>Ga0209330_1000303_pt1 | contig 23099 bp, 24 predicted proteins | sample JacPinW_OM2H0_O3_FD_187969 | JGI IMG/M metagenome (GOLD analysis project Ga0209330, IMG submission 187969) | Forest soil microbial communities from Algoma, Ontario, Canada - Jack Pine, Ontario site 1_JW_OM2H0_O3 (SPAdes) (version 2) | ecosystem: Environmental > Terrestrial > Soil > Boreal...
CACCGACCGTGGCGGGACCAACACGCCCACGACTTTTGCTTTGGACCTCCTTCCCCCGTACAGTTCCGAACTCAATCCCCTCGAGCGAGTGTCGAAGCTCATCCGCCGTCGTTGCCTGCACAATCGCTACTTCGAAAACCTCCAAGACGTCAGCAGTGCGGTTGAATCTAAGTTCGCAACCTGGATCGCTCGCAACCATGTCCTCCGGAGGCTATGCGCACTTACTTAAGACGCGATGTTTTAGCGAAAGGATTTGTTGAAACCCGTTGGAACCGCCTTTCGATCTACCCCAAAGCCAATTTCGCAGCCCGTTTGAAATTTTCGGCGGGACCTGGTTCCGACGCTCCGCCGTATAACCCCTGAACTTCTGACATCTGGGACGACTTGACGGATCTCGATACATTCAGCGTGAGGACTACTCGTCCTCCAATTCTGTGACGTCGAGGTCTCCCGAATGACTGACATAGTGGCTAGGATTCAAGCGCAAAGTTATCTTGCAAATTCTCGTTCCCGATCTTTCGCGGGGCTCCAGCAGCGCGTGCTCATTTCGATAATCCTTCCGGCGACCGTACTGATGACCGCATTGTGCTGCGTGGCGCAGACCTTCGATGGGCCGGCGGAATTGCCGAGAGTAACCGTCTTGAGTGCGATGTCCGATACGCCAGCGCCGGGAGCGGTGATCAGCCTCAACGCCGGCGATGACCTGCAATCCGCTTTGAACAGTGCCACCTGTGGCGATACGATTCAACTGCAACCGGGTGCAACCTTTACCGGACGTTTCACCTTCCCGGCTAAGAGCTGCGATGACAATCATTGGATCATTGTCCGCACCAGCGCCGCCGATTCCGTCCTACCTGCGGAAGGCAGCCGCCTTACGCCTTGCTACGCGGGAGTCTCCTCGCTGCCCGGCCGCCCCGCTTTTAAATGCGCTTCCGCGAAAAACGTTCTGGCCAAGGTGGTAATGAAATCAATGAATGCAGCGGGGCCGATTGAGTTTGCCCCTGGAGCTAACCACTATCGGCTCCTCGGTCTGGAAATCACGCGGCTGCAGAGTGCCCCCCTCGTCTACAGTCTTGCCGCCGTGGAATCCAAAGGCACCATGAATCATATTGTGTTTGATCGAGTTTGGATGCACGGGACAGTACACGACGATACCAATCGCGGTGTCGAGCTCGGGGGAAGCGCCTACATAGCGATCGTGGATTCATACTTTACGGATTTTCACTGCACCGCGGCGAAAAAATCTTGCGAAGATGCTCAGGCAATAGCTGGCGGGCTGGGTACGAATCCGATGGGACCCTACAAGATCGTGGACAATTTTCTTGAGGCTTCAGGGGAGAACATCTTATTCGGCGGAGACGCAGCAACCATGACGCCGGCTGATATTGAGATTCTCCAGAATCACCTTTTCAAGCCTCTGACCTGGATGAAAGGGCAACCCGGATACGTGGGCGGAGCAAGCGGGGCTCCGTTTGTTGTCAAAAATCTTCTGGAATTGAAAAACGCGCAGCGGGTTTTGATCGACGGCAACATTATGGAAAACTCTTGGGGGGGCGGCCAGGTGGGCTTTGCCATCCTGCTGACGCCAAAGGACCAGAACAACAAGTGCCCTCTTTGCCAGGTAACGGATGTGACACTCCGCAATACCTTCATTACCCACGTGGGAGCCGGGCTGCAGGTCGCCAACGGTCTGTCCGATTCCGGCGGCGCCCCGTTAGCCGGGGAGCGCTACAGCATTCATGATCTGATCATAGACGACATCGACGGCGTTAAGTTCCGAGGACCAGGCTCATTTGCACAAATCTCTGTAGGTTCGGGTGCTCCACTGCTTCAGGACGTGACCATCAGTCATGTTACGGCTTTCCCGCCATCCACAGTGCTTTACATCGGGGACCACCTCGCCACAACGGCGCCGATGAACAACTTCGTCTTCACCAATAGCATCGTGAATGCCGGACCATTCCCAATATGGTCCATAGGAGGTGGGACGGCGAATTGTGCCTTCCACGATTCTCCCCTTATTACCTTCAACGCATGTTTTAGCAGCTATAGTGTTACCGCTAACGCCGTCATCGCTCCTGGCCCTAACGCTTCCGAGGTGTACTGGCCTGCCGGGAACTTCTTCCCTGCGACCGCGGCAGCGGTCCAATTCGTCAACTACAACGGAGGCAATGGCGGCGACTATCACCTTCAATCCTCAAGCCCCTACAAGGGCAAGGGAACAGATGGCAAGGATCTCGGAGCGAACGTGGATGCGGTCGACTCGGCTACTGCTGGCGTGCAGTAAGAGACCTGGGGAAGATCCCGACAGGGCCCCGACTCGAATTTGAGTCGGGGCGTTTTGTTTTGCAGCTACTTCGTCCCCCCCAATTTTTTTCTTCCTCGGTGGGAATAATCTCTGCCCAATCCAGTTGAGCTCAGTATAGGCTTCTGACTTCAGGCCGTAGTTCTTGATCGTCCCTACGACTTTGGGGATTTGAGGTCGACGGATCAGCCAGCTTACGTCGAACACGTGCAGGCGACCGCTATCTATTGGAGAAACGCTCATGCTCATGCCCCATTGGAGGAAGGTTCTCCTCTCTTCTTGCCTTTTCGCGACATTGGCCGCGTTGGGTACGGGACTCGCTCGAGTAGCAGCGAAGTCAGCAACTGAAGCGCCGGCCGGATTTAACACTCCCAGCTTCAACGGTGCTCACAGCGTCAGCAACGGAATCGTCGAGCCACCCGGAGACACCTTTGCTCGGGATCAGGAAGTCTATGAGGAAAACGAGACGGTCGCGCAGGGGCTTGGACCCGTGTACAACGCGACTAGCTGCGTCAATTGCCATCAGAATCCGAATAGTGGAGCAGCAAGCCAGATCACCGAAATCCGGGTCGGCCACCACGATGAAAACGGCAATTTCGTCAATCCGACAATCTTTATCAACGACGGACAAGACAAAATCACCGGCAGGTCCATTGTCAATGATCGCGCGATCGGTCCAGAAGCCCAGGAACGCATTCCTGCGACTGAAAACATCCGCACATTACGCGCCGTCCTCAACACCCTGGGAGATGGCTTTGTGGAAGCCATTGACGACACGACTCTGATCGCCATCGCGGAGCAACAACCGGGATTGACAGATGGTCGAATTCACGGGGAAATTGTACAGGCTCCGATTTTCGAGGCACCAGGACAGACCCGCGTCGGCCGCTTCGGCTGGAAAGATCAACACGGCAGCCTGCTCTCCTTCATCGGCGATGCCTATCTCAACGAGATGGGAATCACAAACCGGCTACGCCCCACAGACGTCACTACTGTTCTCAAGACAACCAAGGACCCTGAAGATCAGCCAGATGGCCTGGGCTTGGCTGACATCGACCACTTTGCTCAGTTCATACGCGGCACTATGGTTCCACCTCGAGATACCGTGCTCGCCGCGACGCCGGCAGCCTTGAGAGGCGGAGAACTTTTCAGGCAGGTCGGCTGCAGTATCTGCCACGTGCCCTCCATTACTACGGCTCCTGCGGGGACGGTTATCGACGGGGGCATGTTTACTGTGCCAGAGGCTCTAGGAGATAAAATAATTCATCCTTTCAGCGACTTCTTGTTGCATGACGTCGGAACTGGAGATGGGATTGTCCAGGTGGGTCCGCAAGACACGGCCAAGAAACTGAGAACAGCGCCACTTTGGGGCTTGCGCACTAAGGCCCGCTTCATGCACGACCTGGAGTCGTTATCTCTTCAAAGTGCTATCTCACGTCACAGTGAGGAGGCAACCGAACCCGTCCGCCGTTTTGGAAAATTGAGTCCCGAGGACAGAGCTGCGCTGATTACCTTCTTAAACACCCTGTGAAGGCGGTCCCAAGTTGTCAATCGACCCCGCGACCAGTCCGTTTGTGAACGTGTGTTTCTGGCTGAGCGCAATGCAAGTCCGCGTCTTCGACTGCTGATGGGAAATTCACGGTCAGGCATTGCGCTCTTAGGGTCTTACGCTTCATGAGAAAGGAAGGGGTATCTAGGGCGAACCCTTGCGTTCCTTGACCGGCGGTGCCAGGTAAATGTCGGCGGCCATGGGGGGCAAAGCTGACGCATCCCAAATGCACTTTTCTGTTTCTACAATTTGCACACCAATCTGACCCGCTCTTTCGGCGTCGCCCACCCAAGTCACACGGAAGCGGGCTTTACTGGTCTTGTAGGTGATAGCGACCGAGTCCCCGACCTTCAACATGGCTTGAATGCCTTCTAATAAAGCGCCTTGCCGACTGACGTTGACGGTCGGAACCATAAGGAGGATAGGACGTCCGCTGGCATCGATCCCGGAGATTCGGACATGCAGTTTCGCCAGCAGGCGAGGCTCTCGACGTTTTCCCAATATCGTGTCTCTCCTCTTAACTGAGGGAATTGTGGCGCAATCGCCGAGCGTTGTCCAGGATTGCGGGTGTGGCGCGGCAGAACCCAGAATGGATGGCCGCATCGGGGAACTCCGGAGCCGAGCCGGTTTGGCCCTTGGCTCCGGCAATTGGTCTAGACTGATTCAGATAGATGCCTCTGCGCATAGTAATATCGCTTCTCTTTGCCCCAGCTTAAAACTCTTCCCTGATGCAGTAATCTACGCTCTAGCGCCTCGGTTTGGTAGATTTTTTCCCACTCCGGGATCGCATGCTGTCTGGTCCGATCGGTGCGCCCGCGCCGCACAATTCGATCTTGCAACGACCTTGCCTGATGCTTGAGTAATTGCTCACATGCTTCGCGTTCTGCACGGATATCAAAGCGTATTTGGGGCTCATACCTTGCCCAATCCATCAGTAGCCTATGTCTTTCTGGCGGAGTGGGGATTGTCAGATCGACTGCGGTTCAAGCTCGAGCACCCCAAGTACGGTATGCTTTTCCGATCCCCCGAACAAGTGGAGCCCTTTTAGCAAATAAAGTGATTTCATTCATTGCCCGGGTTTGCCCGATATGCCGTAAATGATTTACTCTCGCCGCAGTCATCATGAATCCAACCAGCGCCAGCTCCAATGCTGTGACGGACCGTTTCTCGCACGCCATGCGCCGCGAGATTTACGAACAGCCTCAGGCCATTGCCAAGACCATCGACCTGCATGTGAAGGAAGATATTTTATTCCCTGGCGCGCTGCATGCCATTGAAAGTGCTCTGCTCACCTTCGAGAAGCTGATCATCGCCGCCAGCGGATCAAGTCGCCACGCTGGATTGGCCGGCGAGATCATGATCGAAGATCTCTCTGGCGTTGCCGTCGACGTTGAATATGCCAGCGAGTATTGCTATCGCTCCACTCATGCAGCAGTCGCCCCCATCGTAATGGTCGTAACCCAATCCGGGGAAACTGCCGACACCATTGCCGCGCAACGCGAAGCGCTCACTCGTGGAGTAAGGACCATCGCCGTCTCCAATGTCGCCGATGCGACCATACCTCGTGAAGCCAGCGCCGCTTTGATTACCGGAGCCGGTCCCGAACTCGCCGTGCCCGCCACCAAGAGTTTCACCACGCAAGTCACCGTGCTTTATCTGATGGCATTGTTCCTGGCGCGCAAACGAGGCCGTATGACCTCCGAAGTCTCGCGCTCCTATCTGCAGCGGCTCTTGCAGTTGCCCCAAGCCATCGACCGCAATCTTCGCGCCTGGGACGATCTCGCTGAGAAATTCGCGGACAAGCAGTCTGAAGCGGAAAAATTTCTTTATCTGGGACGCGGCGTCCATTACGCTATCGCGCGAGAGGGAGCGCTCAAGCTCAAAGAAATTTCCTATGCTCACGCCGAAGGATATCCCGCAGGAGAGCTGAAACACGGGCCGAACGCGCTGGTCGACGAAAAACTGCCGGTAGTGGTGCTGGCCACTTGCGACCATCACGATCCCGATTCAGTGTTGCGTTATCGCCGGACTCTCGACGTCATGAAGGAAGTTCGATCTCGGCACGGCCGCCTGGTCGCGGTCGCCACGGAGGGCGATTCCGAGATTACCGGCATCGCCGACGATGTATTCTTCGTCCCTGCTGCTCCCGAACTGCTGCTGCCTATTGTCGAAGTAATCCCGTTGCAACTCTTCGCCTACCACGTAGCGACAAAGAAGGGCTACAACGTGGATCGCCCGCGAAACCTGGTAAAGGCGGTGGTCACCGAATAGTTCGTACTCTAAACCTTTCACCAGAGACACAGAGAAGAAGAGCCACAGAGAAAAAGACAAAGCAAATAATTAAGAACATTTAACGATTTTAGAGATTTTCTCTGTGTCTCTGTAACCGCGTGGTGAAAAGACGCTAGGCTATCCGAATGAGAACTTGATGCCGAACCCCAATCCAACGCAAGTCGATCTGCAGGCCGTAGCCAAAGCAGTCATGCAACAGCGCGGATTCAACCCCGATTTCCCTCCCGCCGTCCAGAAACAATTGGCCGACTTGCGCGCTCACCCTCCGCAAATCGCCGCGGGAAAAGATGTGCGCGATTTGCGAAACCTCCTGTGGTCGTCGATTGACAATGACACTTCGCGCGATCTCGATCAGATCGAGGTTGCAGAACGCCTGCCAGATGACAGCGTGAAGGTTTTCGTAGGCATTGCCGATGTAGATGCGTTCGTCCCCAAACAAACTGCCATCGATCAGCACGCCGCGAGAGAGACCACCACGGTCTACGCGGGAGTCCGAAACTTCCCCATGCTGCCCGAGGAACTTTCCACGGGCAAGACTTCCCTGCTGGAAAATCAGGACTGTCTTAGTGTGGTCATCGAATTGGTGGCGGACACGGGCGGCCACGTCACTTCGAGCGATGTCTATCGCGCCCTGGTGCGCAATCACGCACAACTCCAGTACAACTCCGTCGGGGCGTGGCTCGAAGGCACGGCAGCGGCACCCGCCAAAGTGGCGGCCTCCCCCGATCTCCAGGTGCAGCTTCGGCTGCAGGCCGGCGTCGCACAGAAGCTGAAGAGTCGACGTTTTGAAAGCGGAGCTCTCAACCTCCAGACCGACGAACTCCGTCCGCTCATGTTGGACGATCAAGTTGTCGACATGCAAAAGCAGCAGAAAAATCACGCCACCGAGTTGATTGAAGACTTCATGATCGCTGCCAATGGCGTAGTGGCGCGAATGCTGGAAAAAGTTTCGTCTCTGCGCCGCATCGTGAAACAGCCGCAGCGCTGGGACCGCATCGTCCAGCTCGCGGCAAGGTATAGCGAGAAACTTCCGCCGGATCCTGACTCGAAAGCGCTCAATGATTTTCTTCTCAAGCGTAAATCGGCCGATCCGGATCACTTTGCTGATCTATCGCTCGCCGTCATCAAATTAATTGGTCCCGGAGAATACGTGCTCGAGCGCCCAGGCGATCCCTCGCCCGGCCACTTCGGCCTCGCCGTTCAGGACTACACTCACTCCACGGCTCCCAACCGCCGCTTCCCTGACATCGTGACCCAGCGACTGATCAAGGCCACGCTTGCCGGCCAGCCCAACCCTTACTCGGATGACGAGCTCTCCGCCATCGCCGCCAACTGCACCGCGAAAGGAAATGCCGCCCGCAAGGTCGAACGCGATATGTCCAAGCGCCTCGCTGCCGTCGCAATGCAAAACCGAATCGACGCTACCTTCGACGCCATCGTCACTGGAGTAACTCCCCATGGAACGTTCGTCCGGGCAATACAACCAAGTGTCGATGGGTTACTGGCGCAAGGCGCTCAAGGCCTCGACGTCGGAGATAAACTGCGCGTCAAGCTGATTCGCACCGACGTCCAGCATGGCTTCATCGACTTCGCCCGCGCCTGAAGCCAGGGTGGAACGGGCATTCTCCTCCCCAAGCGGCCCCTGGCCTAAGGTCGCTGGAATCGCCGCGATCGGCCTTACCTCGTTGATCGTGTGCCATGTCGACGATCCCGCGAGCCCTCTCAACCCGGGCGGTCAACTCCCGCCATGGAGACGATCGATATCGGCATTCGTTTACACATGGGTAGCTTGCCGAATGCGTGCTCGGTGATCTGCGGCCGCTTCCGGCAATGTCGCTCCGTAGCCGTGCGCGCAGCGCCTGTACCGCGGTCAGCTCCCAGACGCCAGCGTCCAGAATGCTGGCGGGAAGTTCGCGGTGCGCCGACGAGGGTTCCGCAAAGCTGATCTCGATGATGCTAAGCGGCGGCCTTCCGTAGTAGAAATAGAAAAAATCTACCGGAGGCTGGGGCAGTCAGACGGTCTGATTTTCCGCGCCCGCAGTGAGCCGAGCGGTCGCATTGTCTGCGCCGACTTCCAGCGGTGGGCCAGCGAACCATTAGCCCGGCGTAGAAATCGCACGCGCCAACATCGGCGCGCCGGTGGTGATCAGATACTGCGGACCGGTGGCAAAGTTTGTGTCCTGGCCAAAAGCCGCGGCTGAAATGAAAATCAGCGTGCAATACACGCAAGTACGCATAAACCCTCTGCGAAAAAAGAGTTCCGGCATGATTTTCTGCGAATCACTATGCAGCAAAGTGGTCCTTTCGGCGCAGAGTCGTTCCACCCTACTTCCCGCTTTCGGCGCTGGGTTCAGCGCCTGCGACAGCATTCGTCGCCAGCCGCGCGGTGCGCAGGAGATAGAGCATGTAGCTGATCACCACCAGATTGCCTACGAATACCACCGAGCGCAGAAGGGTGACGCCGCGTATCAGTTCGCGGATCTCCAGCGGAATAAGCAAGGTTCCGGATCCGAACGCGACCCACTCTGCCCAGGTCCGCTGTTTCCAGAGACCGTAGGCCTCGGCAAAACGCAGCGTCGAATAGACCAGCGCGAGCCACACCGCCGCCCACAATCGCGCGTCCGTAATATCATCCGCAAAGTTCAGAAAGAGCTGTGCCGAATGCCGGTCCGTGCTGATGTGAAACAACGCCAGAAGACTCTCGGCGATCACCCAGGCGTCCTTGTGCACCAACAGCCTCGCGCTTAGGCCGATCAGCAAAACAAAGATGCCTTTCGCAAATTCTATGGAAGCCACTAACCGCAAGAGGCGCCGCTGCGCGGGACGGAGGGCGGATTTCGTTACAGGCGAAGACATGCCGCGGCGCTAGGAAGGTCCAGAATATCACGCGCACTGCTGCGAGGGTGTTCCTAGTCTCCTTCCGCAAAGCTGCATTCACCATTTTTCAGCGTTGGCCCGTGCGCACCGCCGCACGCAGCTCGTTTACAATTTCGCGCGCGGCTTTGACTGCCGCCGCGTGTTGGTTCACCTGGAAGGAGATGGCACCCACCCGCGCGTGTCCTCCCCCGCCATAGCGTTCACAAATCTTCGCCAAATTAACCACCGGCTCCTGCGGAGCCCACGGATTCGACCCCACCGATACCTTCACGCGAAAGCTGCTCTTGCTGAGCCCCACGCTATAAATGGACTCCGGATGCAAATAGTAAGGAACGAATTTGTTGTAGCCCTCGAGTTCCTGGTCCGTGATGTCGAAAAAAATCGTGCCATCGGTGCATTCGGCCCTTTGTCTTAGGATCTCGATGGAAATTTCGTGGCGTCTGAGCAGGGGCGGCAACAGCGGGGCGATAAACGGTTCTTCCAGAATGGCAGCCAGAGGCTTGCTCGCCAGCAGAGGAATAAGGTTCGGCACAAATCCCTGATCTGGCGCGGATTCGATAACCATGGTCAACTTCATGGCGGGGGCCTGCATCTCCACCGCAGTCCGGGCGTCGGAATAGAGCGCGCCGTCGATGACGTCGGTCCAGTGGACCAGATCGGCCAGCGGAGCGGGATCGAAGCCAAAGCGCTGCTCCGCGATCATCGCAATAAAACTCGTGCATGATTTGAAGGCCGGATCGTAGAACTTCCGGTTGCTCTGGTCGCGCTCAAAATGCGCGGCGTCGGCCGCCGAGAGAAAGGCGCTCTCATGATGGTCGAACCACCATGTAATTTTCGGCGAGCTCGAATACTTGAAATCGACGATGGCATTCTCCTCACCGTCGAAATGCGATTCGTCGAACAGGGCTCCAGCGCGATGAAGCAGACCGGAAAATTGAAAGTCCACATCGCTGCGGATGCGCTCGCGGTAGAAGCGGGAGAAGAGCGCCGCCGACGACGCTCCGTCGAAACACTTGTCGTGGTAGAAAACTTTGACTTTCAATCCATTCCCCGGTTGCCAAGAATTTCCGCCGCCCGCAATCGCCCCAGTCGAGGCACAATTCGGCTGCGAGGTAAAAGCTAATAGGAATGACAGCTTAGAGGAGGAAAGTCAAGGGCCACAGAAGACGAGACAGCTTTTTACATCCCGCGCGAGCGCGACAGGGGTCACCATGTTCGCATGCACACGGGTGGAATTTTGAACCGCCAGGCTCTATCCAGCCTGCTTTTCCGCCAAATCGCCGATCAACGGCAGCTTATACATTTGGCCCTGGTTAGCCTTCAGCAGCAGGATAATCCAGACAATCAATGCTCCCAACCCGACCAGCATGTGCAAAGGCGCGGTTAAAAGAATCAGGAATGGCACGACGGCGAGAAAGGTCAGAGCGATCTGAATAATGACCACCGCCACAAACAGAAAAATACTTTGGAAGGAGTGGAACCGGATAAATCTGCTCTTGTTATACGGCTCCGTCACCAGAAAAATGATCGCCGGAATAAACGTCACGTACGCCAGCATCCCGGCCACATTGTCCGTGAGTCCCGCAGCTGCAGTAGCGGGTAAAACTGCGGCTCGCCCGCTGCACGCCGCGCACACTGTCGCACCGTCTGCAACCTGCGCGCCACACATATTACAGAACGCCATTGGAGTCTCCCCCGTTTTTAGTTGAAGTCGCGCGAACCCGGCCGAGCGACGTTGCGGCAAAATACCAGAAAGCGGCCCGAGAAGCAATCAATAACTTGCCGCGTCCCAACCTCAACTCACGGGGATTTTCTGCTGCGCAAAGTCGCCCACCAATGGCAGTTTAAACATCTCGCCCTGCAGCGCCTTTACGATTAGCACCACCCAAATGACGAAGAACCCGAGACTCACCACCATATACGCGAGCCAGGAAATCAAGTGACCCAGGACGGGAACAAAGAAAAGCAAGAAGCCCGCCACCCTGAGCCCCGCCACCATCACCAGGGCGGCCAGCCACAATCCAATGCACTGAAAAGAATGAAAACGCACAAAGCGGTCGCGGTTGTAGGGCTCGATAAGCAGAAAGAGAATCGCGGGAATAATCGTGCAGTATGCCAATGCGCCAGCAACCGTCTGCGGGAGGGCGCCAACCTTGCCCTGCACACGCTCCTCTGGGAGCATGTCACGGCCACAGCCGGGACAGAATGCCGCAGTATCTGGCACCGCCGCCGCACATCCGGGGCAAGAAATGGACATGAAGTTAGAGTATCGCGTCGTCGCGCACCTTACCAGACTGCAATGTGCAAATGTGCAAATCAAACCCGGGCCTTCTCCGGCTGCCCGAGGCTCCCGTTTCCCTCCACACGGCCGCGCCTGCGCAGCGCAAAGTCCTATATAATTCTTCGACCAACCCCATGGACTTCGATCAGCTCGTTACATTTCTGGAAGTTGCCCGGCAACGCAGTTTTTCTCGTGCGGGGGAGAAAGTCTTCCGCTCGCAATCTGCGGTCAGCGCGCAGATCCGCCAACTGGAACAAGAGTACGGCGATCGACTGCTGGACCGCTCCGGCAAAACCGTCAAGCTGACGCCAGCGGGTCAAATCTTCTACGAGTACGCGTTACGCCTGAAAAGCCTGCGGGACGAGTCACTGGTTGCGGTCGCCGACCACGGGCAAACCCCCCGGGGCACGCTCATGGTCGGCGCCAACGAAGCCACTTGCCTTTACGTTCTGCCCGAAGTTTTTGGCGAGTACTGCCGTCATTATCCCGACGTGCAGATCAGCATCTATCGCAACTTCACCTATAAGATTGTAGAGAAGTTGGAGAATGGTTCCCTCGATGTGGGCGTTCTCAGCTTGCCCGTCCAATCGCCCAGCCTGAAGGTTCAGCCGATCTTCCGCGATCGGCTGATGCTGATGGTGAGTCCGAAAAACTCGCTCGCGAAAATGAAATCAGCACACGTCAGTGAAGTGGTGAAGCACCCTCTACTCTTGCCCAAGACGGGTCACACGCGCAGGCTGCTGGATAAGCTCTTCCGGGAATACAACTCGGAACTCAAAGTCAGAATGGAGTTACCGAGCATCGGCATGATCAAGAGCTTTGTGGCGGCTGACCTCGGTATCTCACTCATCAGCGCGTCGTTTGCGCGCGACGAAGTCGCGGCCGGACGGGTGAAGTTGATCGAACTGGAAGGCGCGGAACTGTGGCGCGAGTTGGGGCTGGCTTACCGGCGCGACCGCACGCTCTCCGTCGCCGCCAAGGCTTTCATTACCGTATCGCGCCAGCTAGCCACTCATCCTAAGAAGACAGACGTTTCAGCGCATTCCTAGCGACTACGCCGCCTTCGCGCTTCGCCCTTTTACACTCTGCACGACGGTCGCGGGCAGCTGCAGCACTCGAACGGTCGAGTTACTCTTAGTTTTGACGTGAACCGCGATGCCGTCATCTTCCGGGAACGGATCGGAAACCACTTCATACTCTTCGCCATAAAGACGAATATGCTCGGAAGCTGCATAACCAAGCTGTTTAACCTGCGCGCACGCTTCAGAAAGAGAGGGAGGTTCAAAATTGCGAAGACCCATAATAACGTTATTGTAGCCTCAGGATGAAGTCCACGCCAGATGGCTTTAGATGGCTCAGGAAACCCGAAGGTTAACAGCCCGGGATCGCGGTTTGCCGTACCGCTGCTGCGAGGAATAAACTCGGGCTTCCCTGGTCTGCGAAAGGATGTCACAGTGGCGCAAAACGATAAAGCCGGCTATAACCGCCTGCTCCTGCTCGTAGCCGGACTGGGCGGACTGCTCTATGGAGTGGATGTCGGCATCATTGCGGGTGCGCTGCCCTATCTCGAGGCTACCTCCGGTTTGAATGCGGGACAGCTTTCAACCGTGGTTGCGGCGGTGCTGCTCGGAAGCGTCATCTCAACTCTGTTTGCCGGCGCGCTCGCGGATTGGATGGGGCGCAAGCTTCTGATGACGCTGAGCGGGGTGCTGTTTGTGGTGAGCATCCCGGTGATTGCACTCTCGCACGGTTATGAGCCGTTGATTCTTGGCCGCCTTTTGCAAGGCATCAGTGCCGGCTTGATTGGTGTGGTCGTCCCCCTGTATCTGGCGGAGTGCCTGGCCGCATCGAATCGCGGCAAAGGTACAGGCATCTTTCAATGGCTCCTGACGCTCGGGATCACGACGGCAGCCCTGGTTGGTATGTACTTCAGCATTCGTGTCGCCGCGGTGGCCCGACTCAGCGACGCCGCCAAACTCATAGCTTTTAAAGACACGGCCTGGCGCAGCATCTTCTGGGTTTCGTTGCCCCCCGGTATCCTGTTCGTGATCGGCAGTTTCATGGTGGCGGAATCTCCGCGCTGGCTGTTTCGGCGCGGAAGGCCTGATGCAGCCTACGCCGCTCTCCTTCGCTCCCGCAGCAGCGGGCAGGCCGACATCGAACTTGCGGAAATGAACCAGGCCGCCGCCGCCGAGAAATCCCAGACCTCAGCGGGAACCAAGGTTAAAGAGTCGCTCATGCGCCGAAAATATGTGATCCCGTTTGTCCTTGCGTGTGTGATTCTGGCGTGCAATCAGGCCACCGGCATCAACTCCATCATCGGCTATAACACCAACATTCTTTTGCAGAGCGGGCTCTCCGATGTTCAGGCTCATTGGGGCTACGTGGTTTTCACCATCGTTAACTTTATGGTGACCATCGGCGGCGTCATGCTGGTCGATCGCAAAGGACGGAAGTTCCTGCTGTCGTTGGGAACGGCCGGAATTATTCTTTCGCTGGTTTTTACCGGCCTGCTCTTCCGCCAGACCGAACGTCTGCGGGTGGATTCCAGAAGCCCAGTTCAATCGATGGTCAAATCTGACCAGACGATCACACTCACGTATGACAAGCGGCAGGCTGAGACTCTGCTGAGCTCGGCTGCAAACGGCGCCGAGCCCATCGCTAACCGCCCTACCTCTTTAGTCGTCATCTATTCTTACGGAGACTTCCACGCGGCCACCAAGGCGGCGCGATCCGACGACACCGCCGCGACCCCAATTGAAATCACGCGCGAAAGCTGTGTGCCCGCCAACAAAGTTGTGGCGTTCTTTTCCAATCCTTTCGGCGATCTCGACGCCGCGCGCCAGGCTCCCCTGAGAATCGACAATGCCTTGATCACACCATTGCCCAGCCAGCGCAGCGGTTGGAAGGTCGCTCTGACGCTTTTTGTGTTCATGGCGTTCTATGCCGTCGGCCCGGGAGTGTGTGTATGGCTGGCGCTGTCGGAACTGATGCCAACTCGCATTCGCTCCAACGGCATGAGCATCGCCTTACTGATCAACCAGGCAGTTTCCACCGGCATCGCAGCCGTGTTCCTGCCAACCGTTGGCAAGTACGGCTACGCCGTCATGTTTTGGGGCTTCGCCGCCTGCACCGTAATTTACTTCGTCACAGCCGCTTTCTTCCTTCCAGAAACCAAAGGCAAGACTCTGGAAGAAATCGAAGCGCACTTCGAAGGCACTGCCAAAAAGCCTGATCTCGCAACCGCCTGAGCGGCTATTCATCCGCTCCGCCTGCAAAATTTGACTGCGCCAGTTCAGGCTCGGTGCGGCAAATCGTGAACCCCTAGGCCTCCACCACTACGGTCACTTCCAGCCCCAATCCTTCTGCCTCTGGGCAGACCGTCAAATTCCGCGCCAATTTGTATCGAGTGCTCCAGGAGGACCGCCAGGCAGAGTAACGTTCAAGCTGGGCACCGCTACGCTTGGAACAGCAACCCTGAGCGGGGGTACCGCGATGGTATCTACCGCGACGCTGCCGGTACGCTCCCGATCCCGGCAACCTACGACGGCGATGCAAAGCCAGCCAAGAGTTCGGGAACCGTCAGCCGACTGTGCAGTAGGCGACCACCAGAACCCGCCTGATTTTCGACGGCTTTATTACACTCTAGTGGGGTCCTATAGCACTTGGGTGCCATTTACCAAGTCTCGACCTTGCCCTATGCTCCTAATTGAGCAGCACTTGGGGGAGGGCTGATCAACATACGTCCCACGACTCAACCGAGTCTGGGGCGTTTTGTTTTGCGCCAGACATTGACAAACCGTCCAATTCTGCTTGACCATCCTTCACAGGCAACCTCAGCCTGGCCAGATTGCTAGCATCCAAGATCTTATGAAACAGCGGCTCTCCCTTATTGCTGCCGGCGTTACTCTGCTTGCCATTTTCGCCTTCTCTCGCTCGGCCCGCGCCGACGCGGTCCGGGGCACGATCGTTCATGAAGAAACTATTCGCGTCGCGCCCAGCGGGGACGCGGCCCGAGTGGGCGACGTCAAGCGCGGGAACGAACTCATCATCATCGCAACCAGCCGCGATTGGGTTCAGGTGGAAGCGATTCTGCGCGTGCCCAGCAACGAGGAAGGCGCTACCGAAGATGAGGCCGAAGGCAAAGCCATCACCGGCTGGGTTCCCAATCGCTCACTGGTTAGCAGCACAACTCAGGATGGCGACAGGATCATCTTCGGCGAAGCCGCCGACTCCGAAGATCAAGCCAGCCGCCGGCGTGGCCGTCGCGATGCCGCGCAAGATGCCATGCGGCTGTACTATCGCGTTTATGATCTGATGCCCGCCTCGCCGCTTGCCGCCGAAGCGCTCTATCGCGCAGCCGATATCCGCTGGCAGATCGAGCGCTCCGATGTTATGACTCGGCCTTCCGCGCGCGAACGCGATGCTTATATGCGCGGCCAGATGAAAGAAGAATGGATGAAGCTGGCGATCAAGAAATATCCCGGCACCAAGTGGGCTGACCTCGCTGCCTTCCGACTACTCGAAAACAAACTCTGTGGCGACTGGGAAGGCTTGTCGAAGTGTCCCGAAAAAGAAGCCGAGATCTACGAGAACTATGTCAAAGACCATCCGCAATCCCCGGCGGCCGCGGAAGCCTTGTACAACGCGGCCTGGCGCCGCGCAGCCTTGATCGAGATTTACAAGATCGAGCCGAATCAAAAAAAATCCTCGGAAGCCAAAGACCGGGCCCTGGCGCTGGCGCAGAGAGTCGTCAGCCAATATGGACAAAGCGATTGGGCCTACCGCGCACAGCGCCTGAGCTTCTACATTCAACAAGGCATCGCTACCTACGGCAACGCCAGCGACTGATCCCCAGCGGTCTCTCCGAAGTGGTTTTGCGCACTGTTTCTCGGCGAACTCTGCGATTCACCTTGTGCTCTGGTCCGCCGACCAAAGCGGGCCTCTTCTCAGTAACGACCACGTAAAGTTTTTCTGAGATACTGTTGCCTTACTTCCGGAGGGTGATTGAACGACTACCTGGTGTCACTCATATTAGGGATCGTGGAAGGCTTGACCGAGTATCTGCCGGTTAGCTCCACCGCGCACCTGCGGATTTGCGAAGCTCTGCTCCATATCAGCCTCTCGGACGGCTACTGGAAGATGTATACGATCGTGATCCAGTTGGGCGCGATTCTGTGTTTGCCCGTTTACTTCCGAGAGCGCATCGCCAAGCTGCTATCGACTTTTCCCCGCGGCGAGCGCGGAGACCGCACACCCTTCACCCACCCCCTTGGTCTTACGATAGTAGCTTTCGTCGTCACCGCCATTCCTGCGTTCCTGCTGACCAAAGTGATCGGCAAGCATCTGGAAAGCCTGACCATCATGGGAACTGCCTTGCTGATCGGCGGGATTGTGATGTGGATTGTAGACGCCATGAATTCCAGTTCGGAGGCGGCAGGGCCTTCAGCAGGCGGCGGCCGCATCCACACATGGAAGATGGAAAGCATGTCACTCGCTCAAGCCGTGTGGATAGGTGCGTGCCAGATCCTGTCTGCGGTTTTTCCGGGGACGTCGCGATCGATGTCAACCATTGCGGCTGGCCAGATTGCCGGAATGTCGCGGGCGTCGGCGCTGGAGTTCTCGTTCTTCCTTTCCATTCCGACCATGGTGGTTGCGACTGGCTATGACTTGCTGAAATCGTTGCGCGGCAAAGGGGCCAATCCGATTGGCGTTTCGCAGATCGATGCTCACGGCTGGATTGTGCTGGCTATTGGTTTCGTGGTTTCCTTCATCGTCGCCTACGCTTCCGTGGCATGGTTCATGGGTTACGTACGCAAGCGTGGCTTCGCGCCGTTTGCCGTCTACCGCATTATCGTCGGAGGGCTGGTGCTGGCGTTCGCTTCGAGATTGGCGGGATAATCTCTCGGGTTCTGCGGGGCAAACGGGACTGCTCGATGACCCGACTTTCACAAGTATTTTCGCACGCCAACCGATCACCCCTGTTGGCGCAAGTACCGAGCAAACACAGCTAGGATAAATGCCGACCGCGCTTGTTTCGATCCTGCCATGCGATCAATGCCCGTCAGTATTTCTTCGGAACTGCGATGGATGTCTTCTCTTTCTACTACTCATATGCCACCACAGAATAATGCCCTTTCCCGCCCCGCAGGAAGCCAACTGTACACTCCCGGTGAATTCCGGGATTGCCGCCGCCGCCGCTTCTTGGCATAATGGTGGGGCTCTGGCCGATTTGCGGCACGGGACCTTTTTGCGCCCGGTGTTAAACGGCTCACATGCGTTTTCTGGCAAGCATCTTTGTCCCCACGGGCAACCGGCGGCTGAATGAGCTGATCGGTTTTCTGTTGTGCGTCTCTGCGCTCCTCCTTTTTCTCGCGCTCGCATCCTATTCCCCCCTCGATCCTTCGCTAAACAGCGCTTCCGTACTGACCGGAAACCACGCCGCCCGCAACTGGATCGGTGTGGTCGGGGCACTCATCTCCGACCTCACCCTGCAGTTCTTCGGCATCGGAGCATTTCTGCTGCCGGTCTTTCCTTTCATGTTCGGCATCCGCTGGTTTGCTTCCCGGAAAATTCAATCACCGATAGCAAAGACCTTGGGGGCAACTTGGCTAGCCATGTTCATTCCGGCGCTGCTGGCGTTGCTTCCAGGAAATTTTCGCTGGATGCACGTGGTACCGATTGAGGGTCTGCTGGGAAGAGTTGTAGGGGATGTGCTCCTCCATTATTTAAACGTAGCGGGCGCCTATATCGTTTGTGCCAGCGTACTAGCGGTCGCGCTTTACCTCTCGACGGCTTTCTCCTTTTCCTCGATCCAACTTTGGCTCCCAACTCGCTTCGCATTTGTGACAGCGCTTTGGAACCGCTATCAGGATTGGCAGGAAGATCGCGCCAAGCGCCAGCAGCAGAAAGAACTGGACAAGCGTCGAGTCTCGAAACCGCAGGTGAAAACACAGTTAATCCCGTCGCGGCAGGGCGCTGCCGGCGAGCCGACCGTGCAGGCGAGAGTTCCACCCGAGCCTCGCCGCACCGGCATTGAACGCATGCTTGATCCCGAACCTGCCGAAATGGCGACGAGCGCGCCAGTTACAGCCGGCGGGATTTTGTCCGAGTCCTTGGCCGCAGTTGAAACCCTTGATCCACAAGTCACGCAGCGAGCCGACAGCGATCACAAAGCAAAGACAACCATGCCGCGGATTGCAGCGGGGGGATACAAATTGCCCTCGAGCAGCCTGTTGCAGCGTCCGGATGAGCAACATTCGGTGGATGCCGACGAACTCAAACTGCTGGCCCAAGTACTCACCGAAAAGTACGCTGAGTTCGAAGTGCACGGGCAGATCACGCAGATTAATCCCGGTCCCGTGGTCACGACCTTCGAGTTCAAGCCCGATGCCGGAATCAAGTACAGTCGCATCACTAACCTTACCGACGATCTTTGCCTCGCGTTGAAAGCGGAAAGCATTCTGATCGAGCGCATGGCCGGAAAATCGACAGTAGGGATCCAGGTGCCCAATCGCGAGCGGGAGATTATCTGGCTGCGCGAGAACATCGAGTCGCAGGAATTCATGGGCCAGAAATCAAAGCTGACAATGGCCCTGGGCAAGGATATCAACGGCCGCATTGTTGTCGCCGACCTCGCGGGGATGCCGCACTTGTTGATTGCCGGTTCAACCGGCGCCGGCAAGAGCGTGGCCATCAACGCCTTCATCATGTCGATTTTGTACAAAGCGACGCCCGACCAGGTGCGGTTAATCCTGGTGGATCCGAAGCGGCTGGAACTGGGGAACTACGAAGGCGTTCCTCATTTGTATACACCGATCATCACCGAACCGAAGCTCGCGGCCAACGCGCTGCGCAATGCCGTGCGCGAGATGGAACGGCGGCTGAAGCTGCTGGCCGCGAAGGGCGTTCGCAATATCGACCAGTACAATCGGCTGTTCGACAGTGGCACACCGAGCCTGTTTGAGGAAGATTCCGACGACAAGCCGATTCCTTACATCGTGATCATCATCGACGAATTGGCCGATTTGATGATGCTGGATTCGAGCAACGTGGAAGAGTCGATCACGCGCTTGGCGCAGATGGCGCGCGCCGTGGGCATTCACCTGGTGCTGGCGACGCAGCGTCCGTCGGTCGACGTGATTACTGGATTGATCAAGGCGAACTTCCCCGCGCGAATATCTTTCCGCGTGGCGACCAAAGTGGATTCGCGAACCATTCTTGATGCCAACGGGGCGGAAGCGCTGCTGGGCAAGGGCGACATGCTGTACCTGCCTTCAGGATCGGCGCGGGTTCATCGTTTGCATGCCCCACTGGTCACGGAAAAAGAAATCGCCGCCGTAGTTGAATTCTGGAAGCAGCAAGGTTCGGCAGAGTACCAGCAACAATTCCTCGAAGCGCCGAAGGACGAACGCGAAGTGGGGAGCAGCGCCGATGGAGTTGAGGGATCCGGCGGCGGCGAGGATGATCCTCTGTATCAGGATGCGGTGAAACTGGTGGTGGAGTTCGGCAAGGCCTCCACTTCCCTGCTGCAACGGCGGCTGCGCGTCGGTTACGGGCGCGCCGCACATCTGATCGATCTGATGGAACAGGACGGCATCGTGGGCGCGGCGGACGGTCCCAAGCCCCGCGAAGTGTTGAAGCGTCCTGACTGGATCTCTGAAATTGAAGAGACCATGCGCTAGCTGTGCGGCGCATCGACCTGCGTCATGCCGAAACCTAACCTTCGCGTTCTGAAGTGGCTCGGAACCATCCCCGCCGTGGCAGTGTGCACGTTGTGCAACCGGGAGTTCAAGGTTTCTCTGCCCGCACTGAAGCGGGTCACGGAGGCACAAGAGAGTCTCCGGCTCCAGTTTGCCGAGCACAAATGCCCAGGCGAGCACCCAACTGCGGATTCAACCGGTGCACAGGGATGACTCCGGCCACCTGGACCTAGGGTTGTCGTATTTACCTCCGCCGGCCGTTGATGACCGGGACCATCTGAGTCCAGAATGAGGGCAAGCTGGTGGGCGAACAAAACGTCGAATCTGCTACGATCGTCATTATGGCGCCGCCCGGATCGCTAGAAGGCCGAAATGTTGAGCGAAGATGATCTCAGACAGTCCGCCATAATCTCGCGCACCTGAGCATCGGTGCGGTTCGAGATTTTTGCCTGTCCGGCGTAATTGCCGTCTGATTTATCACCGCCTTTCCAGCCCGAAGCAGATACGGGTGCTGGTTCAAGCCTGGAAGCAGTTGTGGAATTGGCGACGACGTCGACCACGCGGAAACAGGGTTGGACAAGACTCCGATTCGCAGGACTGAGCGAAACCGAACGCGAACCTAGCTCTCTGCTTTCGGTATACTAGAAAAGTATGTCGGTCCTGAAAAATATCGCCGCCATCGCCAAGGGGATGAGCATCACCTTCATGGAGATGTTCCAGCCCACGACCGTAGAAAATTATCCTGACGGCAAAGGTCCCCTCCGCGGGGCACGTGTTGAAGCCCGCTTCCGCGGTGCTCACGTTCTACAACGCGATGAAAACGGGCTGGAAAAATGTGTAGCCTGCTTTCTCTGCGCCGCCAACTGTCCCTCGAATTGCATTTATATTGAAGCCGCCGACAATACGGCCGAACTGCGCGTAAGCGGCGCAGAGCGCTACGCTAAGGTCTACAACATCGATTACAACCGGTGTATTTTTTGCGGGTATTGCGTGGAGGCTTGTCCTACTGACGCAATTACGCACGGGCATGGATTTGAACTGGCGACCTTCAACGCCAGCAACCTGGTGTACCGCAAGGAGCAAATGCTGGCCGCCCGGCCGGCACACATGGGAGCCAACGTCGTCTTTAATCAGGCCGACGTGGATGGTGGCGCTCCCAAAGAGATGGTCACGGGCAGTTAGAGTTTCCTGTTTTTGCCCCAACCGCGGATCAAAGAATTGCATCCCTTCTGCATGATTCGCAAATTACAATCCGGAGAGTATCGTTTGTATTCGCGCAAGAAGGATGCGAAGACGGGGAAGCGGAAGAATTTGGGTACGTTTGCTTCCCGGGCGGCGGCGGAGAAGCATGAACGCGCGGTGCAGTACTTCAAGCGGGCGGGCTAAAGCTCGTCCCTCGGGGCCCGCGGGCCAGTCGCGTTTGCCCATGTGATCGCGTGTAACACCGTCCCCGGACGGTTAGCAGGTGGCGGCGACGGGGACGGAATAGCTTCTGGGCGGGCCGATGGCGTTGCCGGAAAAAAGGCCGCCAAAGTCCATACCGGTGAGCCGGTTATTCGGGTCTGCAACATCGCCTTCGAAGCCGAGGGAATGCTCTTCCTTTTCGCGGAACTCGAGGCCAGCCGAGATATCGAGCGATAGCATGGGTTTGATGCGCCGTCTGCGAAGTTGAGGCGGTGGGCTACTTGCAGCCCGTATTCCGCGACGGCCTGATTGTAGGTCCCTGTAAACACGAATGGCAGGCCGCTGCCGTATGCCGCGCCGGCGGCGAGCCACCCGCGCGAGATTAGCTGATAGCGAATGCGGGCCCGAATCGTATTTCGATGATCCTGTGAATCGGGGAAGTGTCCGGTGAGTTGAGTGCCGCTATTCACGGCGTCGCTACCGACCAAAAGGGCTCCGGCGACGGGTAACCAGACGTTGCCCCGGAATCGTCGGCGGAGAAGAGTGCTGGAACTGGATGGCATCGCCAGCGAGATCAATGGAAGCCTTGATTGGCTTGCCGTCAGGGCCGATGATTTTGAGATGGAGCATCCTCGCGCTACTACAGTTGCCGATTTTACAAATTACATACATACAGGTGACAAACTGAGGGCTGGAATTGGGGCAGGATGAGGAACATCGGTCACGAAAGACAGAATTCTGATCGATGATCTTCACGCCCTCGAATGCGTTGAGGGAATGGGGAAATGGGCGTTCTCACCGCAGGGGGTGAGGGCGCTCGTTTTATTTGGTACGGGTAAAGTGGTTTCACTTCCGGAGAAGTATGTCGGCGGCCACCAAGAGGGCGAAGACTACGGAGATGACGCCGTTCATGGTAAAGAAGGCAGCGTTGAGTTTGCTTAGATCATCGGGTTTGACGAGGGAGTGTTCGTAGAGCAGGAGCAGCATGACTGCAATGACACCGGCGAGCGCCAGTTTGCCGAGGGCGAACACGGGAAGGAGCGCGGCGAGAAGGATCAGCATGACGAGATGAAAAGCTCGCGAGATCCAGAGAGCGGCAGGGATTCCGATGTGGCGGGGGATGGAGTGCAGTTCGGCGTCGCGGTCGAACTCGAAATCCTGACACGCGTAGAGGATGTCGAAGCCGGCGACCCAGAAAGTAACAGCCGCGGTGAGCAGCAGGATGCGCGGGTCGAGTGAACCCCGAACTGCGATCCATGCGGCGGATGGGGCGATGCCAAGAGCGAAGCCAAGAACGAGATGGGACAAACGCGTGAAGCGCTTGGTGTAGGAGTAGAGCAGCAGCACAGCAAGTGCGACGGGCGAAAGCCAGAGGGTAAGGCGATTCAGTTGCGAGGCGGCCAGAATAAAGATGGCGCAGGAGACGATGACGAATGTGCCAACGAACGTGGACGAGAGATCTCCAGCGGGAATAGCGCGGGTACGGGTGCGAGGATTGGCGGCATCGATGGCAGCGTCGGCGAGCCGGTTGAAAGCCATGGCCGCGGAGCGGGCGGCAAGCATCGCGATGACGATCCATATAAGTTGATGCGCACTAGGGAGGCCCGAAGCGGCGAGCATGGCTCCGCAGAGAGCGAAAGGGAGAGCGAAGATGGAGTGCTCCCACTTGATCATTTCGAGCGTAACGCG
>Ga0209330_1000304_pt1 | contig 23090 bp, 16 predicted proteins | sample JacPinW_OM2H0_O3_FD_187969 | JGI IMG/M metagenome (GOLD analysis project Ga0209330, IMG submission 187969) | Forest soil microbial communities from Algoma, Ontario, Canada - Jack Pine, Ontario site 1_JW_OM2H0_O3 (SPAdes) (version 2) | ecosystem: Environmental > Terrestrial > Soil > Boreal...
TTCCGGTTGATTCCAATCAGGTGATCGGAGCGGAGCGACGCTGGCGAGGTGATTGTGCTCGTCGGCCGAATAAGATCTCCATGACCGACGTGCTGTTGTTGGGCCGCGATCAAAAACTGCGCATAAACGAAGGCGTATCTGGTGTGCCCTCGCCGATCACCAGGACATCGGTTCTCTACGATCGGAAGAATTAATAAACCCTTAACCTTGAACTGCAGGACGCCGTGTTAACAATGCGAGTGTCCAGCTATAATTCCCTGCAATTGCGATTCGGTAACGCTCATGGCTGTTAGTTTCAGCTCAGACAACTCACGTTGAGGACAGAACCAGCAGACCGCCATCCGCGGGAAAGGATTCACATGAAAAACCAGACGCCCAAAGTTATCGCCCGGAATCTCGTGGCTGCGAGACTCTATATGGCTGGAGTCGTTCGCCAGGCACTCGCACTCACGCTTTCGCTGGCCGTTGCTGTTTCGCCTGCAATGGCGGCTTCCAACGGCGTCGCACTGGCCAAGGCAGTGCGCACTTACCCTTCCCACGCAATCCGCAATGTTGAGTATCTCATCGGCGGCACAGGGGGCGCCCGCCGCAAATCTGGCGATGACGGCGGCTGTCATCTTCAGTCCGCGCGAGGCCAAATCCAGCATGTCATCTATATTCAGTTCGACAATGTTCATTTTGAGCGCGACAACCCGAATGTTCCCTCCGACCTAGAGCAGATGCCGCACCTGCTGAACTTTCTGAAACAGAATGGCACGGTGCTAACCAACAGCCATACGCCCCTCATTTCCCACACTTCTGTCGATATACTCACCTCGCTCACCGGTGTCTATGGAGACCGTCATGGCGCTCCCATTGGCAACAGCTTCGGCTACTACCCACTTCCCGGGACAAGCACGGCTCCGGATCTGTTCGATAGCACTTTTACGTACTGGACCGACCCGGTGAGCACCGCTACGCCCTCCGCCGATCCCCTCCCGATTATGCTCGCGCAAGATGGGAAGAACGCCCCGGCGCCGTGGGTTGCATATACGAAGGCAGGCTGCAACTTCGGGGCTGTTTCGATCGCCAATATGGAGTTCGAAAACATCACCAACGACATCTTCACCGTTTTTCCCGACCCGAACTCACCGCAGAATATCGAAGCCAGGAACGCCACCACGTCTGCCCTTAAAGCCACAGCGGTCGCGGATTTCGAAGGCATCGCCATCCACTGTGCGCTCGGCAACGCTCTGTGCGCTACTACCAATGGCGGCGGCCCCGATTTGCTCCCTGATGAGCCGACTGGCTACACCGGCTTCAACGCGCTCTACGGCCACAAATACGTCGTGCCCGCGATCAATAACGGCAGCGCCAGTTTGAACGATATGGACGGCAATGTGATAACCGATGCCAGCAATCCGCCCAACATTGGGTTTCCGGGATTTTCGGGGATTAATGCTGCGCAGACGTTGGGCTACATAGCCACCATGCAGGAACAAGGTGTTCCTGTCACATTTGCCTATATTTCCGACGTGCATGACAACCCCAAAAAGGTGAACCTCCACGCTCCGGCGGCATGCCTGACTGACCCGGAAACGGGCGGCCTGGGACCAGGAGACGTCTGTCACAATGCCCTGGCCGCCTCCTACGATGAAGCTTTCGATAAGTTTTTCAAACGCCTCAAAGCGGACGGCATCGACCCCTCCAACACTTTGTTTGCGATCATGTGCGAGGAACAAGACCACTTTGCAGGTGGGCCTCCCTCCCCAGCGGGTTGTGACGGAGTGAACGTACCTTGCACCTATCAGAAATTGGGCGAAGTCGACGTAAACACGACCGCCCTGCTCGACGCCCTAGATCCCTCGTTGACCGCGACCCCCTTCGACATCCACTTCGACATGGCGCCCGTTTTCTATATCGCTGGCGATCCTGCGCAGACGGCGGCGATCACTCGTCAGTACGAGCGTGACACAGGCAAGCTAACCGCTGTCAGCCCGATTACGGGAAATACAGACAACCTGACTGCGGCCATGGCCGATTTGACAGAGATGAAAATACTGCACATGTTGACTTCGGACCCGCAACGCAATCCGTCGTTCGTCATGTTCGGTAATCCCGACTATTTCTTCCAAACCACCGGCTCACCTGCAGTTGTGGAGAGTCCGGCGTTCGCCTATAACCACGGAGGAATTCAGCCCGAGATCAGCACGGTGTGGGTTGGCTTTGTGGGTCCCGGCGTTCTCAATCGCGGCATCGACGGCAACACCTTTGCCGACGAAACCGACTATCGCCCAACCATGTTGTCGTTGCTCGGTCTCCACGACGAGTATCAGCACGAGGGACGTGTACTCAGCGAGGAGCTTTCTCCGTGGGCTTTGCCGAGGGCTGTGGGCGGGAGCCAGCAGCAATTCGAGGCGCTTGCCGCCGCTCTCAAGCAAATCAATGCGCCCTTCGGTCAACTCGGTAAAGATACTCTTGCTATTTCAACCGTCGCGTTGAACGGCAGCGATGCAAACGATGCCACCTACACTCGGCTCGAAAACGAACTCACCAACATCGGCACCACTCGCGACGCCATAGCCGGGCGAATGCTGAATCTGCTGGAGGCAGCGGAATTCGACGGTCAACCAATCAATGTTCGGGAGGCAGCGCCGCTGATCCTGGAGGCAGATCTCCTGCTAGCCTATACTCACCTGCTCCTGCAGGTGTCCACCAAACAAAAGTAAGCAGATTGCTGCGGGAAGGGCCAAAGCGATGGATGGCTTTGGCCCTTTCCAATTTCAGACTTTCGCGTTCATACTAGGCACAAAGGCTGCTGCCCACTGTGCTCTCACGCAGGATTGCTTTAGATAGTGCGGGCGTGCTGCCTATGCGTGTCATGCAGGTTCTATCGATCTTCCTCGACTCACCAGACATCTCCCTCAGTCATCGAACCAAGACCGCCTTAAACACCTGCATGGCGTGGCTGCCAGCCGCCTTTTTGGCTGCGCTCTGTTTTCCCTTTACCGCTCTTGCTCAGGGAGCCGAAAAAGATATTTGTCCGCGACCCCACGTCGGAAGCATCCTCCCGCAGCCCGAGGATCTACGCAGCGATAACGGCGTTTTGAAAGTTGAGCTGACATACACGAACTTCCACGACGCCGGCGGCCAGATGCGCTACTGCTATCGCGACAAGAATGGGAACCAGGCGCCAAACTTGCGTCTGCATCCCGGCGACTGGCTGATTTTGACTCTCAAAAACAATCTGCAAGGGGCGTCCAGCTCAAGTCCCAGTCACACTCCTGAGATGCATGCCCAGGCCTATGGATCGTGCGGCAATGGAAAGATGGACGGCTTATCGACCAATCTCCATTTCCACGGATTGTCGGTTCCGCCGGTTTGTCACCAGGATGATGTTCTGCATACCCTGATTTCTCCCACCGACCCGCCGTTTGAGTACCGCTTGCAAATCCCGCCGGACGCGACACCTGGAGTCTACTGGTATCATCCTCACATCCATGGATCTAGCAACATCCAGGTACAAGGCGGGGCTTCGGGCGCTCTTATCGTTGAGGGAATCGAGCGCGCAAACCCGCATGTAGCGGGGCTGCCGGAGCGAGTCTTGATCGTTCGCGATCAGGATCTGATCCACCCGAACGCCGTGCCTGCGGCGTCGATGGTGATGCCGCAGATGCCTCCCCTTCGCGATCCCGACGGCGATATCTTGAATGCGGGCAGCGGCGTCGGCATGCCATCGAAGGATCTTTCCATCAACTTCGTAGCCGTGCCCTATCCGGACTATCCTCCGGCGCTGGTTTTGATGAGACCGTCCGAACGCCAGCTTTGGCGATTGCTCAACGCATCTGCCATTACCTATTTGGACCTTCGCATTCTATTTAACGGCGTTCCGCAGCTCCTGGGCCAGGTTTCTCTCGATGGCGTACCAGTCAACCCTTCGGTGGTAAAGCGGCCGGCCGGGAATACTCCTGCCGATCAGACTCTTGCCGATCCGGCCGGAATTGTTTGGCAGAACCACATTGAGTTGCCGCCCGGAGGGCGAACCGATGTCATCTTCACTGGCCCGCCTGAGGGTGTCTATGCCAACCTGATTACTCAGGCCGTCGATACGGGGCCGGCTGGTGAGAATGATCCTATAAGGCCGCTGCTAAATATAATCTCGAAAGCAGGCGTGCCGGAACCACGCTTCATCCTGCCTGTTTCTCGGGCTCCGGTGCTTGCGAAGGCCACGGCTTGGCTTGGTGCCGTGAAGCCGGTACGTGAGCGCAAGCTTTATTTCTCGGAACGGCCCTCGGATCCTGACAATCCCCATAGCCGGACTGTTTTTATGCTGACGATCGAGGGACAACCGCCGACCCCTTTCGATCCCGCTTTCAAGTTTCCGAACATGAGCGTAAGCAATGGAGAGGTGGAAGACTGGATCATCGAAAATCGGACACAGGAACTCCATGCCTTTCACATCCATCAGCTTCATTTCCTGCTCATACAATCGAACGGAGTGCCGGTAGATGAGCCATTCCTGCGCGACACCGTCAACGTCCAGTATTGGGATGGTAAAAGCAGCACTTACCCAAGCGTCAAATTGCGAATGGACTTCAGGAATCCGCGCATCGTCGGTACGTTCGTCTACCATTGCCATCTTCTCGAGCATGAGGACGGCGGCATGATGGGAACAATTCAGGTAACTCCCAGCCGCGATTCAAAATGACTACGAGCCCGTCCTCAAACGCTTTTTTGCGGCTGGGTTGGCACAGAACAGATCACAGTGAGGAATTGGCGTTGGAAGGTGTGAACTCCGAAGTTCTCGAACGTTCTACAGCCAATGAGAATTAAAATTAAAATGAGAATTAAATGGTGAGCGCGGAAGTCTCTTAGTACACGCACCCTCGCACCAGTTGAGACCACCCAGGCGGGGACGTGAGCGCCCCGGCGAGAGCCCCCAGGACGAAGAGTGTAAACCGGCTCCAGAGCCGCTTGCCAATAATGTGTTTGCCATGGGTTACCAAGCCTCCTTACGGGCAGTCAGCATCGAATCCAGGCTGCGCAGCCACAATCCCACAACGATAGGGAATATGCCAAAGCGAGCCCTTCTTGAGGTGAAATTTGCCGGTTAATATAAAACAGCAGGTAGGACAATTCGTCGGCTATTTTGTGGCCTTTGGCCTGGCCTTGTTCCTCCCGGCGGGCACCCTAGCCTGGCTTGCCGGATGGATTTTCCTTGGGTTGTTCTTTGGTTTTCTTTTTGCCATCAATTTCTGGCTATTCCGGCACAACCCCGGATTGCTACAGGAGCGCATGCGCTTGGGCACATCCGATCAGCAAGGCTGGGACAAAGTGCTTTTTCCCGTGCTCCTTGTCTTCTTCTTTGTATGGTTAATTTTCATGTCGTTAGACGCGGTTCGCTTTCACTGGTCGCCCGTGCCGGTCTGGCTTCAGTTAGTTGGGGCGACAGTGCTGTTGTGCTCGTTCTACCTCTTGTTTCTGACCTTTCGGGAAAACTCCTACTTGTCGACGGTCGTGCGTATTCAGGAAGATCGGGGACAAACCGTAGTTTCCACGGGTCCATATCACAATATCCGGCATCCGATGTATAGCGCCATCCTCGTGTTTGCGGTGGGATCGTCCCTCTTGCTTGGTTCCTGGTACGGAGTTCTCTCAGGATTGATTCTCTTGATCTTGCTCGCGAGGCGGGCAATGCTCGAAGAACGCGCGCTGCGCGCGGAACTGCCCGGCTATGCGGCTTATATGGAAGACGTAAAATATCGTCTCATCCCCTATGTCTGGTAGCAACGACCGGGTCCTACAGTCATTCGATCTTGGCATGAGCCAACTACCAACACGATTCCGGGCGTATTGTCGCTAGCCTTAACTTAGGATTACTTCCCGCTTGCCGTAATCCAGCGAGATTCGCAGTCCAGCGCTATCTCCAGCACGCCATCTGAGCTGATCGAGAGGTTCGTTATTGAGCTTTGATTGGCGCATAAAAATCGACAAGATTTCCGTCCGGATCACGGAAGTAAATGGAACGAATTCCCCATGGCTGTGTGGTGGGTGGCTTGACCCAGGTTTTCACAACGCTCTGCAGTCTCCGGTACTCTTGATCGACATCGGCGACCCTGAATTCCAGGACCATGCTCTTGTTCTTTGCCGCTTCGGCCGAGCCAGGAATGTACTTTTCTTGAGCCTCCTCCGAGAAAATCGCCAGCACTCCTACGCCTGTGGGAAACTCGGCGTAGTCTTCACCAGACCTCTTTGCTTTAAGGACCAGGATGGGCTCGTAGAATTCCACAAGCCGCTTCACGTCGTTTGTAATCAAACAAGTGTTCACCAGCCTTGGGATGCGGCTAAGGTCTGGCGGATTGTTGTCGATCACTTGAAAACTCGCTGACCATCCGGCGACGATCAGTGCCGGCATAATTGCCAAGGACCACACCCGAAGCGTCGTCATCACGATTTGTTCCTAGCTAGATTCAAGCTGGACAGAGTCCCCAAATCAGCAAAGGGCTCTTCTTCACCCAACGGTCCTTTGATTTTATTCTCAAGCGAGGGTTCCATGCTGTCGGTCGCTATTTTCTCAGACAAATGGATCGCCGTCCCACGCTTCACGGTTCTGGTTTTTCTCAATAGCGTGACGAAGCGAAACCTCGCAGGAAGCAAGAAGCACGGGTGGCCCGTCGCTCCGCGGCTTACAGGGCCGCTCGGCGACCGGGCTGAACGGTCAAGCAGCTAAAGAAGAAGTGTCGGCACTATGGCAAGGGGGCTGGATGCTAGAAAATATTTCTGGCGTTCCGGCAGGGAGAACTGTTTTACAGTTGACATCCCCTCTCTCTCCAGGAACTTGACTAAGAACTCCTGTCGAATCAACAAACCGGTCCCGCCAAGTTCCTGGCACCAGCGACTGTGCCCATGGCACTTTAATAGGACTTCAATAGGACTTCTGGGAAGCGTCATTGCAAGTAGCTCAAGAATGATAGGATGCCAAACGCACGATGCTCACGCTAGAGATGCAAGCTGAAATTCGGGCTACGACTCAACTCGGAGGCAAATGATGAAACTGCTTTCGACCGGGCTAGGTACGTTGGCCATTTTTTTACTCATCCCATCGGTAAGTCCAATTCTGGCGCAGCTAACGCCAGCCGCGACCGAACCCGTGACCCCCTTCAGCTATGACGTGGCCAAGGAAGATACAGTCATTGGTACGGTGTCTCGCGTACTCCTCAAAGCCTCTCCCGGAATGGTTGCTGGTTCCCACCTGCTTCTCGCAACGCCGTCCGGTCTGGTCGATGCGAGTTTGGGAAGATTCGCCTGCGCGGCAAGGTCTCAATCGCCGCCGGTCAGCAGATTGAGGCGACCGGCGTCATGAGGACGATTAAGGACAAGTCGTTCTTCCTGGTTCGCACCATAAAAGTGGGAGCCGAGGTTTATACCATCCGCAACGAGCATGGATTCCCGGTTTCGCCGCAGGCACGTGAGCGGGCCTCTCAGAAGAAGGGCCGGGATGGGGAGTCACTATGAACCGGCATGCTTGCGCCAGCATTCTCGCCCTAGTCTTCCCGGCGTTATTTTTTTGGACGGGCTGCAATAGCTCGAACTTCAACACTCCGGCAGAAGCGGTTGCGGCGACGGGCGGAACACCGCAAAGCGCGGCACTCAACACGGCGTTTGCAACACCGCTGGTGGCGACGGTGACGATGGGAGGAAAGCCAGTGAGCGGCGTGTTCGTGATTTTTACCGCTCCGGCAACGGGAGCGAGCGGCACATTCGCGACGACCTCATCGAATACGGAAACTGATACGACCAATGCAAGCGGTGTGGCGACATCGTCGACGTTCACCGCAAATGGAACCACCGGAGCTGATACGGTGACGGCGTCGGTTGCGGGAGTTACGGCCACGACCACCTTCAGTCTGACCAACACCTCGGGGCCGGCGGCTTCGATTGCAGCCACCAGCGGATCGCTGCAAGACGCCCAGATTGGGACTGCATTTGGGGCTCCGCTGGTGGCGACCGTGCTGGATAACAACCAGAATCCCGTAAGCGGAGCTTCCGTGACGTTTGCGGCTCCGGCGTCGGGAGCGAGCGGCACATTCGCGTCGAACTCAGCCGCTACGGAGACCGATACAACCAACGCGAGCGGCGTGGCTACCTCGTCAACCTTCAGTGCGGGTCCGACGGCTGGCGCTTATACGGTGACAGCTGCGGTTACAGGAGTGATAACAGCGGCTAACTTCAAACTGGCGAACATAACCGGAGCAGTAATATCGATCACCGCGACGAGCGGAACTCCGCAAAGTGCATCGGTCAGCGCCGCATTTGCGGCTCCGCTGGTGGTGACTGTATTGGACGCTAACCAGAATCCGGTGAGTGGCGCACTGGTCACGTTCGCAGTCCCGCCGACCGGAGCGGGCGGCACATTCGCAGGCGGAGTAAATACGGCCACGACCAATACAGGCGGATTAGCCACCTCGGCGACGTTCACGGCCAATGGATCTGCCGGAACTTACACGGTAACCGCCACGGTTGCTTCGGGGGCGGAACCGGCTAACTTCACTCTGACAAATACTCCGCTCAGGTTTGCATTCTATTTGAGTGGTCTGGAATCGATCAACGGCCCCGGCTTTTACGCTCTCGCAGGGTCGGTGACGATCGATGGCAACGGCAACGTGCTGGGCGGCGAACAGGACTATAACGATGGCGATGGACTCACGTCGCCCGAACCTTCCCCTGACACCATCTTGCCTGGGACAGCGGCGCTGACAGTTGATCCAAGCACCGGACAGGGAATGCTCACGCTCACGACGAACAATGCGAATTTGGGCCTGAGCGGGGTTGAAATTCTCGGCGTTCAGTTTGTGAACCCGAGTCACGCCCTGATCGTACAGTTTGATGGATCAGCAACCTCCAGCGGAAGCATGGATCTGCAAAACCTTTCCAGCACGCTCAACGATGGCAACTATGCTTTCACGCTCTCTGGGGTCGACGCCAATTTTGAGCCGATTGTTTTCGGAGGCGTATTCTCGATCTCGGCAAGCGGCAGCGCCTTGGCGGGTACGTTCGATGTAAACGATGCCGGGACTACGACGCAAGGTACGCCCTTCAGCGGAACCATCACCGCACCTGACGCTTTTGGGCGGGGCAGTATCAGCAGCGCAGCTCTGGCAATTTCACTCAACTATTACGTAATTGGTCCGGAAGCAATCAGGATCATCGACGTGGACGCCAGTGATTCGGGCGCAGGCTCAGTTTTTGGCCAGAGTACGGGCACTTTCAGTCCTGCATCGCTCGGGAACTCTGTATTCTCGGTCGCAAGTAACTCGTTTGGAAATCTCTACGCAGCCGTGGGAATGTTTAGTACGGATCAGGCAAGCGGCACGTTCACGGGTGTCGCGGATGACAATGAATTCGACAATGGCGTTATTGTTCCCGATGCCTCCATCTCAGGCAACTACGTTATATCGAGCACGACGAATGGATACGGCAGCCTGACCATTACGGCCGGCGACTTGGGAGACGTCAGCGTCCTGGGAATCTACATGACCGATCCGCTGCTCAACCTGAACGATCCGAATAACACCACCAGCGGAGTGGGAGGCGCTCTGGTGGCTGACCTGGATACGAATCTGAACGGCGTCGGAGTCCTGACCCCGCAAACCGACACTTCAACCGCCAGCTTTGCAGGCAGCTATGCCTTTGGAGCGCAGGCCTACAACGTTTCCCGTGGAGGACCTTTGGGTTGGGAATTCGATTTGGTTGGGCAGGGGTCGGTCAAGAACGGCGCTTTCAACAATGCTGCCGGACTTCTCAGCGATCCCTTCTTCATCTTCAACGCCACCCAATCTGATGGGACCGACATGGCGACGTTTTCGGGAATGGCAACGCCTGACAAAGTGAACGCCGGGCGCTACACCATTAAGCTCGGCGTAACGGTTGCTGCTGATCCGAGTTACACCACAGCCATCTATCAGGCAGATGGCGGGCAGTTGTTCTGGTTGGACGAAAATGCCAATAACGTGAGCGTATTCCTGGGAGCGCTCGAGCGGCAGGGGGCACTCACCGGACTGCCGGCGGCACAAAGGGCCGCGGCGACCAAATCGAAAGAAAAAAATAACCGGCAACTGCAGCAATTTGATCAGAAGCTCGATCGGCAGAATTCTAACTTGGAATATGTGGACCAGGGATCGCAATGAAACTTCCTCGGATGGTTTTGCTGTCGTTAATTGTGATAACGGCTCCACTCGTATCTTCAGCTCAGGACGCGACTGGACGGATTTTGGGAACGGTCTACGACCAGCAGGGAGCGGTGATCCCGGAAGTGCAAATTACCGTCACCAGCACGGCCACCGAGGACGTGCGTACTGCAACCACGGATAAAGAGGGATCCTTTCAAATTTTGGCGCTGCCCATCGGCTCCTATAAGGTGACAGCCGAGCACCCTGGTTTCCGCAAGGTAGTCAGCGTAGAGCAAAAACTACAAATCAATCAGGCGCTGCGCATCAACTTTAAGATGGAAGTGGGCGCAGAGAGTCAAACGGTCGACGTCGGGGCCGAGGCTGCGCCGGTGGAAACCGTCAATCCCACCCTGGGCCAGTCAATCACGGGGCGAGCGCTCACCAACATGCCCCTGAACGGACGCGACATGCTGGATCTGGCTTTGCTTCAGCCGGGAGTCACGGAGAGCAACGACGACAACGAAGGCGCAGGTAATTACAGCATCGCCGGGGGACGCACTGACTCGGTGACGTTCCTGCTCGATGGCGGTAACAACAACGACTTGCTGGATAACAGCAATGTGCTCGATCCCAATCCCGATGCCATTGCCGAATTCAGGCTTCTGACAAGCGATTACACCGCCGAATACGGACGGAACGGCGGCGGCATCATCAGCATCGTAACCAAATCCGGCACAAATCAGATTCATGGCAGTGCGTTCGAATACGTTCGGAACCGGGATTTCGACGCCAATGATTTTTTCAACAAGCAGCAGGACCTTTCTCGTCTCGATCTGAAGCGCAATCAGTTCGGAGCCACGCTGGGTGGACCAATCCGCAAGGACAAGGTTTTTTTCTTCGTTGCCTACCAGGGGCAGCGGCAGATCCAGGCCAACCCGCTCATCGATTCGCCGGTTTACACGCCGCAGGAGTTGCAGGGAGATTTTTCTGCTGCGGCAAACGGGGGCCCCGATCCTGGCGTGGTGGCTTTCTTGACCGCAAATCCATGGTTTGCGTCCCCCCATGGCAGTGTCGCGAACGCTATTATCGATCCCACCAAAATCGATCCCGTCGCGCAAAGCTACATCAAGGCCGGACTGGTCCCGACCGCGCCCAACGGCCTGCTCTCAACGACATTGAACTCGCAGGACAATCGCAATGAGGTTACCGGCAAGCTGGATTTCAATCTCAGCTCGAAAGATAAGTTGTCTGCCACCATTGGGTTCAACCGAGCCGGCGACCCCTATTTGGGAACCTTCAATCCGAACCCCGCCGCCAGCGTTCCCGGCTTTCCTGCAACCGATCGGAAGAACTATTACTTCCTGAACCTGGCTTACACTCGGATCTTCACGACTGCCAAACTGAACGAATTTCATTTCGTTGCGCACCGCACTAATTTCCTGCAGGACGAACCGGCGAAGCAACTGCCGACCGGACCCCAGCTCGGTATCGATATCACTCCCGACCTCGCCACAGGTCCGACGAATATATTTTTCGATAACGGTTTTCTGATTGGGCCAAGCGAAAACGGGCCGACGCGTTTGATCGAAAACACATTTTCCTGGACCGACGCCTTTTCGTGGACGCGGGGAAAGCACAACTGGAAGTTCGGGGCTGGATTCTCGCCTTATCAGGAAAATCTGCGGTACGGGTTCTACTTGAATGGGGAGCTTGATTTTTATACCGGCACGAGCACCGGATCGGGGAACGATTACGCCGACTTTCTGCTCGGTATTCCCGACGCGTACTTTCAAAATGCGCTGGCGCCTTCCAACATTCGAAGCAAGAGCACCTATATATTCGGTCAGGATGAGTGGCACATCCGTAAGAATCTTGTTCTCACTCTCGGGCTGCGCTACGAATACAACGCGCCAAAGTTTGACACGCAAGGGCGATCCTTTTCTGTGATTCCGGGATTACAGTCGCGACGATTTGTGAACGCGCCGCCGGGACTGGTATTTCCGGGAGATCCAGGGGCGCCCACGGGGGTGAACTTTCCCGACAAGAAAAACTTCGCGCCGCGCTTTGGTTTTGCCTGGGACCCAACCGGGAGCGGCAAGACCAGCTTGCGCGGCGGTGTAGGAATCTTCTACGACATTCTGAAAGGCGAAGACAATCTTCAATTCAACGGCCAACCCCCCTTCGTGGGTTCTGCGGGACTCTTCTACAATTCGCCAAACTTCCTGCCACCCACATGCGAATACAGCAACAGCGGATGTCCGGTCACCTCGCCCCTTACCTACATGAGCCATCCTTTTCAGAATGCCTGCAATTATGACGCGAATGGAAACTGCACGAGCTTAGGCGTGGCCAATACTTTCCCCTCAAAGCCCCCTGCCTCGAACATCGATTTTGCGCCTTTTCTCCCGGTTAACACCACCGGCGCTATCTATCTGGTCGATCCGGACCTGCGCACTCCCTATGTCTATCAGTACAACTTGAGCCTGCAGCGGAATCTGTTCGCCAACACGGTTTTGGAAACCAATTATGTCGGAAGCACGGGGCGAGGACTGACGTCACTGAGGGACATCAATCCCATGGTGTTGGGCACGACGAATCGCGCGCTGAACGGCAGCAGTGGCAACTGCGGAAATTATCTTGGCGTGGTATGCTACGGCGCACTCCCGGAATTCCAGAACGTCTCCCAGGCGAACTATAATGCCCTGGAAGCAAGCCTGACACGGCAACCCAAAGACTCAAAACTCGGGACGGTCTATTACACCCTTGCCTACACCTACGGGCATAACCTTGACAATGCCTCGGGTTTCCAGCAACGCAATTTTGCTGTGCCCGCCTACAGCTCGCACTTGTTCTACACTTCCGGCGACAGTGATGTCCGCCATCGCATCAGCATCAGCGGCGGATGGGACTTGCCACTCGATCGCGCGTGGGCAAAAGCGCCGAAGCGGCTTACCAAGGGCTGGAGCCTTTATCCCATCTTCACCTATCGAACCGGATTCCCGTTCGACATTTCCGCACAGTTGCCGGATTACACCGACCCTGCAAACCCCGGCTCTTCGGGAGCGGGCGATCCGGCCATATCGCGTGCTGCCCAAGTCGCACCGATCAGAACGTTCGATCCCCGACACCAGCGGACGATTAATGAGATCACCTACGGCACAGATCCTACGGGCACGATTTGCGAGGTCACTACAACCCCGGTTACCGGCAACTTCATCTTTGACCCCAACAGTTTTTCCAACGTGCCGCTCGAAAACAATTCTTATTTTGACGGCGGGTTCCCGAATCCGTGCTTCCCGCAACTTGATCCCGTGCACAACCCGGCCGACCGGAGCTATGGCGTCCCCCGCAATCTGCTGCGCGGTCCGACCCGAACCAACCTCGACGTCGCGCTGGCCAAAGCCACGTCGATCACGGAGCGGATCAAGCTGGAGCTTCGCGCCGAATTCTTCAATGTTTTGAATCATCCGGAATTCGCCCAACCAACCCTGCTTGACGGTGCTGCGAACATTGACAGCCCAACCTTCGGCCAGGTCACGACCACCGGCAGCTTTCGCGGCGCAACCCCTCGCATCGGGCAGCTGGCGCTGCGCCTGTCGTTCTAGTTCGGAACGCGATTGGGCAGACTCTGTACCGCCCGGATTGACCAGCGTGAGCACAAACCGTGCGCTTGCGATCTGAGTGAGTAATCTGGCGGAACTAAGTCTGATCTTTAATAGTTGTTTTCCTTTTACTGCGAATGTTGGTGAAATTGCGGTTTGGGCTTGCCGGGCCTCTGCCACCATTCCGGTCCGACCCTCGCCCGTCGATCTTCTGCCTAAACCAAACTTACATTGGCGGCACAAACAAAATAGAGGATGAAGTTTTCTACAATAACCGACCCATATCCAGAGCGCTGCGGAGATGGCCGTCGATCTCAAACGCTTACGCGGCGAGGACGAATCAGAACAAACCAGTGGTTGCTGATACGAGGATGACAAGGATTGTGGTCAATGGACCCAGCAACGGATCTTTCTGTGTATATGCGGAAATGGTTCGAGGAGGGGCGCGACGAACTAATCTCGATGCAAGCAAAAACCAAAAAGCCACCCGTTTGCAGAACGGGTGGCTTAGATTTGACGAATTCCGCTTTGGCCTAGAAGGTTAAGCGCAAGCCGAATTCGAGTTGCCGTGGCGAACCGAGCGAGTAGACGCCCGTTCCGTTGCCGACCCGAAGCGACCCTTGATTCGACGCAGTGGTTCCGTTAAGCGACTGCGTACTGCCGTTCAAGAGGCCGGTCATGACTTCGGGCAGCAGGTTGAAGTTAGCGAAGTTGAACACGTTGTAGATGCCCACGCTAGGTTCGACGGTGAACCGTTCCTTGATTGTGTGCCTCCACGCCAGCCTCAGGTCGGTGGCTCGGAGCCATCCGAAATTTACCTGGCCGGTTGGCGGCGGGCTAACAACTGGAGATACGCCACCCAAGGCCTGCAGCTGCGCGAGAGTCATGACACCGTTGGCGATCAAGACCTTACCCGCAGGTGTAGCCTGATTTGCCTGGGTGTTGTTGTAGTTGTTGATCAGTTTGGTCAGACCGGCGGCATTGACGCTGCGGTCAAACGCCCCGAGCTTTGTCCCCGGAAGAGGATCCTGCACGCTTCCGTCCCCGGTAAAGTCTGTCCGGAAGATGTCGCCGTCTGAGCCGGTGTTGGGAACATCAAGCGCGCTCGCCAATGGGCTGTCGAAGTGAGAGATCAGCCCAATGCGGAATCCGGCTGGTACATCCACATACCCGCCAAAAGACAACTGGTGGGTACGATCCAGCAGCGTAGGTCCGAAGTACCGGCCAGGGTTGTCGTTGTCGGCGGCAATTATGACAAAGTCCTGGTCGTTGTCAGACGCCACTCCGTTAGCCTGCTGGCCGCCGGTACTGGAGAACTGTGACAGGCTGTAAGACACCTGGAAGTTCGCCGCTTTAATGCCGCGCATCGGGTTGGTCACGTTTTGCTTCAACGTCAGCTGCAAAGCGTTGTAAACCGAGCGTCCTATGGGTTTGAGGAAGTACATCTGGGACTGGGTTTGATTCACTCCGCCAAAAGCGCACGGCCGCCCGATTCCATTGACGGACGTGCAACCTGGGCCGATGTCGGTCGAGCTGCCAAGACCGTTATCGGCGTAATTGGCCATGGTAGCGCCAGCGCCGATTGCGCAATCCACTGATGCACAACCGAAAGAGGCGTTGGTAGCCGCAACGGCAGCATTTGCACCCGCCAGGTTGAAGGTGCTGACGTCGCCTGCACGGTTGACGTCAATACCGGCGGGTGTGCGCGTTTCCACGTTGCGCAAGTAATCGGCGCCGAAAACCATGCCATGGCGGATTTCACGCTGAACGCCGATGTTCAACTGCAACGAGCGCGGCGACTTGTAATTGGGGTCGAATAGAGCAGCTGCAGCATTCGTGCCTATGCCCTGATTCAAGAGGTTGCCGATGAAATTGGGGTTGGGAGCCTGCAGACTAAACGGATTCCCAGCCTTCACCTGGTTGAAGAACGAGAGGATCGCCGGAATCTGGTCGCCGATGCGGTTGTCATTGCCGCAGAAATCGGTTGAGCCTAGCTGGCCCGGCGTTAGTGTCCCGCCTGCTACCGGTACGGGCTTCGGCGAACCGCTGACACAAGCGTTGGTCGTCTGATTGAAGGCCCCGCTTCTCAAGCGCAACGGCCGATCAAACAGAACGTTGTTGTAAATTACGTTCTCGTAATAAAGCCCGGCGCCGCCGCGAATCACGGTCTTGCCGTCCTTCATAGGGTCCCAGGCGAAGCCAAACTGGGGCGCGAAATTGAGGTTGGGCTGCTTCACCGGGTTTCCGTAGCCGGGGAAAGCGGCATTGATTTCTGGAATGGCGGGTAGATCGCTGTCGACACGGCCGGTATCGCGGTCATAGCGGACGCCGAGGCTCAGCGTGAGGTTTGGCTTGACTTTCCAGCTGTCGCCTACGTAGAGACCGAGACGGTTATCCGGTCCCAGTCCGCCAGCCGGGAAGCCTAAAGCCGGGTTTTCGGTACTGAAGCCCTGCCCGTTGCCGAACCTGATCTTGTTGACGGGGTAGTTCAACGGATTGGCGGAGCCACCCGGGTAAGGTCCGGCAGCGGCGAAAGCCAAGCACGATTCGGTTCCGGAGGGGCCGCAATTCGACAACGTCGTATCAAAGGTAACCCTCGGCGCGGTGCCGAAGAAATCGGCAAAGCCGCCACCCTGAATATGGTTGAGCGAGGCTCCATAGCGAATGGTATGGGAGCGCAGCACCTTGCTGCCGTCGTACTTCACTTCGTTGTTTTGCTGGACCGTGCTCTGGGGAGCCAACAGGTTTGGTCCAAACAAGGACTGGTTCGTGTCGCCAATCTCCAACCCGGTGCTGCTAAATGGTAGAGCGGGGTTGCCTGAAGTTACGTCCTTGATCAGGTTCTGGAACTTCAGGTACGAGTAGCGAAAGCTGTGGGAGAAGCTGCCCGTGGTGAAGTCCACGCCCGCCACGTGCGTCCGGGTGTAGTCCTTGTTGTCGTACACCTGGAAACCGAAATTGAAGGTCGCAAACAGCGAGTTCGCGAAGTAGGAGTAACGGTAGAACGCCTTGGCGCCGTTGCCGAAGTTGTAATCGATCTTGCCCAAGAGGTCACTTTCGCGGAAGGGCTGACTGAAGCCGCCGGTGGAACTCGCAAACGGTGTGCCTGTCAAATCGACCGCCGCAAACGAATCCTGCTTGGTGCGTTCGCCGTCCAGGAAAAAAAACAACTTGTTCTTGATGATCGCTCCGCCCACGCTGCCGCCGAACTGCGCACGCTGATCCGGATAGTCGTGGCCGCCGGGTGCATTGGCTGAGAAACTGTGGTCACGAATGAAACCGAACGCCTCGCCGTGGAGGTTGTTAGTTCCGGACTTGGTGGTCACGTTGACTGCGCCCGAAGAGGTCAAATCCTGCGAAAGGTCAAGCGAAGACTGCCCAAGCTGGAATTCATCGATGGCGCTGGCCGGAATGTTAGCCGTGGTGGTTCCGACGGTTTCGTCGCTTATGTCGACCCCGTCCACATTGATGCGGGCGGTGCGGCCGAAACGGCCGCCGAATGAAATCGAAGAGTAACCGGCCTTGGTCGGATCGAAGTTCTGGCCGTCCTGAATTTGCACGCCGGGTTCGAGCTGCGCCAGATCCAGGAAATTACGGCCGTTCACCGGCAGATTTGCAATCTGGTCCGAGTTCAGAACGCCCTGCACCTCGGCCTGCTCGGTGTTGACTGCGACCACGCTGGCCTGCACGTCAATGACCTGGCTCTCCTGGCCAACTTGCAGCTTGATATTGGCGGAGGCAGTGTTGCCCACTTCCACTGTAATGGTTTCGTTGACGCTGCTGAAGCCCTTGGCTGAAACTTGTACCCTGTAAGTGCCCGGGTCGAGAGAGCCCGACGCGTAGGCGCCCCCAGCGTTGGTGGCCACATTGAGAGCCTGATTTGTTCCGGTGTTGGTGATGACTACTTTGGCGCCGCTCACAGCCGCGCCCGTGGGATCGGTGACGGTTCCGGTAATGCTGCCTGTGCCCACCGTTGACTGGGCCCATCCGGATACGGCGAAAGCCAGCATGAGCAACGCAAGTGCAATCACAAAGAACGATCCATGCGTTTCGCCTCTGTTCCACGTTGGTCTTGCTTCATTTGTACAACTCATTTTGTTTCTCCTTGAAGTTCTCTGGATCAGCCCTAGAAAATCGAGGACTCTCCGCGCACATACACCATTTGCAACAGCATTCGGATGCCCATGGGCTCATAGGTTTGAGCACCGGCGAACGGGCATGCTGAAATAGGGAATCGGCGTACAAGCGCAGTCAACAGGCGTACGGGATTAGCGGATTGCGCAAAGCGCTGGAGTGCCCGGGTTGACGACGGAATCTACCAAATAACAGAGTTCAGCGATAAACGGCTACCAAAAACCGGAGTGCGATCGAGCCGGCGATAGGTTTCGCTTGACTCTGCGACGGTGAGCATACATACTGGTTGGTATGTCATCCCGCAAGCAGTCGAAACGTAGGGCGAACCGGCTGCACGATCCTGAGCGTACGCGGGAGCGCTTGCTGCAGGCGGCGTCCCGCGTGGTCTACAGATCAGGTTTCCAGAGTGCCAGCCTGGAAGCAATTCTGGCGGCAAGTGGCGTGACCAAGGGAGCGCTGTACTACCACTTCGACAGCAAGGAAGCTCTGGGATACGCCATCGTCGACGAGATCATCGCCCCCGACCTCTGCGGCAAGTGGTTGCGTCCTCTAGAGGGAGGCATGGACCCTATCGATACTTTGATCGGCATTGTTCAAGGTGAATCAGTTCGGCCCGAGGACGTAAGGGGCGGCTGCCCCCTGAACAATCTGGCTCAGGAAATGTCTCCCCTTGACGAGGGATTTCGCAGGCGGCTGGCGGGGGTGTTCCATGCCTGGCGGGAGGGCATTGCGGCCGCTTTGCGAGAAGGACTGACCCAGGGAATAGTTCGCCGCGACGTGAGACCCGCTGAGGCGGCTGGCTTTCTGATCGCGACGCTCGAAGGCTATGTCTCCCTGGCAAAGAATGCTCAGGATGCCAACCTGATGAAAGCGGGGATCAGAAACATCGTGGACTGGCTGCGGTCTTTGCGCCCGCCGGGCAACGCAGGAGCGGCTGATCGCATCGTTGTAAACTAGGTAACGATACTATTACATACCAACCGGTTCGTATGCCAATGAGTTTTCGACTGCGTCGGTAAATGCAGGACAGCACGATGAACACTCTAAAGATGGCCGGGCGGGCGGTCTCGAGTCCAGAAGGCGCTAGCGAGGCTTTCAATGGACGCGGGGCGCAGCATTCATGTGCAGCTTTGGTCATAGCACGCGAAGCGAGAGAACCGACAGCGAACTCGACCGAGACTTCCCCGGGGTTGCGGGCGAAGCCACAGTCTTTCCGGGTGGCCATCAAAGTCAACGGAACGATTCTCTTTATCAACCTGGGCGAGGTGGTCTCCATTCAGGCTCAGGGTAAATGCGTGCTGCTGCAACGGAACGGGAGTTCCTATCTACTACGTGAGTCTATTTCGGCGGTGGCAGGTAGGCTCGCAACCCATGGGTTCATCCGCATCCACCGATCTGTGCTCGTGAACCCCTCGTTTGTAGAAGAAATCACGCCGCTTTCGACGGGAGAGTATTGCCTTCGAGTCAACGGCGGAAAGGAATACACGGTCACCCGCACTTACAAGAAAAATCTGAAATCCCTCGCGGAATTCGGGATCGGCACGGGCGCGTTCTTCGCCGGATAAACCGGATAGCGCTGCGTCTCTCTAGCGAAGAATTCGTAAGATGCAGCTGCTGCAGGCAGGACAAAGAAAACTGGTTAGTCATCTGGAATCGCTGCGCGACGTGCATCGCCGGTCGCGGCCCGACAGGATGAGATTGAAGACTGGTGTGCGTATCACCGCGTCATGCGGCAGACGCTTGCATCTGGAGCACGTTTACGTGGTCGGGCACGATATCGGTGACATGGTGGCGTATGCCTTCGCCCGCCGCTATCCGGAGACCAGCCGCGGGGGTGATGATGCTCGACATGCCGCTGCCGGAGCCTTGGGCCGTGGGATGCAGTTAAAGCCGATCCCATTACGTGCATATCACTTTTCAGCCGACGCCGAACCTGCCTCAGCGACTGATTGCCGGGCGTGAGTTTACTTCCGCTGCTTTTGGATAAGGAGGTCTTTAGCGATGCCGATGTCGCGCACTACGCAAAGTCCTACGCTACTCCTGACCATCTGCCGCGCGCGGTTCGAGATACACCGGGCTTTTCCCGCGAACGAAAATTTTAATGCAGCGCAAAATAGTGCGATCGGGGCGCCATTGGTGCTGGCTCCCGGGGAAAACCCCCTTTTCGAGAAACTCATGCCGAGCTTTCCCAGGCTTTGCGGGTGCATGAGTGCACAGGCCAAAATCGGAGTCATCAACAACAGCGTGCATCACGTAGTGGATGAGCAACCCGAGGCCGTGGCTGAGCTCATTGAACGGGATCCTCTTTATCGCGACGATTGCCAGAGCATTCTGCGAAGGCACACGAAGAATTTACGGCGATTCAGCAGAAGGAAATGTCGGTCGGCGCGATCAATGGCACTCGCCGATCACAAGGTTTGGCCCCATACTTTTTAAGTCTGCGTCGGAAAGATTCAAGGAGAAAATCAGATGAAACGGAAGACAGTCAAGATGATCGCATTGGCGTTCTTTGCGCTGGCCCTTGCGCTGGGCGCGGCCCGGCAAGCGCGAGCACAGGACGCCAAAACTCCATATCCAAGCATGGCTCGGCTGGATCAGTACCTGATAGCGGATCGAAATGCTGAGATCGCTCTGGCCCGGACCGCGGCTCCGCCGTCCATTTCCCGCGATGCCACAGTTATGGTCCTCGGAAGCCATGCCTATGAAACAGGGGCTGAAGGCAAGAACGGCTTTGTTTGCATCGTAGAGCGCGCATGGATGAATCCATTCGACAGTCCCGAGTTTTGGAACCCTAAGAATCGCAGTCCGATTTGCCTCAATCCGCCCGCCGCCCGAACGGTGCTGCCGCTCACTTTGATGAGGACAAAATTGGTATTGGCTGGAAAATCGAAAGAAGAAGTCAAGGAGAGTGTCAAGGCCGCGATTGAGAAAAAGGAACTGCCGGCTCTCGAAGCTGGCGCGATGAGCTACATGATGTCCAAGGATGCCTATCTTACCGACTTGGGCAGCCACAACATGGCCCATCTTATGTTCTACACGCCGCTCGGCACGGCATGGGGCGCAAATCTGGTGGACTCCTCCAATCAACTGTCGGAACCGTTCCCCGGATCTCCGCTCTTACTGGCCCCATCGTTCAAAGGCAACCCGGAACCGATCCATATGTTCCTGATGGGCACTGGCGTGTGGTCGGATGGAACGACGGCTCCAATGTAGGCCGCCGCATTGGGAGAAATGCAGGGTGTCGTGCCCAAGTTTTTCCCCATTTGGTTTCGATGCGAACCTGCGCCGGTGTGCCTCAACTGATGTCTGCACGTGGAAGGGTGAGAATGCCATGAAAACTGGATTTGAGAGAGCGGAAAAGACAGTCGAGCAGTGCGGGAGGTTTCTGCTGGCCACCTTGTTTTTGTTCCCGTCACTTGCGCTTGGACAAGCGCAAGCGACGGCAAAGCCGGAGCCTGACACAATTCGACCGTTCAAAGTGCATGTTCCAAGCAGCGTTCTAATCGATCTTCGACACCGTTTGGCGGAAACCAAATGGCCCGATCAACTTCCCGGCACGACCTGGGAGTACGGCGCCGACATCAGGAAGGTCCGGGAACTCGCGGACTATTGGCAGAACGGCTACGACTGGCCTGCGCAAGAAGCGAAGATCAATCAGTTTGACCAGTTCACCACGGAAATTGATGGACAGCAGATTTATTTTATCCATCAGCGCTCGCCCCGCCCCGACGCAATACCCCTGATGCTGATTCACGGCTGGCCCGGTTCGATTCTTGAATTTCTCGCACTGATCGAGCCGCTTACCGATCCCAAAGACAAAAATAGCCCGGCATTTGACGTCATCATTCCTTCGCTCCCGGGCTTTGGATTTTCCGGGCCCACCACAACTCGGGGTTGGGGCCCACAGCGTATGGCGAAGGCTTTGGTCGCTCTGATGGATCGCTTGGGCTATTCCAAGTACGGTATCCAGGGCGGCGACTGGGGTTCTGCAGTCGCGCGCGATATGGCTTACCAAGCGCCCACGCACGTGATCGGGCTTCACCTGAACCTTATTACCGCGGACCCGCCGAACCCGGAAGCAGTCGCGCAAATGAGCGATGCGGATCGGAAACGGTTTTCGTTCTTTGACCGACAGGAGAGCAGCTTTTTTTTCCTCCAGGCCGCTGAACCGCAGACCCTTGCCTTCGCTCTGACTGACTCCCCGGTTGGGTGGTTGGCCTGGATGATAGGTAAATTTCAACTGCTTACGGACAACAACGGCGATTTTCTTACGGCGGTGGATCGCGACACATTTCTGACCGAGGTTACGCTCTATTGGGCGACCGATACGGTGGGCTCCGCCATGCGCATCTATCGCGAGAACCGGCTCACGGGAGAAGAGAGGGCGACGGCGCCACGCCTGGAGACGCCTGTGGGGTATGCGGATTTTCCGAGGGAGGTAGCTGTGCCTCCATTTCGCTGGGTTACTCAAACATACAACGTAGTGCAAAAGACTGAAATGCCAAAGGGCGGGCACTTCGCCGCTCTGGAGCAGCCCCAGCTATTAGTGCAGGACATTCGGGCCTTCTTTGCAAAACTAAATGCAAGTGGCCCACCCGCAGCGACGGGAGGTTCCAGCAGCCGTTCGTGCAGCGACTTTCCGAACTGAAATCGGTTACACCAGAACACTCTGCAGATGGTCGCACGGGCAGTCTCGAGTCAGCCAGCGTCAAGAAATATGAACTAGCGAAGCAAACAGACGACACCACCCACCGTTTGACAAGCTTGCGGGCCGCTTCATCTTACTTACGGACGCGGCATCCGCTAGTCAACGGATTCCCGCGATTCTGGATGGATCGTCGGTCAACCTCCCTTACCGTGTTAGGTAAGAGCAGCCGGTCAGGGAAGAACCAACAATTTGCCCGTTTCCGAGGCCGAACCAATTTTCATTCGGTTGGTGGCATAATACAGAGCCATGTCAGCGCTTCGTCTCGCATCGCTCTGCGCTCTGCTTTTCGTTGGCTCTCACTTGCGGGCAGGTGACGTTGCCCGCCTCCAAACGCTTCGCTACACGATCCTGAGTAATGACCGGATGGCCGGAACAGAAGTGGACGTCTACAGTCCCGGCGGTCACATCGACTCCACGTTCGAGTTTAACGATCGTGGCCGGGGTCCCAATATCGCGGCGCATTACATACTGGCCGCGGATGGGTCGCCACAGCGCACG
>Ga0209330_1000305_pt1 | contig 23053 bp, 18 predicted proteins | sample JacPinW_OM2H0_O3_FD_187969 | JGI IMG/M metagenome (GOLD analysis project Ga0209330, IMG submission 187969) | Forest soil microbial communities from Algoma, Ontario, Canada - Jack Pine, Ontario site 1_JW_OM2H0_O3 (SPAdes) (version 2) | ecosystem: Environmental > Terrestrial > Soil > Boreal...
GCGGCCAGGTCGCTTTTCGCCACACGCGCGGCGGCTTCGACGGCATCGAATTGGAATTTAGAGACATCGTCGGTGCCGAGCAGCGGGGTATAGCGAGCCAGGTCAGCTTGAGCGCGTTCGTTGGTGGCGCGCTTCGCGGCTACGTTAGCCTCGGCGACCTGCAGATTCGCGGTGGCGGATTGTTCCAGTTGCGCCTGGGAACTGGCGTAATCAGCGGAGTCTGATTCCTTTTGAGCCGCAGCTCCGCTGGTGCCGTGAGCGGTGGTTTCGCGCGTCAGCCCAATCTGGATTTGCGCGGAGTCGGCTTGTGCCTCGGCGAAATCGAGGTTGGCTTTGGCCTGTTCTACCTCTGCCTGGTAAGTGCGCGGATCAATCTGCACGAGAACGTCGCCGTCTCTGACCGGCGTATTGTCGTTGATGAAAAGTTGCACCACATAGCCCGGAACCTGCGGCGCGACAGCGGTGATGTGACAATCCACCTGTGCGTCGTCGGTGGACACACGGCCGGTGAATACGTACCACACCACTGCGAGCAGGATCAGGACGGCGACGAAGGCCCCCTTGACGAAGGGATTCAGATTTCGAACCCAATGCCGCAGCGAGAAAGGGGCGTGCGCTGCCTGTGGTACTTGTGCCGTGGTGTCCGGCGTAGCGCTAGCTTGCGGCGTTGGTGTTGAAGGAGTGGAGCTCATGATCCAGTTCGCCTTTACTTAGTGTACATAGCTTCAATCTCGCCTGTAGCGCGGGCCAGGGCTGCGCGAGACAGGTTGAATTGATAGAGAGCGCCTATTTGGTTGTCGCTGGCGCGCGCCAAGGCGTCCTGGGCGGTGACGACTTCCACGTTCGTGGTAACCCCGGCTTGAAACCGGCGCTGTGCCTGGGCCACTTCCTCCTGTGCCAGTTGGAGGCCCAGATTGGCGACGTCCACGGAATTTCGCGCGGCGGTGAGTTCATCCAGAGCGGACTTTACGTCATTCACGATTTGCGCTTCCACTTGGCGGCGAATTTCGGCGACATGTTGTTCTTCCAGTGTTGCGTGCGCTTCTTCCGCGCGAATTCTCCCGCTGGTGAAGAGCGGAAATTGCAGCGAGATTTCGTAGGTATAAGCCGGAACACCGTTGTCGAAACGAGACCCCTGGTAGTACCAGAATCCCGAGAAATCCAATTGTGGAAGGCGCTGCTCGCGAGCCGAATCCGTCGTCAACTTGGCGATGCGTTGCTGGGAATTCAGCGATCGAATCTCCGGTCGCGAGCTCAACGCCTGATTGAGCAGGGCCTCTTTTTCCAGCACAGGAAGATCGTAGAAATCCAGGCGGTCGGTCACTTCCAGATCTTGGTCGCGGGGTAGATCGAGCAGTTCCTCTAAGCCGTACTCAGTGGTATGTGTGAGTGTTTCCGCGTCAATCAGATTCTGCCGCTCGTTCTGCAATTCGACGTTCGCTCGCACTGTGTCAATATTCAAACCGATCCCCGTTTTCTGAAGTTCGGTGGCTTGTTCGTAGAGCCGTTGTGCAAGAACGACGCGGGCGTTTGCGGCGTCTCGCGTTGCCAGCGCTCGTAAAACGAGCAAGTATTGGTCCACGACCGCGGTGACCACCGTTTCCCGTGTAGTTTGTTCGTCTGCGCGCGCTTGTCGTGTTCCTTCCCGCCCGATTTGGTATTCGCGAATCTGCGGCAAGTTCAGCAGCGTCTGTGAAAAAGTGGGACCAGCTTCTACCACCTGAAAAGGTCCGGCATCGGTTCGCGGCTTCGAACGCTCGATGCTCTGAAAATTGTACTGGTTCACTGAGCCGGAAGCCGCCATGTTGGCCTGTGGAAGCAGGGCTGCGCGTGCGATCTGGCTATTCCGATCACTTTCGGAAACCAGCAGACGGGCAATGATGCGCTGGGGATTTTGCTTTAGTGCGAGTTGCACCGCTTCTTTTAAGGTGAGTTGCAGCGAGCGGGTTGAGGCCGCCAGCGGCTGCTGAGCAAAAGAATCAGGCGGAAACGGTCCCTGCAGAATTAGCAGAAGGAAGACGGACATTCGCCGGAAACTCGCGACCATGGTAGAACCTCCAAACGCGCGAAAGTAAGGAGAACAACGGACATTATAGGAGAAAGCTACAGATTCCTAGACCGAATCGCCCAATTCCCCGGGATACCCGAGAGGAAAATTACCAAGTTCGGATTTAGCGCAGGCGCGACCGCTCGTCACTCTTTACGAGATGGAGGAGCAGATAAGTTTTGGTGAGGTTCCAAGCGAGTGTTGCGGCCCCAGGGTGGTAGCTGGGCCGAGCATCGCAGAAAAATCCGTGATCGGCGTTTGAGAATTCGACGTTCACATATGGTTTGTCCAGGCGCTTGCATTCGTCCACGACGGCGCGAGTTTGTTCCGGGCCGATGTGTTTATCAAGGCCGCCCCAGAAAAATAGAATCGGTGCATGCAGATCAGCCACGCGCGGCAGCAGCGCCGGAGCGATATTTCCGCCGTAAAATGAAATCGATGCTTGCAGTGGAAGGGTCGCGCTGGCCAGAAAAGAGGCCCGCCCTCCCATGCAGAATCCGATGCTGGCGATCTTGTCCGGCGTGACGTGTTTACTGTTTTTTAGCCATTCGTAAGCGGCTCGGATATCTTCGATCGTGCCCTTCTCGGTCATTGCTTTCATGTGCGGCATGACGGACGGGAAGTCGTCATATTTCCCTTCAAAGCCCGGGCCGGTACGATGGTAGAGTTCTGGAGCGATGGATACATAGCCTTCGCGGGCGAGCCGTTCCGTAACGTCTCTAATATGGGCGTTTACTCCGAAAGCTTCCTGGAAAACGAGCAATCCTGGATATTGGGCGTCTCCCGATGGACGCGCTACATATGCATTCATTACGGTCCCATCGTCCACTTTCAGCGAGACTCTTTCGGTCACAATATTTTCCATTACGTGTCCCCTTTGTTCATACTCTATGGAAGCATACTTGGCCTGCACGCGCTAAGTGAAAATGTGAAAATTTACTCCTCGCTGATTTTATAGACTTGTCTTTGGTAGAGGAACACGAATCAATTCTCAATGGATTTGCATCCAACCTGAGCATGGAGGCTCCACGATGAGTTTGAAACAGTATGTAACGCTGGGACGCTCGGGACTTCGAGTAAGTCCGCTGGCCCTTGGAACTATGACATTCGGCACTGAGTGGGGATGGGGAAGCGAGCCGGCGGTTGCGCACCAGGTATTCGACCGTTACATCGAACAAGGCGGGAATTTCGTCGATACGGCAGACGGCTACACCATGGGCAAGAGCGAAGAGTTGGTAGGCCAATTTATTGCGGAGCGAGGTTTGCGAGAGCGCGTAGTACTCGCCACAAAATTTACTTTTAACGGGGACCCGAGCAATCCGAACGCGGGAGGAAACGGACGCAAAAATATCTATCGTGCGCTCGAAGGATCTCTGCGCCGCCTAAAAACGGACTACATCGATTTGTACTGGATGCATGTGTGGGACAAGATTACGCCGGTGGAGGAAGTGCTTTCTACGTTGAACGATCTCGTGCGTACGGGAAAGATTCGCCACTTCGGATTTTCGGACGTTCCGGCATGGTACGTAGCGCGCGCGCAGACGCTGGCGGAACAGGAAGGCAAGGAACGGCTGATCGCGCTTCAGTTGGAGTATTCGCTCGCCGAGCGCAACATCGAACGCGAACATGTTCCAGTTGCGCAGGAGCTTGGCATCGCGATTTGTCCCTGGAGTCCGCTGGCAGGCGGGTTTCTCAGCGGCAAATACAAGCGAGAGGGAAATACCGGGCGAGGCGATGGACGGCTGGATCAGGCGAAGTTCGCTCAGCTCTTTGACAGATTTACCGAGCGCAATTGGAAAGTGCTGGACGTTCTTCTCGATGTGGCAAAACAGGTCGATAAGAAACCAGCGCAGGTGGCGTTGAATTGGGTTTCGACGCAGCCCGGAATTACCTCTACCATTATCGGCGCTTCGAATGTTCCGCAACTTGAAGATAACCTCAGCGCAATCGAATTTGCGATACCAGTGGAACTTAGAAAGCGTTTGGATGACGTAAGCGCAATCGAGGTGTTTCACCCTTACACATTTTTTGGCCCGGCCATCCAGAACAGAGTGATGGGCGAAAACCCCGTGCATGCATGGACCGTTGGTCGCCAACAGCAGTTCGCGCCGCCGAAAGAATCGGCCGAGAAACCGAAGGCCAACGCGGCGGAAAAGTAGGTCGGGCTCAAACTAGATGAAATTTTATCAGGGTCCCACGACGGACCATTTTGACGGGCAGCATTTTTACAATTCAGGACCTGGGTTGCGCGGCACCGGCAGCGTTCTTCGCTGGCTGGCGAATCGCAAGCCCGGACCGTGGCGCAAATGGATCGACGAGCCGCACGGAGCACCTCCTCCTGCGCGAGTCAGCGGCGGCGTAATCAGAGCGACATTCATTGGGCATTCCACCGTTCTGATTCAAATGGATGGAATGAACATTCTTTGTGACCCGATATGGTCAATGCGGGCTAGCCCGTTTTCATGGATTGGCCCGCGCCGGCATCGCGCACCTGGCATTCGCTTCGAGGACTTACCAGCCGTCGACATTGTCTTGCAGAGCCATGATCACTATGATCATCTCGACATTCGCACGGTGAAAAGGATCGCGTCGAAGTGGCGCCCTAAGTTTGTTGTGCCGCTCGGCGTGCGTGCTCGATTCGAAGGGAAAAATATTGCTCCGGCCGAACAGATCAGTGAGCTTGATTGGTGGCAAACAGTAGAGATCGGACACGACCTTAAGATCACTTCGGTACTCGCGAGGCATTTCTCGGGGCGCAGTTTGAGCGATCGCAACAAGACTCTTTGGTGCGGCTATGTGATCGAAGGGGCCGCAGGCACGGTTTATTTCGCTGGTGACACCGGGTACGGCTCGCACTTCCAGGAAATCAAGCGCCGCTTCCCGAAAATACGTCTCGCTTTCATTCCAATTGGTGCCTACCTTCCGCAATGGTTTATGGGCCCAGTCCACATCTCGCCCACTGACGCGGTTCGCGCGCACGAAGAGGTTGGCGCGGCCACCAGCATTGGAATTCACTTCGGAACCTTTCGTTTGGCCGATGATGGAGAAGAGGAACCTGAGAGCGAACTGCGACGAGCGTTGGATGCGCGCAAACCCTCCAGTCCTTTCCTGACACTTGCGTGCGGAGAAGGACGCGATATCCCATAGACGTCATCGTGGTCATCACGCCTATTTCGAATGCTGTCTGGATTTGCGGACTGTTAGCTTATGCCGGACAGGTTTATCCGAGGGATATGTAACTCTCCTCCGGCGCACTCGTGCAAACGAGGTTAGTTTGTGTCGGTTTGCACGCGAAGCGCTCATGATGTGTTTCACCGGGATACTGCGCGCCTCCAGTGCATCGGCAACCAGCGATCGGTGGCACCGCCACGGAACCGCTTCGGCGCACATAAAGGCGCTCGGCTTGAGTTGTGCCAGCTTAATCGCTCGCTTCAGCGCACCTTCGAATCCGGCTGTCTGCATATAGTCCGCGAAGCCGCGAAAACTCGCATTGTGCCAGCCCAAGTTTCTGGAATTCGGTTTCGCATGGCGTAGCCCTCCAAGATCTTTCATATGCACGTATCCAATGTTTCGTGACCGCAGTGCCGGCCCGAGAGTTTCGCGATTGTATTGAGGATTGCGGCGGGAACGAGGAATCGTCCGGATGTCGATCACGCGCCGGACCCCGTGGGCGCGCAACAATTCGATCAGCTCTTTGAGAGTACGCGTCGAATGGCCTATCGTGAAAATGGCCTGTTTCTTGGACTTCTTGCGAGTTGCCATGCGTCACGTATCTATCATACGAGAGTCGCTTCGCAGCGTCGACGTCGAGCCCAGGATTTTGCTTCAGTGGCGGCGCCTGAACAGCGATAATAGAGCTCTCCCTAAGCATTCGACAGGAAACTTGGGAACATGAACTGAGGCCGCGATGCCGGAAATCAAAGCTCTGTTTTGGGACAACGGCGGTGTGATTCTCACGAACGGATGGGATCGTCATTCGCGGAAGGAGGCCGTAGAGAAATTTCATCTCGACGCGACAGATTTCGAGGACCGCCACGAACTGATGCTTGACGCTTTTGAGACCGGCCGCGCTACTCTGGATCAGTACCTTCATCGCACGATTTTTTATCGCGACCGGGCCTTCACACCCGCGGATTTCAAGGCTTTCATGTTCGAGCAGTCGCAGGCGTATCCCGAGCCATTGGCGTATCTGGGAGCGATCGCCAGGGCGCGGCGTTTCTTGGTAGCATCGCTCAACAACGAATCACGAGAAATCAATGAGTACCGTATAAAGAAATTCAAGCTGGGAGACTACTTCGAGGCCTTTTTCAGCTCTTGCTATCTGGGCGTTCGGAAGCCCGACCCTGAAATTTATAACTTGGCGCTGAAAATTACTCAGCACGACCCGGCGGAGTGTATTCTGATCGACGACCGAGGGTTGAATCTGGAATGCGCGCGCGAACTGGGAATGCAGACGATACTTTTCAAGGACCTGGCGCAACTGCGCAATGACTTTGCGCGCTTCGATATTGTGATCAACGAAAGTTAAGTACCCCAAAGAATTGCGAACTAAACGAATTTGAAAGAGTCACTTTATGAAACTCAATACGCGCGTACTTCCGGATTTGGTCTCGCTCAGCCGCGCTGCGCTGGAAGGGACGCTTTCCGTTCTTCAAACAGCGGTCGCCGAACGCGGGAGATTTGCGATTGCACTATCGGGCGGACATACGCCGGCGAAGATGTATTCGCTTTGGGCCGGCACTGAACAATATCGGAATATGACTCCTTGGGATCGCGTTCATTTATTTTGGAGTGATGAAAGATATGTTCCGGCGGACGATCCTCGAAGCAATTATCGAATGGCGCGCGAAACTTTGATCTCTCACGTCCCCATTCCGGCGGAGAACGTTCACCCGATGCCGACGAATTTACCTTCTCCCGATGAATGTGCGAATGCGTACGAGGCCGAACTGCGCAAATTCTTCGCCACCGCGCCGCCCGCATTCGACGTCCAGCTCCTCGGAATTGGCGAAGAGGGCCACACAGCTTCTTTGTTTCCGGGTTCTTCTTTGTTGGATGAAAAGCTGCGCTGGGTCGCTGCGGTTCGCGTTCCGGCCGAGCCTCCGCAACGCATTACTGTCACGCCGGTTGTTCTGAACCAAGGCCGAAACACATTTTTTCTCGTAGCCGGCGAAGGCAAACGCACCATCTTGTCAGCTATCCGCGACGAGTCTGGTACGAACCCCAGTCAATATCCTGCTGCCAGGATTCATCCCCCTACAGAACCGGTTTGGTTCCTGGACCAAGCCGCGGCCGGCTGATTCGCGCATTGGCTTTTCTTGAAGCTTTTCAAAGGCCGCAACGTCTAAATTGTATAGGCGGGTTACTCCGAAAAATATGAGTTTAAACATTCCAGAAAGGGCGCGGAAGTGACGATAAGGGCAGTGGGTTCAGGGAACTGGTTCGACAAAGAGGCCATAAGGAAAATGCTGGTAAAAAAAAGCCGGAGATCATTCTCAGCCTTTGTCCTTGTGTGCGCGGCGTGTCTTTCGAGCTTTTCCTGCACTTCGAAGACGGCGGCAAACGCTCCGGATCTCTCCGTGCCTGTAAGCGTGGCGAAAGCCGTGAAGAAGACTGTGCCAATCGAGCTGAGCGCCATCAGCACCGCCGAGGCGTACTCTACGGTTTCGATCAAGGGGCAGGTGAATGCGGTGCTGAAGGAAGTGCACTTCAAGCAAGGCGACTTCGTGAAGAAAGGCGATTTGCTTTTCACCTTGGACGCGCGCCCATTCCAGGCATTGCTGGCGCAAGCGCAGGCAAATCTGGATCGCGACAAAGCTCAAGCTAGTCTCACCGTCGTCCAAGCGGAACGTTACAAAAAACTTTACGATGAAGGCATCACGCCAAAAGAGCAATACGACCAAATGCAGGCAAATGCAGCAGCGCAGCAAGGTTCCGTGCATGCGGACGAGGCTGCCGTTGAATCAGCGAAGCTGCAGCTTCAATATTGCGCGATCTATTCGCCGGTGGATGGGCGCACAGGAGCTTTGCAGGTGTATCCGGGAAACTTGGTGAAAGAGAACGATGTTCCAGTGCTGGTCGTGATCAACCAGATCGCTCCGCTCTACGAAGATTTTTCTGTGCCGGAACAATACCTTGGCGTGATCAAGAAATATATGGCCGGAGGCCGGCTGCAGATTGAAGCCACGCCTTACGGAGATACCGCGCCAGAACCGGGCTATCTCAGTTTCGTTGACAACACGGTGGACAACACCACCGGCACGATAAAGCTGAAAGGCACATTTGCCAACACGGATCACCGGCTCTGGCCCGGTCAATTTTCCACCGTGTCCCTCCGCCTGTCGGAGGACGAAAATGCAACCGTGGTTCCGACGCAAGCGGTGCAGACGGGGCAGAGCGGCGATTTCGTATTCGTGATCAATTCGGACGGGAGAGCTGAATCGCGCCCGGTGAAAGTGGCGCGGACGCTGGGCGCGGAATCTGTAATCGCTAAGGGTGTTGAACCGGGAGAGACGGTAGTGACGGACGGCCAGCTGCGGCTGATTCCTGGTGTGAAAGTTCAAATCAAAACCGCGCCGCAGGGGAACTAGGGAATTCGCGATGAATATTGCCGAGCCATTTATTCGCCGGCCCGTCATGACCACGCTGGTCATGATGGCCATCCTTCTGTTCGGCATTCTCGGCTACCGAGCGCTCGCAGTCAGCGAGCTTCCGAATGTGGACTATCCGACCATCCAGATTGGCGCCAGCTTGCCAGGCGCAAGTCCGGACACCATGGCTTCGGCGGTGGCAACTCCGCTGGAAAAGCAATTCTCCACGATTGCGGGCATCGATTCGATGACCTCGTCGAGTTCACTGGGAACCACTAGCATCACTTTGCAATTTGATTTGAGCCGCAACATTGACGGCGCCGCGCAAGACGTACAAGCGGCCATCGCGCGCGCCTCTTCTCAACTTCCGCCCAGCATGCCGACGCCGCCCACATATCAAAAGGTGAATCCCGCGGATCAGCCCATTCTTTATCTCGCGATGGGCTCGAAGACTCTGCCTCTATATACCGTGGACCAGTATGCCGAGACGCTGATGGGCCAGCGTATCTCGATGGTGAAGGGCGTAGCGCAAGTGCAGGTGTACGGATCGCAGAAATATGCGGTGCGCATACAGCTCGATCCGCAGGCTTTGGCTACGCGGCAAATCGGGATAGACGACGTTCACACCGCAGTGCAAAACGCGAACGTGAATCTCCCGGTTGGAACGCTGTACGGCGAAAATCGCGCGTTCACGCTACAAGCGAACGGCCAACTCACCCATGCGTCACTGTATCGTCCGCTCATCGTGGCGTACCGCAATGGCTCGCCGGTTCGACTCGAGGATCTGGGAAAAGTTTACGACAGCGTGCAGAACGATCGAGTGGCGAACTGGTGGAACGATACCGATTCCGTGGTTTTGGCGATCCAGCGACAGCCGGGCACCAATACCGTCGAAGTGGTAGATGCGGTGAAGCAGCTTATGCCGCAATTTCGTTCCATTATCCCGCCGTCGGTGCAAATGCAGACTCTCTACGATGCTTCGGAATCGATCAGAAATTCCGTGGCCGACGTGAAGTTCACGTTGTACCTCGCGATCGCGCTCGTCATCCTCGTGATTTTTCTGTTTCTAAGAAATTTGTCCGCGACTGTGATCCCGAGTTTTGCGCTGCCGATGTCCATCATCGGGACTTTCGCAGTGATGTACCTGCTCGGATACACCGTCGATAATTTGTCGCTGATGGCGTTGACGCTCTCGGTCGGCTTCGTGGTGGACGACGCAATCGTGATGCTCGAAAACATCGTCCGGCACATGGAGATGGGCGAAGGAGTAATGGAAGCGGCGTTGAGCGGGTCGCGCGAGATTGGATTCACGATCTTGTCCATGACGATTTCGCTGGCAGCGGTGTTCCTGCCGGTATTTTTCATGGGCGGAATCATGGGGCGTCTGCTCCACGAATTTGCGGTCGTGATCATCACGTCGATTCTTGTTTCAGGAGTCGTTTCACTCACACTAACGCCCATGCTATGCAGCCGGTTTCTTCGTCCTCCCGGCGAAAAGAAACATGGCCGCGTGTATATGGCGCTGGAGCGGTTCTTCGACTGGCTTCTCAGACTCTATGACGTTTCGCTTCAGTGGTCGCTGCGCCACCGGGTGTTCGTGATGACCGTATCTGGAATCATTCTGGTCGTTACAATCTGGCAGTTCGCCGTTATCCCTAAAGGATTTCTACCCGCGGAAGACAGGTCCCAGGTATTTATCTCCACGGAAGCGGCTCAGGGGATTTCATTCGATGCCATGCGTCAGCACCAGCTCGAATTGAACAAAATTGCATTCGACGACCCCAACCGCAGAGATTTCTTTTCGAGCATAGGAAGCTTTTCCGCCAGCAACGGCGGCATCATATTCATTCACCTAAAGGAACGTAAGGATCGTCCCGCGACGCAGAGTCCCGCAATCTTGCATCTCCAGCAGAAATACGGCGGAGTGCCCGTAATGGGAAGCGCAATTCGTGCCATAGCTCCTTTGTTCGCTCACCATCCGTCGATTGATGAAGTCATCGAGGAATTTCGCGAAAAGTTTGCGAACGTGACGGGGATTAACGCTTACATGCAAAACCTGCCGCCCATCCAGGTCGGCGGACAAATTACCAAGAGTCAGTACCAGCTTGCGCTTCAGAGTCCCGACACGGCGGAGCTTTATCGCGATTCCATGTCCTTCATGAAGGACATGGCCAAGCTCCCGGGCTTGCAGGATGTGACCACGGATTTGCTCATCGCGAATCCGCAGGTGAACGTCAACATCGATCGCGACAAAGCGTCGGCGCTCGGCGTTTCAGCTCAGCAAATCGAAGACGCCCTGTACACTGCCTACGGTCAGCGGCAAATCTCCACCATTTATGCGCCCAATGACGAGTATTGGGTCGTGATGGAACTTGAAAACAAATATCAGGCAGACCCTGCAGCTCTTTCCATGTTGTACGTTCATTCGAGCGGCGGAAACCTGGTTCCCTTGAACGCGGTCGCCAACTTGACTACGAATCTCGGGCCCCTCACGGTGAACCACCTTGGACAGCTTCCCGCCGTGACGATTTCGTTCAATTTGAAAAATGGAGTCGCGATCGGCGACGCCGTGAACAGCGTGAATAAACTCGCTCGTGAAGTTCTGCCTCCGACCGTCACTACCGAATTTCAAGGAACAGCGCAGGCGTTTCAGTCTTCTTTGTCCGGCTTGGGAATATTGCTCCTCATGGCGATTCTGGTGATCTATATCGTCCTGGGGATTCTGTACGAGAGCTTCATCCATCCGATTACGATTCTTTCCGGTTTGCCGTCCGCGGCTTTCGGCGCTCTGTTGACATTGCAGATTTTCCATTTGAGTCTCGATCTGTACGGATTCGTGGGCGTCATCATGCTTATCGGCATCGTGAAGAAGAACGCGATCATGATGGTTGACTTCGCCATCGAGCGGGAACGCCACGGCCACAGATCCGCAGCAGAGGCGATTTATGAAGGCTGCTTGATTCGCTTCCGTCCTATCATGATGACCACGATGGCCGCGCTGATGGGCACGCTCCCCATCGCTTTAGGCTCAGGCGCAGGAGCAGATTCGCGACGGCCGTTGGGTCTCGCTGTAGTCGGAGGCTTGCTTTTCTCCCAGGCAGTCACCCTGTACCTTACGCCGGTTTTTTACACGTACATGGATTCGTTCCAGACCTGGGCGGAGCACCGTTTCGGGAAACTGAGCCGAAAACGGAATCCGATTCTTGCGGACGAGCACTCATCGGCCGATTGAGATCTGTTTTGGCAACTCCCGCCGGAGAACATTTTCACCAATCTACTGACCTTCCGGACAGTCTCTGTCCCTGTCGTTGTGTACCAACCTGAGCTGTCATTCCGTACCATTGACCCTGTTCCGACGGTTCCCTAGGATGAACCAGGACGCGAAAGCGCCTCGGGATATGGGAGTGCTTCCCGTGTTTCGTTATTGGCCCGCAGGAACCCAGCCGCAATGCGTTATGGAGAAGATTTCCCAAGAGATATAAGAACCCGCCCGAGACGGCGCGGGCCGCGCATGAATTCGCGCGTTCCAGTAGCGATTGAATGGAGCGGCCATGCGGGACCGCTCAACTCTGAGCCAGGCTTTACGCGAGTAGTGAGCGCGAATGGCTGTTTACTCGTAAGCCCGAGGGAACTCGAATTGCAACAGCGTTTGCGGCTCACGAATTTGTCCACGCGGCGCACTGTCGAAGCCGTGGTTGTATGGAAGGGAATCCAAAGACCAGACGGGTGGGATATGGGTATAGAAATCGTTGCGCGTGGGATGGATTTCTGGGGTGTTGAACTTTGAAATTTGAAAGCTTAAGAGTCCCGGCCAAAGTTCCAGGTTCGCCAGTAAAGGGCAAAACAATGGCGACGCCTGTGAAACAAGCCGTCCAGTCTTTGCGCACGCCGCCTGCTCAGGCGGCTTCGTCGCCCGTGAAGCAGGTGATCGCCGGGGAAGAACGCCGCCGCAGCTACCGGGTTCTGCTGCGCGTGCGTGCGAGCATTCACGTCGCGCTACAGGGCAAGCCGGTGACTTTTGAGACGGTCACTCTCAGCGTCAGCAATCACGGAGCGCTGGTTGTGCTGAGCCAGAGCCTTCCTTGCGAGACCAGACTGGTTCTGGAGCACAGCGGCACGAAAGAACGCGTTGCATGCAAAGTGGCTCGAATCGCGCGCGAGATGCCTGAAGGATTCCACGTCCCCCTAGAATTTGACTCTCCCGCGCCTAATTTCTGGCGAATCGCATTTCCGCCCTCCGACTGGCGGCCACCCGACGATCTCTAAGTCACTTCCACAAAAATGCTCGGCCGTGGGGCAAAACTGAATTTGGGTTAAATTTGCGAAGAATTGCCGGCAACCGGAAAAATCTAATTTACTAGAAGGGAAGCTTGTGCAGGTCGAGGTTGCCGCCAGAGAGAATTATTCCGATTCTCTTGCCTTCGCCCCGAATTCGTCGGTTGAGGGCGGGAGCCGCTGCCACCGCTCCGGAAGGCTCGACGACAAGTTTCATGCGTTCCCACAGTAGTGACATCGCGGCGGCAATCTCTTCTTCGGTGACTGTCGAAATTTCATCCACAAAAGACTGCAGAACGGAAAAGGTCAAGGGGCAAAGCGTCGCACGTAAGCCATCTGCCATGGTTTCGAATGGAGACGCCGCTTCGATCTTTTCTGCCGCGAGCGAGCGATAGGCATCGTCAGCGTTGCGGGGCTCGCCCCCGATAACGCGAATTCCGGGACGCATGCTTTTTGCCGTAATAGCCGTACCGCTCAAAAGGCCGCCACCGCTAACGGGTGCCATCACTACGTCGAGTTCGCCTGCGTCTTCCATTAATTCAAGCGCCGCTGTCCCCTGGCCGGCGATCACGCGCGCGTCATTGTAGGGATGAACCAAGTGGGCGCCGGTTTTTTTCATTACCTCGGCGCAGGTTCCTTCGCGCGAAGCCATATTCGGCTCGCATTGGGTGATCTGTCCGCCATAAGACTCCACCGCCCGCATTTTTGCGGCCGATGAATTCGAGGGCATTACGATATACGCCGGGATACCTCGCCAACGGGCTGCCAGCGCCAGCGCGGCTGCGTGATTTCCCGATGAGGGAGCCACCACGCCGTTGCGCGCCTCTTCATCCGTAAGCGAAAAAACAGCGTTCGTGGCGCCGCGAATTTTGAATGACCCTGTTTTCTGCAAGTTTTCACATTTAAAAAACAGCCGGGCGCCGGCGATTTCGTCGAGTGAAGCGGAAGTGACGACTGGTGTGCGGTGAATGCGCGGGGCAATGCGCTTGTGCGCCGCAAGGATCGCTTCGAAGTTTGGTGCGTCCGTCTGCATGGATGTCGCGCTCATCTGGTTCGCAACACAAGTAAAACGAGAATTCCAGGCGCCGAGTTCAATAGCTCCGGTTATCGGTCACTTGTTAGCGTGCGCCGGCATCGTGAACGTCACTTTGGCTGCCGTGCTGTTGTCGAAGCGATCAGCGATTTGCACCGCCACGGTATGTTCGCCGGCAGCCAGCCCGGCAATGGAAATCTGGTAGCTTTCCTTCGGCGCATCGGAAAGTAAGCCCTCCGGAAAAACAATCATCCAATCGCCTGCGTCAATACTATACCGCGCTCGCGCGATTGCGCTCGAAGAGCTGACCGCTTCGAACGTTACTTTCGCCGCGGTTGCGCTCGTCGCGGCGGCGCGCAGATTCTCGATACTAGGCGGCGTATTCTCGATTTCAAAGCGATCGCTTTCGCGCTCGCTCGTCAAAGATTGGTCGGTCGGATTCGACGGCGAGTCCGATGCTACGATTTTCAGATAGTACGCGCCGTCCGGCATCGTCGTCGTGTCCCAAGAATAATATTTCTGCGTGATCTTATCCTTAAGTAGCCGCCAGTTCTGCTCCCCTTCGCCATGGTAATAAATCGAAAAGGTGAGATCGTCGTCGTTATCGTCATGCGCGCTCCAAAGCACGCTCGCGTAGCCTTTGTCTTCGAAACCCTGAGGGGGCACGTCTATTTTCGGAAATCGTACCGGGACGTCCGGGCTCACTCCCAGAGGGGAAGGAAGATTCGTGGCACTTCGCTGCGGCTGACGAAGCTGCACGGACGCAGGGATGGTCACGCCCCCCTGGGGGGTCGAGAATCCCTGCACGCGAATTCCAGGATCTTGAATCGCAATGTCGTCGATTACCGGCGCAACATTCTTCGGCTGATACGCCAAACTCACCCACGAAATGTTCGGCTCTGCCCCACGATCCGTATCGACGAAGACGGCTTTCCATTGTACAAATCTGGCCGGCGGGCATTCCACGATATCTCCCCCGGCATTTTTATAGGGTCCGACCCAAGCGCTCCAATTCTTCTGTGGGCTCGATGTATTTCCGGAGCGGACGTAAAACGCGACCTTGCCTTGCGTCGCACCGTCGCCCCACCAGGACAAACGTCCCCAATGCGAAAATATCTTGGCGTCGAAGGTGTCGGATTCGAAGCTCCCGCTAGGATCATATCCCGGCCCAAGCGTGAAGATTTTTCCGGGGTTTGCGGTGGCGATATACATCTCGCCTTTGGGCCCGGCGATGATGCTGGTCACCTGCGCCGATGCTGTTTTCGCGATGCTCGAATACACGTCATTGCCTTCCAGCGAGAGAATGGCGCCCTTATCTCCAGTGCCCAGAAGAATCTTTCGCGCTGGCGAAATTCCCATCGCAAACACGAGGTCGTCGCGTGAAGTCCACAGCGTTTCGGGAGAGCCGTCCGGCGATATTTTTGTTACTTCCGCGCCGCCCGTCACCGATGAAGTGAAAGGGAACGAAATAGCGGGCTGCGGCGCTTGAGCTTGAAGTTGCAGCGTCACGGTTCCCTGAGGCGTAGCGTTCACTTGCGGTTGAACTAGAGGCGACGGCAAATTAATCCCAGGCGGGGTGGTTGCAGCGCGCTGTTTCTCCCCGATCGACGCGGCGTAAATATTTCCTTTGTCGTCCGTGAGCAGTGAAGTTATTTCTTTCTTGCTCGTCTCGTAGATGACAAACGCAGCACCCGCTTCCGGCATTGCCTGAGAGTTTTTTCGAACGATCGCCACACGCAAAACCAATCCATTCGGATCGGTTCCTATCAGAAGATTGCCCTTCTGGTCGAAAGCTAGAGACCGCCCGTGGCGCTCATCACTTTGATAAAAAAGCTGGCCTTTGCCGTCTGCGGTTACCGCGAATATTTCACCCTTATCCCCGGTCGCTACAAACAAAGTCCCCTGCGAATCCATTTCGAGCGCCCAGATGTACTTGGTCTTCGGATCGAAGAAAACGCTTTTCTGGCCTTCGGGCGTGATTTTATACACCTTTCCATCCGGCGAAGTTCCGACATACAAATTGTCGTGGGAATCGAACGCGATAGCTTGAGCGGCGAGCTCACCGGATTCGAAGACGGTTGTCGGCTTTGCGGGATCGTCAAAGCGCAGAACCTTTGCATTCGATCCGCCCGCAGCGTAAAGCCGTCCTCGCGAATCCGCGCGCAGCGCCCAAAGATAAGCGAGATTAGGATCGGAAAACGGAGTGAACTTCGGCGCAGGCATCAGCTTTCCATCGCTGCGAATCGCAACGCCGTTCGCCGTGCCTCGTTCGAATTCGGAAAAGTCCGATTGCCGCCAGGTTCGCGTATGTTCCGCGAGCACGGCAATGGGCGCGATGAGGCCGATGGCTAGAATCCACACAACTAATCCCCGCGGTCTCATCAGTCGGAATCTCCTGTTCGAAAGGGACTTCACTTCACCGTTATAGTCAGTGTGCGCTCGCCCGTAATCACCTGATGCATCTCTGCAGACCACGAACCGGCCAGCGACTGGTGCAGCAATCTCGCTCCGCCGACACTCTGCCGCTGGTCCAGCACATTGATCTCCGAAGACGGTGCATTGGGCAGCACTTTATCTTCTATGAGCAGAGTAGTAGTTGGCTGCAGCAGCGTGGCATAGAGGTAGTCGTTCTGCCGGCCTCGATTGATCAACTTGATTAGCTCTTCGAGTCCTGGAAGCGGGCCTTGCATTCCGGCTGCGGGATCGACAGTGCGGTCCACGGTTTCGCCGTCGCTGACGAGGAGTTGCAGCGTACCGCGGGCGGTCTGCGGCGGAATCGTGATCGGAATCTGCTGAATGAACGGTTCGCCCCGGTACGGCCGCAGCAAAACCTTCACCGATACCGTTTCTCCCGGCGCGACCTCGCTTTTCTCAATCCAAGCGTTGTCAATCATGGACCAGCGGCGCTCGGCCAACGCCGTCACCTTTAAATGAATGCCCTGAACGTGCGGTGGCTCGTAGGGATTCGAATAGATGCGAGCGAAAATACTTTGAACTTCGGTGGCCACGTAAAAGCCGCTGGGAATCGGCATGTCGTTCGGGGCAAAAAGATTTTCCAAATGGACCGGCGTGTGACCTTGCAGGTCAATGTCGCCCTCCATCCGCAGGGTCCAGCCTTCGCCGTAGGCTGGGCTCCCAACGATGCCGTTATAAGTCGCCAGTGCGACCAGCAGGGGAGTAAGTTGGGGGCTTTCGATTACTTCGAAACGAAATTTCTTCTCGGCGTTGGGAGTCACCAGAGTCACATCCACCGGAATCATCGCCGGCCCTGGACCTAGTTTGCCCATAATCGCCGTGGTGCGATCCTGAGTCAGCGTGCCAATCGTTCCGCCGGTGGTGATAATTTTCGTCGAGGCCATGGAGGACGCGAGAGTAGTAACAACGTGGGCGCGCGTCATGGGCATCGAAACCGAGCCGAATGAAAATATAGGATGTCCGCAGGCAAGAAGCGTTCCGTCAGTCTCCACAGCTGTAATCGTGCACCCGGGAGAGATGGAGAGATCGCCGCGAACTAGCTCGACTCCTACCATGTCGCCGGGTTTTACCTGAGCGTCTTCCGGAGTCGGCTCGGCGCTTCCCCCCGCGATCATGCTCATACCCCAGCCGGAAAGCTGTTTGCTGAATTGCGCGATGGTGTCAGGGTAAAGCCCGGCGGAAATAAGCGGCGTCTCGATGGGAACCAAAAATTGTCCCGCACCAGCGCTGGTGCGAGTCGAAAACTCCTGTGGCAAAGGCACGTGCGAAGCTGCGGGGAACATTCCAGTGTTCACGGCGGATGCAGCGGGCGCTCCAGTCGGGGGAGAAGCCGAATCCTTTTCGACCTCGAGCATGCTTTGGATCGGCGTCACTCCGCCGATGGCTTCTTTCGAAAATACACCCAGCTTGAGAGACAGCGCGCCGGCTAGCTTGCCGTCAAAATAAACGGGACTGCCGCTCATCCCGGCAACCACCCCAGTGTGCTCGGCTTTTTCGCCCAGAAGTTGTACCAGGATAATGTCTTGCTTGGGTCCCAAAGCGTTGTGGAGAATGCCCAGAACGACCAGATCGACCTTCTCAATTTCGTCACCGGTGAAGATGGTGTAAACCACGCCCTTCATGCCGGGTTTCACTTGATCCAGCGGGAATGTCGTCGCCGCGTCGCCCGCAAACCCTGGCAGCGCAAGAATCAGAATTAGGGTGAAGAGATATGCGAAAGAGCGTTTTCGTAGGGTGGAAGGCATGAACTTAAATGATACCCGCCGGGTTCACGGGAAGCAAATCGGGCCATGCTAGAATCGCGCGATGGCAAAAATGTTTGGTAACAAATCGATATCGCCCGGCGGAGCCATAGAAGGTGTGGTCGAGCTTCCCGGCGATAAGTCCATATCGCACCGCTACGCGATTGTTGCTGCGCTTGCGGAGGGTCGCAGCGAAATACTCAACTATTCGACAGCGGCAGATTGCCGAAGCACGCTTGATTGCCTTCGGCGTCTGGGTATTGAAATCGATCTCACGAGTGAGCGCTTGCGCATATCCGGCAAGGGGCTGACCGGTCTGCAAGCTCCGCGTCGTTCGCTCGATGCGGAGAATTCTGGGACGACGATGCGCATGCTCGCAGGAGTGCTCGCGGGCCAGTCCTTCACCTCAACCTTATCCGGCGACGCTTCCTTGCGAAGCCGCCCCATGCGCCGCGTGGTAGAGCCATTGCGAAAGATGGGAGCCGAAATTCGCGCTCATGGCGACGATTGCGCCCCGCTGGAGATCCGCGGCGGCAGGTTGCATTCAATAGACTATTCGCTGCCGATTCCCAGCGCGCAAGTAAAGTCCGCGATTTTGCTGGCCGGCTTGTACGCCGATGGTGTAACCACGGTGCGTGAAACCGTTCGCACCCGCGACCATACCGAGTTGGCATTACGCGAATTTGGAGCAACGATCGAAAGCCTGAACAAATCGGTGCGCATCCATCCAGGTCCGAAGCTCGAGGCGCGTCAGTTGAACGTCCCAGGCGATCTCTCGAGCGGAGTTTTTTTTATCGCTGCAGCGCTAATTGTCCCGGACTCGGTATTGATGTTGCACAACGTCGGATTGAACCCCACGCGCACACGCATCCTCGATTTTCTGATTTCCGTGGGCGCTGCGATTCACATCGCCTCGGTCCAATTGCGCGACGGCGAATTGATTGGCGACGTTTCGGTACGACATTCAAATCTTGCCGGCGGTGAAATTAGCGGTGCGTACGTCGCCGAAATGATCGATGAGCTGCCTATGCTCGCAGCGCTCGGTCCTTTCACTGAGAAGGGAATCGAAATTCACGGCGCGCAGGAATTGCGCGTAAAAGAGAGCGATCGCATAGCCACAATCGCCGCAGGGCTACGCAAGATGGGCGCGCGTGTGGAAGAATTTCCAGATGGCCTTCGCGTGGAAGGGCGCTCCGCGGGAAAACTGCGAGGCGCTAAGGTTGAGCCGGCCGGCGACCATCGCATCGCTATGGCGCTGGCAATTGCAGCACTGGGGGCCGAAAGCGACACAGTGATTCGCGATGCTGATTGCGTTGGAGTTTCGTTTCCGGAGTTTTTTGCAATTCTCGAGCGCTTGCGAGGAAAAGGAGCAGAAACTTAGGAGGATTTGCGTAGATAGAGGGTTCCGTAGCTCGTGGCGATATGAATTTTCGGCCCGCCTGTTCCTACCTTCCCGCTCAGTCGTCCGGTCCCGTTCTCGTTCGCTAGCTTCAGCGACGAATCTTCGAATTCGTTCTGCACCTCGCCTGATTGCGAGACCGCTGAAATTTCGAAGTTGGAGTTCGAAGGCAGCGTCACGTCCACCCCTCCTGAGTCATCCGCAATACTAATATCTTCGCGTGGAGGCTGAGAGAAACGCACTTTGATGTCCCCTTTTGTGTCGGCGATATCAAGTCGCCCGCTGACGTCTTCCAGGTCGATGTCCTTGTCGTGCGTGACCAGTTTCGCCGAACCGCTCACGTCCGATATTTCGATTTGCTCTGAATCCAACTCTAATCGGCCGCGCACGCCTACGAGCGTCAGATCCGCTTTTTGCGATCGGTAATGCACGGTTCCCGCCACGCTTCTGATGCGGATGGGACCAAAGAAATCGCCGTCAATCGAAGCGTTTCCCTTCACGTCGGATACTTCAATTTCGTTGCCATGTCCGGCGAGGCTGACATTTCCGCTTACGTCGGTGATGCGAGTATCACCTTTCGTCATTTTCGCGCTGACGTCCGAACCCACATCGTGTATTTCGATATCGCCGCGTTGCGCTGTGGCTGTCACTGTGCCCGCGACGCCTGAAACATGAATGTCGCCCCGGTCTGAATTGGCTGTGATGGTTACTTTCTTCGGCACAGTCACGTCGAGATCGACTGTTACGTGCTCACCGGCGTCTTCTAAATTCGTCGGATGAACGCTATATCCGTCGCTGGTTTGTTCAATCACGACGCGCAGGGTCTTCATTCTGTCCTGCGCCGCGCTTTCTGACGAGCCTTCGGCGGACTCGTTTACGCTCACGAGCAGATCGTTTCCATCTCCAGCGTGTGCGTTGATGCTGCCGCGAACCGTCGTGAGCGTCACGTGCGACCCCGCCGGTATTGTTTTCGCCGGCAATTCCTGGCTCTGAGTGGCCTGGTGGTTGAAGAAGCCGACGTCAAAGTTCAACTCCGGATTCTTTTCTCTAATCTTGGAATAGATACCCATCCCCGCGAGGACAAAGAAAACAAGCACCAATAATGCCGCCTCACCTCCGTTCAACAGAGGAGGACGTCCTTGCCCGGCATGCTGCGCTCCAAGGTGATCCACCAGCTTCGCAAGGCCCCAGAGAATAATTACCACAGGCCAGTAGCGCCAAACGAAGTGCCAGACTCCCAGATTCGGGTCGAAGCGGGCGAGAAGAAACAGAATGCCTAGCAAAATTAGGAGTAATCCGCTGAATATGGAACTACGTTGGCCTTGTGTGTCGGTCACGCAGTCCTCACGAACTGATATGTCCTTCTTTGGAGGCGAGCGATTGCAACACGAGTATTACGCCGATCACTATCAGTAGGACGGGCCAAAGATCGCCGAAACTATACCGGCTATACTGGCCGATCAGGAAAAGAACGCCGACGGTAATGAGTACAAGCGGTCCCATGAGTCCGCGGATGCGGCAATAAGGGCATGCGCAACGAACTCGGTTTGCATCGGCCATCGAGTATCTCCTACGATTTCTTCTGCGTGCGTTCCCAAACGAGCCATCCACCTAGGATGATCAAGCCTATCGGCCATGTCTTCGAGAACCACTCTCTATCCAGCAGGCCAAAATTCTTCATCAAGAGCAAAGCGCCAATGGCGATCAAGACGATCGCGCCCATTGGTTTGCTGCCCCCAGCGGACGCAAAATCGACGGGCTCCGCTTCGCCTAGCCTTCTAGCTTTGGCGGTGCGGTAAGCCTCCAACGGCATATAGAAGTAGAAGCAGCCCAGGGCAATACCAAAAAACGCATCATATCCGCCCGGCAAATCGCTGTTCAGCAGCGCGATCAGGCCGCCAAAAATCAGCACGTGAATCAGAGCCTTGATGTACTCGCCGTTGTAAACCGCGCCAAGCCCGGGAATGAATCCCAGCGTCGCAGCGAGCCCGGGATTTGTGTCCGACCGTGGCGGCACGTCGGGCCGCGGTACCATCACCGCGGCTGCCAGACAGTTTTCACAGTAGAGCGCGCCGTTAACATCCCGAGTGCAAGCTGGACATAGGGGCTTGCCGCAATGGCGGCAAAATCCGGTAGCGTCCACATCTGGGTGCGTGGCGCATTTCATCGCGTGCTCCTGATGGAACTGTTGATCGTATTTTCGGCTATGCCGTCAGCCAGGCTTTCGGTTAACAGGAACGCAAACATCGGTGCGGTGCGGACCTGCGTGCGGCTCGGAGGCGGTCCGGTTTGCGACTTCTGCTGCGGAGTCGTATTGGGAGGCTGTGAATTGTGTTCTTGATTTGGAGCGGGCGCCGGATTACTTACGGGCTGGGGTTCCGGCTCGGGCTGAAGCTTTGACTGAATCTCGTAAACCACCCGCAAGTCATTTACGAACTTAGCGCCTCGTGCGTAAGTGAGGTGCGCTTGCCGGTTGGCCGAGCGAAATACATTCGTCGGGCTCAGGTCGGCTTTCTTTAGCTTTGCGGGCGTCAGACCGGCAGTATAGGAGATGACAACGAGCAATGCCGCGACCGTGGCCAATCCCATCGCGAACCGCGGTTGCCACAAAATCGGAACCCAATCGAACCACCGCTTCCATCCCTCTTTCTGCGCACGCGGCCCAAGTGTAGCGTCCAGAATTTTTGCAACCAGATGGGGTGGCTCCTCGATCATCTCCATCTTGTGCATCCGGCCCACAAGACCACTCACCAGCGCAACCGTTTCCGCGCATGCCGCGCACTCTGCCGTATGCGCGGAGAACGCTGTAGCCTCAGCGGGCGAAAGTTTCCCGTCGAGGTAATCGCTCAAGCGCTCTTCAGTAAATGTGCAGTTCCAGTCCATAACCCTTACTCCCAATCACCGCCCGCAAATTAATTCGGGCGAACACCCATTTCCGTCAAGATACGCGCCAACTCGATGCGTCCCCGGTTGATCCGTGATTTTACCGTGCCTTCCGGCACTTGCAGCACCGCCTGTATCTCGTTGTACTCGAGTCCCTGCAAATCGCGCAAGATCACCGACTCCCGCAATTCGGGCGAAAGACGCGCCAAGCCCCGTTGCAGTTGAACGCTCAACTCCATAGCCTCGGCTAACTTGTCGGGCGCTCGTGCCGACGAATGCTTTTCTTCCAGTTGCGGCATCGAGTCGTCTATCGAATCTGTCTGCCGGTCGCGTCGCGTCCGCCGGTAATTGTCTACCAGCAAATTCCGGGTGACGCTGGTCAGCCACGTCGGAAACGCACCAAACGCTGGTTTGTAGCTCGATAGCGTTTTGTAGATGCGGAGGAAAACCTCCTGGCTCAAGTCCTCGGCTTCCGTCGAATTCCCGGTGAACCTGTAGCATAGATTGAAGACTCGCCGCGTATGTCGCCGCACGAGTTCCTCCCAGGCCGGTCCGTCGCCCCGGAGACATTCCTGTACCAGTTGGGCGTCGGCCTCCAATCTTCCTTAG
>Ga0209330_1000306_pt1 | contig 22960 bp, 17 predicted proteins | sample JacPinW_OM2H0_O3_FD_187969 | JGI IMG/M metagenome (GOLD analysis project Ga0209330, IMG submission 187969) | Forest soil microbial communities from Algoma, Ontario, Canada - Jack Pine, Ontario site 1_JW_OM2H0_O3 (SPAdes) (version 2) | ecosystem: Environmental > Terrestrial > Soil > Boreal...
TATCCCGCTGCACCGAGCCTCGTGACTTCGCCCGCTTCGATGTCGGTTCACTCTTCTTTACAGAATTGCTATGCTGCTTCAAGGTCGATCTCCTTATCTATTGTGATTGCACCGTCGAGTGCGTTGATCACTGGTAGCTTAACGCCATCCGTGATCGGGGATCGACCTTCTCATCCCATCTACCGACAGTCCGGTGGGCCGATCTCGCCCGTCTGGAACTATTTCGGTTACGATGAGCCCAATTACACCTAGGCTCCAAATGGCAGAAAACTGCTCCGCGAATTGGCTGCACTAGAACTAGACGCGGCTCCGGCGTGACGTTCGGGTTCATAATCTGTTCACCACCGGCGACGGGTCTGCCTCCCTGAAGTGGGGATCAACCAACGTTTACTCGGAAGATGCATCCCGGCGTCCTATTTATAGTTGGGTGATTCTGGTCCAGAGTTTCAACAGGTTTCGCGCAGCCGGGGTCAAACCTCTGGTCGAAATCTGCTTCATGCCCAAGGCGCTTTCAACCCACCCCGAACCTTATCGTCACGAGTGTCCGAGCGTTCCTGTCAGTGACATTTACACGGGAAGGACATATCCCCCGAAGGACTATCAGAAGTGGGACTAAATAATATCTTGTAACGATACAATGAAAATCTTCTGCAATCTTCTGTATGGACCATTACGGGTGGGCTGGCGATCGGGCTTTTTGAGTTTTTACCCATCAGCCGCCCGCTTCAGGTCGGCCTCCTACGGCGAGCCACCGCTCGAGCGACGACCTTTCACAGGCTGAGCAGATCACCGGACGGAATAAGAGCGTGATATGTGTTACGAAGAACCTGATGTATCGTTATACGATATTAAAGTGATATAATTTCTTAGTGCGGTACTGCATGAACAAGAGTTCTTACATCGAAGGACTGCGAGTCCTCGGTCGCTTTGCGGCACCACATCCGACGCTTTCTTCACTTCAGTGAACTTGCTGCTTGCGAAGTAGGACTTGAACCTCGCCAACATTACTGATGTTGGCTCTGAAAGGACTTCCGCGCGGAACGCGCCCGCGGATTGCCTGCCAGACAGGAACGGAGAACAGGTTAGGCATGTCGGACCATAATGGCGATCCACCCCTTGCTCCAGACAGCAATGAGAATTCACAATTCATGAACGGCGGCAAACTTGCAGTCTCGCCGACCGGAGCATTCTTCGTCACACCGCCCGCCCGATTCCGGATGGCGCTGGTGTCCTTGCTGGGGGGTGGGGTCGGCCTGATCGCCGGCGTGATTGCTTACGCGCTCTACAACCTCATCGCGCTGTTTACTAACTTCTTCTTTTATCACCGATTGGCGTTCGACTTTACCAGTGCTCGGCTGAACCATATTGGTCTGTGGGCGATCGTTACTCCGGTCATCGGCGGGCTCATCGTCGGCTTGATGGCGAAATATGGGACCTCGAAGATCAAGGGCCATGGGATTCCGGAAGCCATGGAGGCTGTGCTGGTGAACCGGAGCCGCATTGCACCGCGCGTCGCGATTCTCAAACCACTATCGGCGGCGATCGCCATTGGCACCGGGGGGCCGTTCGGTGCGGAAGGACCCATCATTCAAACGGGTGGTGCGATAGGCTCCCTGGTCGGCCAAGTCTTTCATACCACAGCAGCGGAGCGGAAAGTGCTGCTTGCCTGCGGAGCCGCTGCTGGAATGTCCGCTACCTTCAGCACTCCGATCGCCGGGGTAATCCTCGCCATCGAATTGCTGCTGTTCGAATTCAAGTCACGGTCCTTCATTCCTCTGGTGATTGCAAGCACGTTGGCCACCGCTGTGCACGTCCAACTACTGGGAAGCGGTCCGATGTTCGCAGTCGCCCCAGTCGACTTCGGCATACCAAAGGCGCTGCCTTTCTACCTCCTTCTGGGAGTAATCTGCGGGCTGGCTGCGGTCGGGTTCAGCAACGCATTGTACTGGGCGGAAGACCAGTTCAAGAAACTACCGATTGACGAACTGTGGTGGCCGGCCATTGGTGCCCTCGGGCTGGGCATCATCGGATACTTTGCGCCCCGGGTTTTCGGGGTCGGCTACGACACGATCGGCGATATCTTAAACGGCAGCCTCGCGCTGAAGTTGCTTTTGCTGGTCATGGTCGCGAAGGCAGTCGCGCTCATTGTGTCCCTCGGATCAGGAACGTCGGGTGGCCTGCTTGCTCCGATGTTCATGTCGAGCGCCGCTTTAGGTGGAGCCTACGCTATGGTGATCGACCGTTTCTTTCCGGCGGCCGGGCTTGCACCGGGAGCGTTCGCACTGGTGGCGATGGGAGCTGTGTTTGGCGCTGCTTCGCGTGCGGCATTCACCTTCATCATCTTCGCGTTTGAGATCACCCGTGATTACAACTCAGTGCTGCCTCTTATGCTCGTCACGGTAATCGCTGATGGCATTGCGTTGCTCTTTATGCCAACATCCTCGATTATGACCGAGAAGCTCGCACGAAGGGGCCTGCGCATCCATCAGGATTACGAAGCCGATGTGCTCCAGCAAGTGGCGGTAAAGGAGACCATGGATATAGATATACCGGCAATTTCGAGCGAAATGCGTGTCTCGGAACTTGCAGACCGCATCGCGCGCCATGATCCGGCGGTCAGCAGACACCAAGGTCTTGTGATTCTCGATCCCGAAGGCAACCTGGCGGGCATCGTTACCCGCGCCGATGTCCTTCGCGCTCTCGACAAATATCCAACCGGCGACCTAAGCGTACTAGATGCGGGTACCCGCGATGTGATGGTCACGTATCCGGAGGAGCTATTGCACGATGCATCAGGCAAGATGCTGCGCCACAATGTCGGGCGTTTACCCGTAGTCAATCCGAACAATCCCCGCCGAGTGGTTGGATACCTGGGACGTGCAGGGATCATGGCCGCCGGTCAGCGCCGGATGGAAGAAGAAGACGTGCGAGAGCCCGGTTGGATTGGTTGGCCCTGAAAGCCGAAACACTTCATAGCACAGCGAACCCAGTAAAGGTTAGAGCGAAGTTGGCCCATTTAAGGGCGGAAATGCGGACCTCATTGCGACCCACGCGGTTTGTGCTCGGCGATTCCCGCTGCGGCCATGGGCACTGTCCCACCAAAGAGATGTACGCGCAGAAGAAGGTTCTCATGCGATATGCAGACATGTCCGGCACGTGGACCACGGAACAGCGGGAAATGATCAAGCAGATGAAAACGAAACCAGAATGACGACCACAATCGACGTGGACTTCCGGGAATCACCTTCATCGAAAGAACTGAACGGCGTTGAAGATCAAAGCCGCAAGTCCTGCGCATTTCTTGGGGTTCGTCGCTTCCTCCCGACGCGTTCAATACCTACACTTCGCTGCACCAGCCGAGGCCACCGGAACTAACCAGGGAAGAACCCTCCTGTGCCGATCCAGAATTGCGCAAGGGATTTCAGATTTCTCTTATAAGTGCGTGTGACGGTATATTCCTTGCCGCCCTCGACCCGCAGGCAATATTCTCCCGTCGAAAGCGGCCTGATTTCTTCTACAAACAAAGTGTTCACGAGCACAGATCGGTGGATGCGGATGAATCCTTGGGTTTCGAGCTTTTCTGCGACCACCGAAATAGACTCACGTAATAGATAGGAATTCGCGTTCCGTTGGAGACACACGCATTTACCCTTAGCTTGAACGGAAACCACGTCGGGCAGATTGACAAAAAGTATCTTTCCCTTGACTTTGATGGCCACTCGCAGAGACTGTGGCTTGGCACGCGCCTGCAACCCCGGGAAAGACTCCGTTGATCTCGTTGTGTGTTCTCCCGCATCGCGTGCTATCGCCAAGGCCGCACACGAATGCTGTGACGGGCGGTCACTCATAGAGTTTGCCGGCGCCTTCCGGACTTGAGACTGCATGTCCGGCTTCGGCCCGTCTTCAGAGTGTTCATCGCGGTGTCCTAACATTGTCGGCGCAGCCTTCCGTCTGACGAAGCCCACCTGAATCGTTTTCCTAAAGCTGCCGCCATCGTTCTCAACCTCCGGCTGGCGGCACGCAAATGTTATGCTTTTAGCCTCCAGGTACCGGACCGGACCTGATCCGCCTTTGGCGGGAAAAAGCCCGCAAGCCGGCCGCGGAACTGCTCGTCTCAACGACCATACCGAAAAACACCGGAGATGTCCGATTGGCCGGCCGATTTTCAGTACGACATGGTTCCCCTATACAAAACGACCCCCTGAACTGAGCAGCAGGATTATTCTGCTCGTTTTGATCGCAATCTTCGATTTATTCATCACGCTCAGCACCTGGATCAGCCGGCCCATAGGTTACTTCTGCCCTGTGCTCACTGCAGATGGAAAGGTGGATTGTGCGCCGAAATAACACTCAATAGACTCCAACTTTCCGTTCTTGATTCGGAGATACTCCACGTTCCGGAACGATTTACCGTTCTTGGTGTGGCAAAGATACTTCACAAAAGCATCCTCCGCGCCAGTGGTCATCCGCTCCAGGTCAAAATGTCCAATGAAATCAACCTGTGTGTCCCAGCATCGCGTCTTGAAAGTACTCTTGCTGATGTGGTCGTCGCCGGCCGCGCTCGTGAAGGTGAAGTTGTCGGCGAGCAGGTCATCGAACGTGCCCAAGTCCTTCTTTTCCCACGCTCCGTACCACTTACGGATCATCTCCTCGTTCGTTAAGTTCTGCACTCCCAATGCGTTGGCACTTGCCGATCCCGGGAGGCTCACGGCACCAGCCATTGCGCAGACTCCCGTTGCGAGCAGATGCCTGCGTGACACTGTCATCCTTGTCATTGTTCGTTCTCCTTTCATGATGTAGTTTGAAACGATTCGCCCGATCGCTTTCGGAGAAGGCAAATTTGGTTGAACCGTTAACCTCAGTTATTACCGGCCGCTGACCACAAAAGCGTTCGGACCCTCACCACACACCAGCCAGTCCGCATCGAGGACAAGAACCACTACGAAGCCATGTCAGCTAAACCTCACCGCAGTTATTATTCGGATCCACAGATCTGATCATTCCCTCCTTATCATCAGTCCCTCCGTCCACTCTCGGTCCCCTGTTGCGACATACAAACCTGTTGGTATGTATCAAGTTCAGAATACTCCCCGGAACCGATGCGGTCAGCCCCGCTTGCTGTTGCCCGACGCGCGAAGAGAATTCAGCCAGCCCACGATATTTCTGATTCCCATATTCCACACCTTCGCATCTTGAGCATTCTTTGCCATCACTTCGTAGCCATCGACCATCGCGATCAGAAAGCTCGCAGTCTCTTCCGGAACCAAGTCGCGGCGCACTGTTCCCTGATACTGCCCCCTCTGCAAAGCCATGGCAACACCTTCTTGCCAGGCATGGAAGATTCTCTCCAATCGCTTGCGGAATCGTTCGTCGAGCTGAGACATCTCCTGCGCCAAATTGACCAGAGGACAGCCGCCCTTTAAGTCTCTTGGCCGAGCAGGTATCGCCTGTACAATGCCGATCAAAGCATCGACAGGGTCCTTGTCCTGGCTCCGTTGCAGAGGAAGCAACCACCTGTCACGGGGAAGTTTTGCGACGATCTCTTCGATAATGGCATATCCCAGAGCTTCCTTGTTCTCGAAATGGTAGTAGAGCGCTCCTTTGGTGACGTTGCTGGCGGCCAGAATTGTATCGATCCCGGCACTCTGGAAGCCGTATCTGTAAACCTCGCGAAAAGCCGCTTGTAGCAAGCGTTGCCGCGTACGCTCAGAATTGCGCAGCCTCGGTGCTCTATGTTTTGGATTCTTGCGCACCATCAACATACAGACGAGTATGTATGTTAATTGTCACAGTGTCAAGAGAAGGATCATCATCCGGGTTTTTGTAGGCATTAATCGCAGAACTCTCTGTTTTGGTAGATTCCCGCGCCCATGCAGCCACTCCAACGCTTCGCACCAATTCGCTAATCACGTCTGCCCGTTGACTGCGCGTGCAGGTTCATTCCCGATTTCACCATGCTCGTTGCTCGGCGCTCAAAGCTATGAAGCCCATGGTCATGCGAATGCTATTGCAGATGTCGTACGTGCCGCTGCAGAGAGTCCTCGACTTTCGAAGGACTGATCCAGAGAATTTCAATAAATTCCGAAAGGAAGGCAGAACATGCTGAACCTCAGTTCGCCTCGCCTGAGCGCACGATTTACGCTGCTGGCGCTGGTTGCTTTATCCGCGCTGCTGTTATGTTCTGTGGCATTCGCCCAGACCTCGGTATCAAACGGCAGCATTTCTGGCACAGTGACTGACGCCAGCGGCGCAGTCGTGGCCAACGCCAAAGTCACCATGACCGGCCCCACTGGGCAAACCGTCCATGCCACCACCAGCGGCGCCGGAACGTATTCTTCTGGCGCACTGGTTCCGGGCACGTATTCCGTGCGCGCGGAAGCCAAAGGCTTCAAGACGATGCAACTGGCAGTGGACGTTCAGGTCAACAACACTGCCAACGGCAGCATTAAGCTTGAAATCGGCCAGGAAAGTACGCTAGTAGAAGTGCAGGCCAGTGAAGTTGGCGTGAACACGGAACAGGCCGAAGTGCAAGGCGTCCTCACTGCGTCGCAAATTTCAAACCTGCCCGTAAACGGCCGCAACTTCCTTGATCTTGCGCAGCTCGAACCCGGCGTCCAGATTCAGGATGGAACTAACTTCGATCCGACCAAGGTCGGCTACTCTTCGATTTCATTCGGCGGCCGGTTCGGCCGAACGGCTCGTATCAACGTCGATGGCGTTGACATCAGCGACGAGACCGTCGGCACGACGACTGAAGACATCCCGGCCAGCTCGATTCAGGAGTTTTCGCTGGCGTAGTCCAGCCTTGGATCTCTCGAACGATCTGACTTCGTCCGGCGCGGTGAACGTGACCACGAAGTCGGGCACCAACGCGTTCCATGGTGAGGCCTTCGGCTTGTTCCGCGACAGCGCTGTCGCCGCCAACCTGCCTGCACCGCTCAGCCCGCTGACTGGCCAGAGAATCCCAACCCCCTGGCAGCGCAACCAGGAAGGCGCGGACATTGGCGGACCGATCATCAAAGATAAGCTGTTCTTCTTCGCGGACGGCGAGCGCACTCTGCAGCATCAGGCTGCGCCGGTTCTCGACGCCGCCCCATTTTCAAGTTTTTCCTCAACGTTTCAGGCTCCCTTCAAAGAAGATGAATTGACCGCGCGTCTGGACTACTCCCTGAGCAAGACCGCGCGCTTATTCGGCCGCTACAACTATTTCCAGAATTCGGTATACGCCACGTTCTTCTCGGGCAGTTTCTCGGTCTACAACAACAAGGACTACACGCGAAACATGGTCGCAGGCCTGGATTTCAACACCGGCAGCTTTACTCATACGATCCGCTTCTCTTTCCTGAAATTCCAGAACCAGATTAAGGACGCCGTGCTCGGCTCGAACCTGCCGTTTGCCAATCTGGGTATCAACCTGGCTATCGGAGGCTTCATCACGGGGCCGAACGAGCTCGCGCCGCAAAGCACTCCGCAAAGCGACCATCAGATCAAGTACGATGGCAGCAAGATCATCGGCAAGCATATCCTTCGCTTCGGCGGGGGCTGGAACCACATTCAGGGTGGCGGATTTGCCAGCTTCATTGGTATTGCTCCGCTGGTGAATGGTAATACGGGGCCTCTGATGACCGCTGGCGCTCTCGCAGGTAACCCGCTAGCCGACACCATAAATTCGGTGATCATTTCGAATGGTCAAGGCTACTCCACCACTGAACCCGCCTTAGGGTTCCCCGCAGGCGGCCTGGGCCCGGATAATCGCACGTCGCTTTATGTCGGCGATAGCTGGAAAGTGCGGTCGAATCTGACCGTTGCTCTTGGTCTGCGCTGGGAACGTGACACTGGCCGGACGGACAGCGACCTTGGCGCCATTGCTCCCATCAACCAGGTCTTCCCCGGCTTTGGAAACCCGGTGAAAAATCCCAACCGCAACTTCGCCCCGCAATTGGGCATTGCTTGGCATCCGAAGGGTGACGGTAAAACCGTTGTTCGTGCCGGCATCGGGTTGTACTACGAGAACGTCATCTTCAACAACGTTCTCTTTGATCGACCCGCGCGTTTACAAAATGGCGCATTCCTTCAGATTGTTGAACCTTGCTCAAATGGCCAGGCCTTTCCGGTGGCGGTCGCAGGAGGCAGATCGATAACGGTGGGAAACGATCCAGCGGGTAATAATGCCTGCGCGGATACCATTGGCAATGCGGCTTCGACCTTGGCGGCGTTTGAGAAGCAGTTTCAGACCCTCGCGCCGTTCAGCCTGACGAACTCCAATCCAAGCTACATCGGCAACTCTTTGACCGCAGGTGCAAACGTAAACGCGTATGCCAATAGCCAGGGACTGTTCGATCCCAACTACGTCAGCCCGCGCGCGGTGCAGATGAACCTGGGCATCCAGCGGGAAATCCGTCACGGAATGGTGTTCAGCGCAGATTTACTGCGGAACGTCGAGACCCACGCCCTGCTCGCGGTTGATCTCAACCACGCTGGGGACATCTCTAACTTTAACCCCGCCAATGCTGCAAACGCGATCTCCGCGACAGAGACTGCTTTTGGACATCCTGGGGACCTCCAATCGACCATCAATGCGGGAGCTAAGATCGGAGATTTCGTGGGGAACGGGATGGGAAGCCCCCTTGATGCGGGCGGAGCCTGCGCTTGCGCCTTCACGGGAACCAATCCAAAGCTTGGTCAGTTTTATATGCTGGAGCCGATCAGCCGTTCGGTCTACAACGCCCTGCAGATGAAATTGACGCAGAACGTTGTGCACCCGGCTCCCGGGCTGAAAGCGGCGAACTTCCAGATCGGGTACTCGCTGTCCAAATTTGTAAACTCCTTGGCGTTCGCAGGCGTCACCCCGCCATCGAATCCTGTGGCTAGCAACGATCAGGATTTCATCCTGACCGCTGTCGATAGCGATCAGCCACTCCGACATGGGGCCGTCATTGCTAGACCGCACACAGCAGCTTTCGTTCGGCGGGAATTTCGATCTGGCCTATGGCTTCCGTTTTGGGGTCATTGGGCACTTCTACAGCCCGCTGTCGATGGCGACGATTGTGGGTAACACCGGGACTCCGGGGCAAATCTACCAGACCGACTTTACCGGAACCGGGCTGGAGAGCCAACCCATGCCCGGCACCACCAACGGCTCGTTCGGCCGCCAGTTTGGGGTGAATGGACTGAACAACGCGATCGACAACTACAACGCGACCTACGGGAACCAGCCAACCCCGGCGGGCCAAACGCTTATCGCCAATGGCTTGTTTACCGCTGCGCAGTTGCAGCAAATCGGCGCCGTCGCTCCGTATTTGTCGCCGGCCCCGGCAAATCAGCTACTGTTCCCATGGGTTAGAGCCTTGGATTTGAAGGCGAGCTGGGTTCATCGCTTCAACGAATGGCTCACGGTGGAACCGAGTGTTGGCTTCTACAATGTGGCCAACTTCTCCAACTTCAACCAGCCCCCGGGCGCGATGACCGGATTTCTAAACGAAGGTTCTGGTTCGATTAACAGTATTGCGGCAGGCAGTCAGAGTGCTCAAACCTTCCGCGTCGGCGCAGGAACCGGCGTGTTTGGTATGGGCTCACCTCGGGTGCTGGAGTTTGGTATGCACTTGACCTTCTAGACCCTGCAGTAAGTACATTTCGGGCCACCAGTCAACGCTGGTGGCCCGTTTATTTCTTAAGTGGGTCGGGTCATCACTGGAATTGCTGTCTTGGCAGGCTGCTTGGATTTCTGCACCGAAGTCTTCCAAGGTCTGGCTCCCACAGGTGGGATCAACTCTGCAATGTTGGAAACGACAGGAGCCGGGGAACTTTTTGCTCGGTCTTCTTTTTTTCGCTGTCCTTCTGGCGGCACGCTAGCGACGAGATTCCATGGAAGCAGTTCCTCGATGCGATTGATGGGATGATTGGCAATGGGCGTGCGCACTTGGGCAGATAGGCTTCGGGATAGAGGCCGTTCAGCTTCCCGGTACCGGTCAGGTTGTAGATTGCCGCTGCCCGTTCGCCGCTTGCATCCGATGAAAAAGATGTTGGCTAAATCCTTGCCTGAGCTCGTCAGAATGGCGGACAAGCTGAAGTCCATCACATAGCCGACTTTGCGCGAATCGATGTTTTCCTCGCAGGATTATCGATAGTAAGAATCTAGTCTCCTAAAGGCTGGTTCAGTCAGCCTAAAGATTGATTGCTCAGCTCAAAGTTTGATTGCTCCAAGTGAAGTAATGACATTAAGCTGCCCACATGCGGTGGACCGAACGTCGAAATTAATAGCGATCATTGATGACGACGAGGCAATGCAAGATTCACTGCGCGACCCGACGAAAGCGGCTGGGCTCGAAACGCAGCTTTTATGTGGCACAGATTAATCCCTAGAATGAGTCGTTCAGCACCACAATCTTTTCTCGCGATAATTGCGCTCGCAGGTCTCACGTTTGTCTGCTTCAGGCTGCAATTGAATATCAGTACGGTAGGGTTCCTGTACCTGCTACTGATCGTGCTGCTGTCCCTTGCAGGGGATTACGTTGCATCGGTTGTTACCTGCGTTGTTGCGGCCGTGTGCTTAACCTACTTCTTTGCTCCTCCAATTTTCTCGATCCGGGTCGACGATCCGCTGAATATCGTGGCGATCATTGCATTTCTGACAACCTCTTTGGTGATCTCTCGTTTGGTGTCCGAAGTACGCACGAGGTCGGAAAAACTGCGCCTGAGTGAGTACTATCTCAGCGAAGGGCAGCGCCTCGCCCACCTGGGAAGTTGGGCCTTTAACGCAGCTGGTTTCGAATACTGGTCCTCCGAGTTGTTTCGGATCCATGGTCTTGATCCGCGCGGCAAGCCGCCAAGTGTAGAAGAATACTTGGCTCTTGTACACCCGGGAGATCGCGCGTTCATGCAACAAGGAATTATGCAGATGTTGGCCGACCATCGCGCATTCGACTTCACAAAACGGATCGTTCGGTCTGACGGAGAGATTCGTCACGTACGTTGTGTGGGTGTTCCGGTCACGCAAGGGGGCATTTTCCAGCGCTTCCTTGGGACAGGGATGGATGTTACTGAGCAAGAGCAACTAACGGAAGAACTGCGCAGAAGTGAAAAAGAGCTTCGCGATGTGATCGATACGATTCCGGCAATAGTGTGGAGTAGCTTGCCCGATGGTTCCAATACTTACGTTAACAAGCGATATGTGGAGTACACAGGGTCATCGGCGGAACAGACGGACGGATCAGGGTGGGAAGTGGTAATTCACCCTGAGGATCTTGAGCGCCATGCAGGCAAATGGCTGGAGGCGGTTGCTACGGGCAAGCCTCACGAAAATCAGGTGCGCTTCCGCCGCTCGGATGGGCAATATCGCTGGCATTTGGACCGCGGAGTGCCGCTCCGAGATGAAGATGGAAATATCGTCAAGTGGTATGGGGTCATGACCGACATCGAAGATCGCAAACGCGCCGAGGAAGCACTGCACGAGAGCGAAAAGAGTCTTCGCTTGATCGTCGACGGCATCGCCGGCTTGGTAGTCATCATGACTGCGGAGGGTCAGGTCGAGTCCGTCAACAGCCAAATCCTAGAATATTTCGGCAAGACCCTCGAAGATCTGAAGGGTTGGAGTACCCGCGATGCCGTTCACCCAGATGACCTCCCTAACGCAGTCGCAGCGTGGATGCACTCGGTCGAAACCGGGGATCCGTACGACGTTGACTACCGTCTGCGCCGTTTTGATGGTGCATATCGCTGGTTCCACTCACGCGGGCTGTCTCTGCGTGACGCTGAGGGCCGCATTGTCCGTTGGTATAACTTGCTTACGGACATCGACGAGCGCAAGCGCTGGGAGGAGAAGCTTCGCAGGAGTGAAGCGTACCTGTCGGAAGCGCAGAAGTTGAGTCACACCGGCAGCTTCGGGTGGAAACCGGACAACGGAGAGATTGTCTGGTCAGACGAAACCTATCGCATCTTCGAGTACGACAACACACTAAAGCCAACAATAGATTCAGTAGTGAAGCGCGTACATCCCTATGATAGGGCCCCGGCACAACAGGTCATCGATCGCGCATCCCAGACTGGCGCTGACTTCGAACATGAGTATCGCCTACTATTGGCTGACGAGAGAGTCAAGCACGTCCACGCGATAGCTCACGCTGTACAGAACGCATCCGGCAGTCGCGAGTTTATCGGGGCGGTGACCGACATTACTGACCGCAAGCGCGCCGAGGAAGCGCTAGCGTTGATGTCTCGTGACCTGCAAGAAAGCAAAACCAGGCTTGAAGATGCACAGCGTATCGCTCATGTCGGCCACTGGGTTTGGGACCAAGGGAAGGATCGCTTGACGTGGTCAGACGAAACGTACCGCATCTTTGGACTGCGGCCACAGGAACGTCCTATGAGCGTAGAGGCATTCCAAGAAATGATTCACCCCGAGGACCGGGAGTTTTTGTTCCGGGCAACGCAAGAGGCTCGCGGTGGAGGGAGCCCAGACATAGAATTCCGCATCGTTCGTCCCAGCGGCGAAGTGCGTGTCGTCCACAGCCAGGGCGCTGTGACAAGAGACGTGCCGGGGCAGCCCCGCCAAAGGTTCGGTGCGATCCAGGACATTACTGACCGTAAGCACGCGGAGGAGGAGCTTCAACAAAGCCAATTTTATCTCGCTGAAGGGCAGCGCCTTGCCCACATCGGAAGTTGGGCATTTAATCCGTCTGGTTTTTTTGAGTACTGGTCTCGGGAGCTGTTCAAGATTTATGGCCTGGATCCGCACAAGGGAGCCCCCACACTTGAACAGTATCTGGCAACCATGCATCCGCAAGACCGAGACTTTATGGCTGACACCATAAAAAGAATGCATGCGGAACGCTCTGGTTGCGATGTAACAAAACGAATTGTTTGCCCCGACGGCGAGCAACGCTACGTTCGCTGCGTCGGAATCCCCGTTGTTGAAGGTGAAATCCTTAAGGGGTTTCTCGGCACCGCGATGGATGTCACCGAGCAAGAACTGCTGACCCAGGAGTTGGATCGCCAGCGAGCGTACTTGAGTGAGGCGCAAGGGCTAACCCATACGGGCAGCTGGGCTTGGCGCGTAGCGGATCGGAAGACGGTGCACCTCTCCGAGGAGTTTTACCGGATTTGCGGCTTCGATCCATCTGAGGGAGCGCTGACTTTGGAACAATGTGCTGAACGCGTCCACCCGGAGGATCGCCTTAAGTGGAAAGCCATTATCGAACGGGCGATCGTGGAAAAAGCCGATTACGATCGGGAGTTCCGTATCCTTTTACCGAATGGAATGGTGAAGTGGATCCACACTGTTGGCCATCCTGTCCTTTCCAACACCGGAGATTTGGAAGGGTTCGTAGGCAGCTCGACCGACATCACGGAGCTCAAGCGTGCTGAGCAAGAGAGGGAAAAACTGCGACAACTCGAGGCCGATCTGGCGCATATCGATCGTGTAAGTACGCTCGGCGAAATGGCGGCATCACTGGCACACGAAATCAAGCAGCCCATCGCTGCCGCCATCACCAGCGCCAACAGCTGTATCGAATGGCTCGCGCACGAACCGCCCAATCTTGATCGGGCCCGTGCGGCAGCCGCCAGAATCGACAAGTATGGGAATCGTGCGGCTGAAATTATCGACCGTATACGTTCTCTCTACAAGAAATCTCCTCCTCAACGTGAGTTGGTCGACGCGAACGGAATTATCCAGGAAATGCTCACCCTGCTGGAAGGTGAGGCTACGCGGTCCTCAATTGCCATGCGCACGGACCTTTCCGCCGAACTCCCAAAAATCATGGTAGACCGTGTGCAGCTACAGCAGGTGTTCATGAACCTCATGCTCAACGCCATCGAAGCCATGAAAGACTCAGGCGGAGACCTTATGGTGAAGTCGGAACTACAGGACGGTCAACTCCAGTTCTCGGTCAGTGACACAGGCGTGGGGCTGCCAGCGGAGAAGATGGAGCAGGTCTTTTCCGCGTTCTTTACCACTAAGCCACAAGGCAGTGGGATGGGCTTAGCCGTCAGCCGTTCCATTGTGGAGTCGCACGGTGGCCGGTTGTGGGCGACCGCTAACGACGGACGAGGCGCAACCTTTCATTTCACTTTACCGGTCCCGGTCATGGAGTCATCGCCCTTGGTTGCCTGAGACACTTCTTCGTCTCCTGATATTTCGATCTCAACACCCCGGCGCGGCACCAGGTGCTGGTCCCTTCGCTTCGTCCGAGGCCGCGGTACTAGAGGGCAAGCGCATTCGTTCGCGAGCCAGGAGCTATCATGTGGTCGTTCTCGCGATTGCATCGTGCAGAACATGCGAGTTGCTTCCGTGCGGGCAACTAGGAGGAAACTCGTGAAGCTGTTTAAGAAGCCCAAGTCGAAGTTTATTGTATGACTTCACGGTGCGGGGCCGTCGCTACCGAGCATCAATCCAGGAGACGAAGTCGGTTAGGGCACTGCAAATAGCGAGCCTGAAACTGGCTTCGGTGTTCGAAAGAACCGATCCACTTCCAACCAAACCTGCTGTTCTCCAGGAGTTTGCAGACCGCTCTGTCGATTGGGTGAACCATGGCAGACTCGAAGAGAAACCAGGAAGTTTTACCTTAACGGCTGGCGGCTGCTAAAGGTCGACATTCTGTTGCGATATTGAGGGTCGACCAGATTCGGGTGATTGCGCCGAGCAATTGAAGTTTCCCGGCTCGGCTGCAAATGCCAACTGCGCTTTGCGAACATTGCGACGAATGCTGCACGAAGCGGAAGAATGGAAAGTGATCGGCCACCATCCGAAAATCAAAATGATGAAAGAGCATGGACGACACCTTCGTCTTGACGGGGATCCGGAGAGGATACTGACAACGGGAGCTTTGGCTTGCAACTGGCGCCCACGAACTCGCGAACTTTTCCAGGACATCGTCATCTCGATGCGCGGCACAGGAATGAGGAACGAAAGAGATCTTTTCCGAATGCGTATCGAGAACCCGGATTGGCAAAACCGGGTGATCTTCGTGCCAGACAGCTTGCTAAAGTTAGCACGCTACCCTGTTGAAGCTAATAGGATCGCCGCAGTGTTTTCGACGTACGCGGGATGGATTTGAGTCTGGCGTGGAATCTAGTGGGGTTTATCAGGATGCTGCGGCCGAGCGCCGTTCCTTCGCGCCCACGATTGTCAGCCATAGCATGATTGCGACCTCTGCCAGCAAGAGAGGTTGAGTGTAGTTGATGACCTTGTCTTCGTAGGCTGGCAACAGCAACCCGGTAAAGCTGCACGCTAGGTAACCGAAGCATGCGATCATCAGCCAAGCACCCAAAACGCGCGGTAGGAAGCGCGATTTGTACACCAACAGCCCGAATGGCAGGAGCCATAACCCCCAAAATATCTCGTTGGCCAGATCACCGTAGTGGTGAAGGTTGAGGAACAGCATAGCGAAGGCGTCCCGCTGCGGCTTGTCGAATAATGACAGGAAATCGGTGCCGCGAACAAACAGCAGGGCGGCCGCATCATTCACCGAGTTGACGAAGAATATAGGGACTTGCATCAAGCTGCCCAAGATCACCATCAGCACAGCAAGGCCCCGGTCGACTCCCTTAAACAAACGATAAAGAGCCAGTGTAACGAATATCCACAAGGCGCCAGTGAGCAGTTGGCTGAGAATTCCGACTCGGAACAGCAACTCGTGCCTCGCAATGTTGTTGACCGTTGTCGTCGCGTTCTCAGACACGATCAAGGTGTTGGGAATGTAGATCAGGCGCACGACGGCCACCAATGAGCCCACAATGTATAAGAACCCTGCGACTCTGGCGTTCTTGCTGAGTGAGGTCATGCCAGCTCCTCCCGATAAAGAGGTGCCCGATCAAAAAAGGCAACCTCGTGACTGTTGCGGCAGAGTACTGCACCTCCTGATTCTTGTAAACAGGCGTCAATTGCACTCATCGACCCGCATTCGGGCTTCTCCTTCCGCTTCTTGGCGGACTCTCGTTCTGGTTACCCGACACTGTGACGCATCTGATCCGAAACGTACAGTTGATAGGCGATAGGCGCGATGTCATGGTTGTAATCGTTCTCATGCCTCTGTGTCTGCACGCAAGGTGGCTAGCTGCTTCTAAGATTCTGAGAAAAAGCCTAGTCTCAGTTGCTCCGCAATTCCTATTGGGCATTTGGGTGACAGGTGGCCTGCTGATGTCGTTCGGTTGGATGTTGAGCACAGGCAGCCCTCTTCACTCACTCGCTGTATCCAGCGTTCTTGGAATAATGCGATCTACATCTTCATGGCGGCAGCCTTCGACGGCTCGTTGGCTGCTCTGCTATTAGTTTCCATTCTGTTTTTGGCTTGGATATTGCCGATGGGCTTTGCGAAGGCCGCAAAACCTTGAGAGATACCGCCGCATGACGTTCCAACTCGGGTGTGGTTTTCCGTGCTGCTGCCCTTCGTCATCCATCCAATCGTTGCACGCCCTTACCTCGTCCACCCGTCAACGACCGTTCTGCGGTGATGCTTGGTGACAAATTTGTTGAAATCTCTAGAACCCTCTCGCCCGATTTTCAATGAGTAAGTACAGATTATTTCCTGCGGGGCTTCTTTGCGTGGCTCTTCGATGGGACTCCGCGTTCGCTCTTGACGACGCTTTTGCCCGTTCCGCTCGTACCCAACCGCGACGCCTGCTCCATCGCCGTCTGGATGTAGCGCCGCACGAAGGGACGCTCCACATCGCGCTGGCTCCTGAGCTTGATGTGGCGCATGGCCTTACCCTCGCCTTCCAGCACCCGATTCGGATCGGGCAGCGTACTCCCGCGCGGGAATCCCAAGTTGACATGCCCCGCGTTGGTCGCGATGTAACAGAACATGTCCTTCATCTTTCCGCTGAACCCGAACCAAATGGCAACCGTGTACACCTGGTAGATCGACTCCGAGGCATCGGGCGCTTCCTCAAGAATCACCTCTCGCAGCGCGAGAGCGAGATCCGAGATGTGCCGGTCGTAGGCTTCAAGGAATCCGAGCAATTGGGGATCCGGGGGGCGTTGCATGGCAGCGGACCAAATATACACTGAAATGTATCCACCAGAAGTAGGCCCAAAGCCATTTTACTCATTGGCGCCATGGATTCTGAGTTTCGTTCTCGCTAATGGGTTTTTCGAGGAGTCGATGGCGAGAGGACTCTTCCTCAAGAAATTCGAGCTTCTCCTAGGCGCGCCTCTCTCAAACCTTTTACTGCGTCCGTATTTGCCATCGGCGATGCTGACGTGACTTACTCGGCGGATGTGCTCGTGTTTGTGCGATCACCTTCGTTTCTTGCGCTGATCTGGGGCTATCTCATGCAGAAAACTGGCTCCCTTTGGTTTGCGTAGGAGAACTTTCGCGTCGCTTTGTGCATTTTTGTCGCCCATTTTGAGGGGTGTGTAAAATGCTGCTTTGCAGGGCCGATTGGACTCTATCTTTCACTAACCTGGCGATCACAGTTGAACGAGAATGCGAGGTTTCGTTGGCGCCTTCTGCAATGCACGATGGATTCCAAGTATCCAGAGCCTGCCGGCGCCGAACTCATCGACTACATGACCCTTCGCTGGTTAATTAAGTGCAATGGCGAAGATAACCGGCCAAACTTTTTAACCGCGTAGTCTGCGCTGGCAGAGTTCTACGGGTCCGCACCATCGTTACTTGTGCACCCCAGCCTGCGCGACTGGCAGCGTTTCAACCCGCGGCTGCGTGATCATTTCCATCGCCCAAACCGCGGCCGGACGCATGTACATCGACGCCCGGAAATTTCCATTCACGTCCCACGCTTCCGGAGTGCGGAACCAATATCCCTTGCTCTCGTAGATCACGTGGTACAACCCCCAAGCCGTGCGGTAAGCCTCATCGCGCATCCCTTCGCTCAGCAGAAGAGCGGCAAATCCAAAGCTGGTTCCTACCCAGACTTCAAGCGCTTGTTCGTTATCGCGAATGATCGATCCATCCGCAGCCATGCCATTGGCCGCGCCCATTTCGCCGCCACCAAACTTCATCACGTTGAAGTCGAATATTTTTCTCGACGCCGCCAATTGCATTTCGTGCGGCACCAAATCGCCCAGGCCCGTCATATTGGCATACCACTGTCCGGCCAGCTGATCGGCCTGCACGCTGTCGCGGTATTCGCTATCTGTGTCGTAGCTGAAGAACTCGCCATTCCAAAGCCGGCCAACGTATGTCTTTTGGGCTTTGAGAAATAGTTCGTGATACTCCCTGGCCGCGTCGTTCTTACCCAGAGTGCGTGCCATCTCCTCTGTGGCGCGCAATGCCGAGAGCCACAAGCCGCCGCAATAGGCGCTCACACCTCGTACCACCCACGAATCGTAAGTTTGATCGGGGTAGCCGCCATTTTCAGGAATGCCGCCGCCATGATCGAATTGCCGCAGATACACCATGGCATCCTGCACCGCCGGCCACATCTGGCGAAGGAAGGCTGTATCTTTACTTCCGGTTAGGACATAATCGCGATACACCATCAAGACGAATTTTGAATTCAGATCCTTCCAATCATTCGTATCCTGCCAGCCAGGTTCATTCACGGCGACGAAAGGATCTCCTTCGGGGACACCGAGATCGTGCGGCACCGCGCCTTTTTTCTTTCGCAGGTGCAAGCTGGGTTCGCCCGTCAGTTGCGACTTCCAGACCCACTGCCCTTTTTCCGGCCATTCCTTCGGGACGGTATCGGCGAATTCGCGAAGCACCTGCTTGTCGATGTCGGGCCAGAACTTCAACAACGGCATCGAAGCATAGAACCGAACATCCAAAGTTCCGTAATATGCATAATCGAAGCATTCCAGCAACGCAAAGGAAGGAGAGGTTTTGCCATCGCTACCCACCGGACGACCCCAAAACGATCCTCCGTCCGTCAGCGTGTAAAGTTCATTGAAGAGCATGCCTCGATACCACAAAGGCTTGCTTTCATCGTTCACATAAGGAGCCTGCCAGGCGTCGATCGCATCGCTCCAGGCGGAGGCATTGCGTAATCCGTCGCGTGCAATCGCCCAAGCGTTGCTGCCGCTGGTTCCATAAAAATCTGTATAGCGGCGATCCCACTGGCGGCCTTCGCCGAATTCCACGACGGGGAAATCCCAGGCAATTATCATGGGAATGATTTTTTTCTCTCCCGGCAGAAGTGTGAAGCGCACAGCGATCGCTCCCGCCAACTTCTCACCATCGCTTACCCAGGAAAGCTCGCTGTTCGCCAGCCGGCCATCTTTGGCAAAGTGCGCCCAAATCGCCTTCCCATCTCCTTCGGACGGGAATGTAGCTTGGTAACTCACCTCGACGCCCGGCAATTCCAAAGCGGCAATTGCGAATTGTCCGTCAGCCTCTCGGGGCGCGGCGCTGGCGCGGTTGCGGTCGAAAACCAGTCCCTTCATCGTTCCAGCGTCGATCTTCTCGCTGACGAATTGATTATGATTTCCCTGACTTGGAGCGCCTTGAAAATCTCGAGTAAAGGTACGAAACCATCCCACCATGTTAGTCCACGAGAGAAGTACAGATACAGTTACAGCGTGCTGAGTGGGATTTTCCGCATGCCAGCGATAAACCGCGACGGGATAGCTCGACTCGCGATAATTATTGGGCAACACCGGAGAAAATTGTTCCAGCACCACGTGAGCTGGAAAGTTTTCCCATTTGTAGTCGTACCAGGACTTCGGATAGAGCGCCGCGTATTCCCCCGCGCCCACCGGATAGTTCCATTTCCAGCTCGCAAGCGTCCCATCACTTGGATGATCCGTCATCAGGACACGGGTTGTGCCTTCAGCCTCGCCCTCTACCTGCTGAAACATTGCAAACTGATTGGCATACACAGGCGCATATTTGTGAACTCCCGCTTTTATGTGCCAGCGAGTGAAGTCTCCTCGGTAAGTGCGTGAAAATGTTCCCGAGCCAAAACCACCCACTGGAGCGCCTTGCCAAAACCCGTCATCGATATTGCCGGGGACCCGAGTCACCCCAGACTTCTCGAGTGGAAGACCGAGGGGACGGCGCCAGGCGGCTTTCGGTATCGCGTCTCCAGCCCAAACTGCGGTCGTTGCGAACGCGACAAATACGATGCCTCGTAAATACAAGCAAAGGGTCATTTATATGCATCTCCGAGAGCGGGGACCTATGGTGTCGGGCATGCCGTGAGTTACTTATCGAGCCAGTATTTATTAAAGCCTTCGTAGTCCGACGGCAAGCTCGCCAGGATCGCTCTTCTCAATTCCAATATGTCGACAGAACCCTGTTTCTGGTAGAGCACTTTTCCATCGGGACTAATCAAGACGGTATAAGGGACGGCTGACTCCCACTGGGGATCGAACGCGGCCTGCAGGCCGGCGGTATCGTCGGAGGCAAACAGTAAGTTCCGGCTGGTAGCATGCATCTTCTCCAGCACACGCAATACGCTGCTCTTTTCATCTGGCATGTTTGCCGCCACCGTGACTAACTCGACATCGCGAACGCCATACATTCGGAACGTGTCTTCAAAGTGCGGAAATTCGTGAATGCACGAGCCACACCACGTAGCCCAGAAACTGACCAACAGAGTTTTCTTGGTTGGGTTGGTTCGCAGTCTTTTTAAATCCGCGGCCGTCGCCATTTCCAGCTGGACCGGCTGCGATTCGATTTTTTGCAGAGTCTTCAGACGAGCGGCCTGTTTTTCTTTCCACTTGGTCGAACAGCCGAAAACGCCAGTATGCTTTACTGCCACCTCGCGATGGGCAAGGAGCGCATCGATGGCGTCGCGCACCTCGTGGGTCTTCACCAGTTCGACGCGGTAGCTATTGTCCATGCGGCCTTCATAGCGAAGACGGCGGTCATGATCGAAAACGAAGGCGTGTGGCGTGGCCTGTGGACCGTAGGCGTCCGCCACCGACTGCGTTTCCCCGTCGTACAGGTACGGATAGGTCAAAAGCCTGTACTGAGCACGGATCTTCATCTCTTCAAGGCTGTCGCTCACGTCCGAGGAGTCCAACTCGTCGATGGTGATGGCCTTGGGATCGTTCGGTTGAATCGCAACCACCGCAACATTGCGATCCTTATAGTCCGACGCCAGTTGGGCGATACGCCGCTCATACATTTGCGCGATAGGACAATGGTTGCAGGTAAACACGACTACCAGGACTTGGCTGGCGGAATAGTCGGCGAGCTTGTGAACCGCTCCGTCGACACCGGGAAGTTCAAAGTTCGGCGCAGGAGAACCGATTGCGAGAATCGGATGCGCCTCCTGTGCCCACATGGTCAGTGCGAACAGAACAAATACGAAGACCTTGCACATGTTATCTCTCCCCAACGAACCGCAATGCATCGTCTTGTCTGACCTTCATTGCGATGCATTCTCCTACTTAGCGGACAAAGGCCGTGAGGTGACATCTGCATTCACCAAGCCCATAGCCCATTTGATCGCCTCCGTATACATCTCCTGCAGTCTAGGATTGTCCCAGTTTTTCTTAGGGTGACCCAGAGTGGAATAGTAAACGCGGCCTTTGCCGTACATTTTGGCCCATGTTACGGCGAAGTCCCGATCGGTCCTGTGGACTTTAGAAGTCGATAAATCAAGTTTGCTGGTATTAAGGCGCATCAGCACGCGCACTTTGTCACGGGAATAGTTTCTGACCTGGTAGATTTCGTCGCTAAGAACAAAAGACCGCGGCCACTGCTCCAAGCCCGGGAAAGTGGGATCCTCAACGACGATGGGCGCGTCGAACGTGCCCCACGGATGCTCGTCGAAGTAACCCCCAATCATCTCCCCATATTCCGGCCAGTCTGTGAAGGTGATGGTGGCACTATGAACCCCAATAAAGCCTTTTCCATCGTCATGAACGAACGATAGAAAATCTGCCTTTTGTTGCGCATCCATCTCAAGTTCGCCGCCGGTGAAGAACAGAACAGCGTCGAAGTCGTTAAGGTTCTTGGCATTGAACTCCAGTTTCTTTTTGGTGAGCGCTTCCGTATCGGTTCGGATTGTGGTGTCCCAGAGCCCGGTCTTCTCACCCAGGCGCTCAATCGTGGCCATAGCGTGGGAAATGGATTCGTGCCGATATCCCTTTTCCTCACCGATGACCAGCAACTGTTTTTTCTTCACCTGTACCGGCGTCTGTGCTTGGCTAATACACGCAGCACAAGCAATTACGAAAACCAGAACACCCCAACGCACGATTCTCATACCCAACAATCCTCTACGGCGCCGAGCCCACCGCGATAGATAATAGCGTTCGGCCATCGATCACCGTCGGACTCGGTCCAGCCATGTTTGCTACGAAGGCCATGGTGGTTGCACTGTCCACGGCAATTGCATAAGGCTCATTCCCCACTGTTATCGTGGCCACTACCGAATTAGTGATTCCGTCAATCACGGTGACAGTATTGTCGTGAGTATTGGCGACGTATATTCTGTGGGTCCCTGAGTCAACCGCTACAGCTTGAGGCCGGGTTCCCACACTCACGGTTGCAACTACAGAGTTGCTGGCTCCATCGATCACGGTCACGCTGTTGCTTGCGTAGTTCGCCGCATAGACTCGGCCGGTAGAGGAATCCACAGCGAGCGCGCAAGGAATATCTCCGGTATGAACCAGTGTAGTGGCACTTGTTTTCCCATCAAGGACCGTGACATTCGAACCGCCTGAGTTCGCCAGATAGACTTTGCTCGCCGCAGAATTCAACGCGATTCCCCAAAGATGCGTGCCTGCAGCCACCGTGGTGGTACCATCGGTCGCGCCATCGATCACGGTCGCGTTCTTGCCCTCATAGCTTGTGAGGTAGAGCCGGTTGGTTGCCGGATTCACGGCAATAGCATCGGCCTGCACGCCGGCCTTGAGAATGCTTGCCGCGTTGGTGGCTCCGTCAATGACCGTCATGCTATTGCTGAAAGTTTTTGAGATATACACCTTGTTGGTTATCGGATTCGCTGCGATCACGTAGGGAAGATCTCCAACGTTTACGGTTGCAACGACCTGATCGGTTGCTCCATCGATTATGCTTACGTTGCTGCTGCTCGAGTTGGCCACATA
>Ga0209330_1000307_pt1 | contig 22958 bp, 22 predicted proteins | sample JacPinW_OM2H0_O3_FD_187969 | JGI IMG/M metagenome (GOLD analysis project Ga0209330, IMG submission 187969) | Forest soil microbial communities from Algoma, Ontario, Canada - Jack Pine, Ontario site 1_JW_OM2H0_O3 (SPAdes) (version 2) | ecosystem: Environmental > Terrestrial > Soil > Boreal...
CTCGAGGTGAACGCTCCGCTAACCGCTGAGGAGAAACGCGAGCAGGCTGAGGGAAGGAAAAAGCATTAGACCGAGCACACCGAGCCTCACGGGAAAAGCCTGGGTGTTGCCTGTGCTTCTGGGTTGAAGATTTTGGGTTCTGCGATGAAGGCCGACATTGTAACCATCTTTCCGGACTTCTTTCGTGGACCGTTGCAATACGGCATTACACGCCGGACCCAGGAAATGGGGCTGGCGCAAATCCAAGTCCACGATCTGCGGGAGTTTACCCACGATCGTCACCGTACCGTGGATGACCGTCCTTTTGGCGGCGGCGAAGGCATGGTGCTGAAGCCGGAACCGCTGTTTGAATGTTTGGAATCGATGCACTTGGCTCCCCGGGAACAACGTCTCGCGGGCCGAGGGAAGGAGTCGGTAGTCCTGCTGTCAGCGCAGGGGCAACCGTTTCATCAGAGAGTGGCAGCGGAACTGGCTGGCCTCGACCGGATCGTTTTGGTTTGCGGGCGGTACGAGGGAGTCGACGAGCGAGTAGCGGATTTTCTGGCGGATCGGGAAATTTCTATCGGCGACTATATTCTGAGTGGCGGGGAAATAGCCGCTGCGGTGATCGTGGAAGCAATCATGCGGCTGCTTCCGGGCGCCGTAGGAAATGAACGGTCGACGCGGCAGGAATCGTTTACGGTTGATGTGAACGTGCGGACGGCAGGCGGTGCGGATTCGACTTGCGGGTCTAACGGACTCCTGGATTATCCTCACTACACGCGGCCAGCGGAGTTTCGCGGAATCGCGGTCCCGGAAGCGCTGATGTCTGGCAACCACGAAGAAATTCGGCGTTGGCGCCGTCAACGGGCGCTGGAAAAGACGTTTCGCAATCGACCTGACTTGCTCGAAGGCGCGTTGCTGAGCCGCGAAGACCAAGAGTTTTTAGCGGACATCAAGCGAAACGGGATCGAGAAACCAGAGATCTAGATTTTTCGAAATCAGAATCAGAATTTTAGAATTCAGAAGGACGAATCAATATGTCAAACCTTATTATCGAAAAACTGCTGGCCAGAACCCAGCGCACCGACATCCCCGCCTTTCACCCCGGCGACACCGTCCGCGTTCACGTGAAGATCAAAGAAGGCGACAAAGAGCGCTTACAGGCCTTTGAAGGCGTGGTCATCAAGCGCGACAACGGCCCGCAAGCCAGTTTTACGGTGCGCAAGATTAGCTTCGGCCAAGGCGTGGAGCGCATTTTCCCGGTCCACTCCAAAGTGATCGACAAGGTGGATCTGCTGCGTTCATCCAAGGTTCGCCGCGCCAAACTGTACTATCTACGCGGCCTTAAGGGCAAAGCAGCGCGCCTGCGCGACGCCGAATAGCTGCGCGATGTCGAATGACGAAAACGGAAAGTTCGAGGATTGGCGCGTCCAATTTCGCTGCGGACACGGCATGAATCAATTTCTACCCCGCCGCTGCTGCCCCTGCTAAGGGTTCTGTGACGACCTCGAGGTCCGCGAAGTCAAGGCTGCGGCGGTTCTTCACCTGGCTCAAGACATAATCGAGCAGGGGACGGTCGCCTTGCCGGATCTCATGGAACTCAACCCCCATGGCGCGGTTTCCGGCCGTGTATCTGATGTTACCTTTCAACGCGACGCTGACGTCGTAGATGTTAAGAGCCAGCCTTAGGCCGGTTCCAGGGACCAGAAGGTCGCTGGCGCTGATCAGGCAACCGTATTCTGAAAGCTGTTCCAGGCGGCCGACGCTGGATCGACCTCCAATCTCCACTAGATCAGCTTCGCCTTCGACCTGGAATCGCGGACGTCGGCGTCGGTTCTGGGCGCCTCTGCTGAAGGTATTCATCGCGGTCTCTCGCTTATTGTTAGGGCTGCCGTCTGCCATGATGGGCAGATACCGCTCCTGCATTTGCCGCAATTCGTCTTCCCAGGGAATTCTGTTGCCCTCGAGGCACTCTACTGTGAACTGGCCGCGCAGCGCAGATTTCGGATCCGCCGTCCAGACGACCTGGCACATGGATTTGTTGCGCCCGCGCTCGACCGTTATCAAGTCCCCAACTTTCACGTCGCGGAAGCTAAGCAGACGGGCGCCGCGGGGATGAATATCGTACGTACACGCAATCTCCTGGCCGCCCCGTCCGCCGCTCGCCAGATGAGTGAGGCGAACCGGGAGCGCCAGGTGGATTAACTTTTCTAGCGGCGTAATCCCCTGGTGCAACTGGATGGATTCTGCGTCCAAAAATGCTCCTAAGCGAACGGGCGATCTGCTGCCAACATAGCAGTACATGTCCGGCCGGCCAATGTACGTTCGTACTCGAAGTAATGGTTACCATGCGGCCTTACCTTGCCTCGACGGTATGACCCGGAAGTGGCATAACGAGCCCGAGGAACAGGAAATTATTTTTCCGGTTTTATGGTTTTCTGGCTTGCAGAAATGTCTGGTGGCAGGGGAAGATGGGGGAACCTTTTTTTGATGCCACGCCCTCCAAAGACGGCCTCCGAATTTTCCCTATCTCCGTCCGCGGTCAAGCTGCGCCTGCTGAAAACGTTGCGCTGCACTCTGCGTTACGAAAAAAACGCGTGGGCGTCAGGGGCTGTGATGGTGGCCGGAGTGGATGAAGTGGGACGCGGATCTTTGTTCGGTCCGGTGGTGGCGGCGGCGGTGATTCTCGACCGCGACTACCGGATTCGCGGGCTGCGGGATTCCAAGTTACTGCTGGCAGAGCGGCGAGAGCTGCTGGCGCCGCGCATTCGTGAACACGCAGTGGCATGGGCGCTGGCGGCGGTGGATGCGGCGCGCATCGACCAGATCAATATCTATCACGCGTCCCGGCTTGCCATGCGCGAGGCGGTGATGCGGCTTCAGCCTGCAGCCGATCATTTGCTGATCGATGCCATGCGGCTCGACTGCGAACTTCCGCAAAAGGCGATCATCCATGGGGACGCGCTTTCCGCGTCGATTGCGGCGGCGTCGATTCTGGCCAAAGTCGAGCGCGACCGCATGATGTGCGAGTGGGACGCAGTGTTTCCCGAGTACGGCCTGGCTTCACACAAAGGCTACAGCACGCCGCAGCACCTGGCAGCGCTGTTGGAGTACGGTCCGACCCCGCTGCATCGCCAGTCGTTCGCCCCGGTGTGGAGTAATCCGCTGGAGCAGGAAGTTCTCGAGTTTGACTGACGTTATGATTCGAACTTCATGGATCGGCCTGCCGGTTGGCCGAAACCTGGGAAATCCCCCCAAAGGTGGCGGCCTGAGTGATACCCATAAACCTGAGATATTTACCCATTGAGGTTTATCTCGAATGTCTTGCCGTGAGGGTGGCTGTGGCGGCCGCTCAAAACCACCGGGACTTGCGCCAGCAGGGCTACACCGTCCGCCAGACCATCGATAGCCCGATCGCCACTTTCTGTTTGCAGGCTAAGCACGAATTACTGCACCGGGACCACGATTTCGATTGTTTCGAGAAGCGACTTGGGTTGAAAGGGGTGCGTGGGTGATGAGCGAGCGCGTCTCAAGCGGGCATTGTTGGCGAGCGCCGCTCGAACTAAGAGCCGCTATTCACATTTGTTTCTGGTCGCAACGCTGACCGCGCTGCGCCACCCAAAATCGGCTCTGCAGAAATTACTTTCCGCCGGTCGCGCTCGTCAGTGCAGAGTTGAGTTGATTGAGAAGCTTCGTGTTGCCAGCGAGCGCCTGGCGCAGAATTTCTGCTTGCTGTTGGGCGATGGGCCAATCCTGTTTTTCGACCGCTTCGGTTAATCCCGGCAACTCGAGGTGCGCGTAGGTGAAGCGGGCGCCGTACAGAATGTGTTTGAACCAGGGACGTCCGGGAATACCATCGGGGTTGAGCCAGTTGCGTTCGACTTGCATGGTGCCGTGATTGATGATTGCGGCGAGTTTGGGATCAATTGCGCCGGAGGCGAGGGCGCGGGTTGCGGAGTCGTCGAGCCGCTTGCCGGCGGCTTCGAAGTCGTCGATATCATCGAGCACTGGCTTGAGATCTAGTGGTGGCGACTGCCGGGCTTCGCCCGGCTGGACAACCGAGGCCTGCGGTCCCTGCATGTTCTTACTCTTACCTAATTCATTCACGAATTGGCGAAGGTTGGAGGCGTAGCTGGCGAAGTCGAACGGAAGCAGGTCGGAATTGGCGAGGCGGAGCGCGAGCACTCCCCATAGCTGTGACATCAGAGTGTGATAGCGGTAGCCGGGATCGCCGAAGTGGTTCATCCAGAAAAAGTCATCGTAGGCCGAGTGGTACACGCCATAAGCACCTTCGAACCCCAAGCCCAGCACGGGCATGCCAACGAAGTTGAGGAAGACGGTGTGGTCCGAGCCGCTGCCGATGCGGGTGTCGGCGAGATTCGAGTCAGTGACTTCTTCCGGTTGTTTGGATTCATGGCGTTCGCGCGTGGATGATTCCTTCCACGCCTCGTACAAAGTTTTGCCGGACGGATCCTGCAGCGTGTGCGCAGTTTCGACCAGCATGGGCGCGAGCGAGGCTACGGCTTGGCCATGGAAGCTTGGTCCCGACGTGGCCTCATCGACGTTGATATAGGCGACGGCTTTCTTGCGGAGTTCGTCGGCGAACTGCTCTCCCCATTCGGTGGAACCGGTGAGGCCGACTTCTTCTCCGTCCCAACTGCAAACCACAACTGTGCGCCGCGGGCGCATTCCTGACTTTGCCAGTTTTCCGAGTGCGCGGGTCAGCTCCATCATGGATGCGGTGCCGCTTGAGGGATCGACGCCACCGAAGACCCATGCGTCGCGATGATTGCCCAGCACGATCCATTCGTCGGGCAACTGCGCGCCGCGAATGCGGCCTTCGACTACGTAATAAGGCTGAGTGGAGTTGTCCATTTCGATCTTCAGGTGCACACGCGCACGCTTTCCACCGAGGTGATATTGGAGAGGCAGTCCGCCCTGCCAATCGTCGGGAGCCAGGGGACCATCCAGACTAGCGAGCAGCGGCTTGGCATCGTGCCAGGAAAGCGGCAGCGCCATGATCTTCGGGATCGAAACTGCTTCTTCGACGGGAATGCGCTTCGCGCCGGGAATGGAGGCCCATCCCGGAGTGAGAGGATCGCCAGGCACCATGAAGTCGTATGTGATCGCCCCGCGCTGAATGTGGTACTCGGGGCCCCAGGGGCCGCTGGGAACAACCTTGCCCTTTTTATATCCGTCTTCGGCGGGATCGCTGTAGATGAGGAGGGCGGCCGCGCCCTCGCGCTCGGCGGTGAGCGCTTTGAATCCACGATAGCTGTAGGGGTTGGAGTAGCGAACCAGGACGACTTTACCTTTAACGTCGATACCTTGCTTGCGTAGAAGCTCGTAATCTTCGGGATTGCCGCTATGGGCGTAGACAAGCGGAGCCGTTACTTCGCCCGAGGCCGACATTCCACTCCAGGCCGAGCTGATGCTTTTGTTGTGCAAGTCAGGATCGCCGGGGACGGGCAGTTCGCGCAGAATGGCGCGGTAATGAATGGGCGCGACCATTTCGAGCGAAGTGAACTTTGCATTGGAACCGTAGACATCGTAGCGACGGATGACCACGTCCTCCAAGCCTTCCTGCCGCCACTGGTCGGCGATGTAGCGGGCGAGTTCATTGTTGCGTGGGGAGCCGGCGACGTGAGGTTCAGCGGTGAAGATGTGATGCTGGCGGCGCTCTTCGTCGGGGGAAGGAATGGCTTTGAACTTGATTTCGATCTCAGCTTGGTGCGCGGCGGAGGCGGGAGTAAAGCCGAGGATGGAAGTTTGGGTGTGAGCCGGGAAGCTCGCGCCAAGCAGGATAAAATTCAGACCGAGCAGCAGGACTCTGAGGTTCTTCTTCCGCAGTTTTGCCGAGAACTTCCGCGGCGAGTCCACAGGCGCTTCGCCGAAGTCGAAGTTCATACTCTTTAGCTCTCCTCGTACCGAAGCTATCTGGGTTTGTAAATCTCCGTCAGCAGATCAGGCTTGGAATCATCTCGCACCAGATGCGGATACCGCTCCCCGCCGTGGTAGTCGAGTTTGTAGGTCTTGTAGTAGTCAGTATTCTCGACCAGAAGTTCGAGCGGTGCGGTGCCACCCTTGCCGGATCTGAGGGCGTCGCGCAAAACTTCCGCCGAGTATTGCCGGCCGTTTACCGCAATCAGTTTCATGCCGGGTCCGATTCCGGCGATGGCCGCAGGCATGCCTTCGATGGCCTCAGTAATGAGGCCGTCATCCCGCAGCTCGAGGCCGATCGAAAATGAGCCATCGACGGTATGAGAGCCGGCCTCGGCGCCGCGTTCCATTTCAGATTGAGTTTCGTCGTAGACCAGCTTCCATCCACTGCCCTCGATTCCGCCGAGCGGGGCTCCGGGACCATGATTGGTGAGGCGCTCGGTCCAGAAGCCCGGCCAATCGTAAGCTACGACCTGGTTCAATGCCGAAACGACGTCATCGAAGGTGTAAGTCTTCACCATCGGCCCGGTGCTGGGAGAGCCGTGGAAGAGCTGACAGAAATCGTCGATGGTTTTCGCGCCCTTGCTCTGCTGACGGATAATGACATCAACCCAGAGCCAGTTCAGCGTGTCTTCGTCGTAGAAATCCGTTCCCCGGCGCCAGGAGTGCCAAGCCTGCGGCGAGAAGTAAAGCTGGGGGGCAGCGTCAGCAGTATCCTGCAAGTTGCGCCAGGCGCGACCCGGTGTGTGATCGAGAGCGGCAGCGGTCAGGGCCAAGTCGTCTCGCGCCTGTTCAGGACTGAGCAACGCGCTGCGGGCCGTGAGCACGGTGCCGAGATAATTCGTCAGACCCTCGTAGACCCAGAGCAGATCGTCTTGCATCGGCTGCTGATAGTCGGGCGTAGCGAGATCTGCCGGACGCCGATATTTTCCGTTCCAGGAGTGGACATACTCATGGGGGAGGAGGCTCGCTGACATTTTGCGGGAGTTTTCGTCGACTAGACCGCGCTCGTCGATGCGGCTGTCGTCGGACTCATGATGCTCCAGGCCGAAATGCGCCACGTGATCGCTCAAGCTCAGCAGGAAGTGGTAGTCGCGATAGTGATGGGCGCCGAAAAGCTTGTTGGCCTGTTCGACCAGATTCTTGTAGTGGTCCCAGACTTCCTGCGGAGGATCGAGAGCGGCGGCGCTGTCGGCGGCGACGTCGATCTCGGTAAGCGGGTCATCGGCAAGCTTGACAACTTTAAGAAATTCGCCGGCGATTACGGGCGAATCGACCAGCGTGGTGAGGGACGATGCTTTGAATATAATCTGCGTTTCGCCGTTTTCGCCAGTGGTGGACGCGATGGGCAGAGGTGTTCCATATTTCCAATTGGCGGGAAGTCTTAGAGTTGCTACATAGGTTAGATCGTCGGACTTCCAGCCTTTCGGGTAAAGCAGAACCTGATTCCAACTGATGACTGCCATTTTGTCGGTCGCGGAAGAACCTGCGGAGAAGCCTCCTTCGAAGGTTGCAGGAGAAAGAAAATCCAGTTCGGCGTTCACTTCGGTCTGGCCGGCAGGAACCTCGACATGGATGGTAAAGCCGTCGAGCAGATCGCGGCGCCACTTCAAAATTTTGCCGCTGGCAGTGAATCTGAGCCCGGCTAGGTCAATCACGGGTCCATCGGGAGCGTGTTCGCCAGGGATCCATTTCGGGTAGTAGAGGGTGAGGTCTCCAGGGCTCGCGGGAATCTTGAGCTTGGCGTGGAAGATCTTGCGCGGAGCCGAGGTAGCGTCGACAGAAATGGCTATGGTTGTCGGCGTCGCTGACCAACTGCACAGTGAGAAAGAGGAGAAAAGAACGCAGATCACTCCCAGAAATCTGGAGAGTTTCATTTTTATAAGGCCCCCATGGTGTCGACGAATGGATCTCACTGCAGAATTTTAGATTCTAGCAGTCATGAAAGGGCCGGTACAGGGACGCATCAGCGCTGCTATCATTCCGACGATGTCACGGCGCGGGAAATTCATTAGCTTCGAAGGTCTAGACGGAACCGGCAAGAGTACGCAGATGCGAAAGCTGGCAGCGAAGCTGCGCGCAGCCGGACATAAAGTTGTTGAGACGCGTGAGCCAGGGGGGACTGCGACCGGCGAGAAGATTCGGCGTGTATTGCTCGACTCGGCGACCCAGGGTCTATCGCCGATGGCCGAGATGGCTCTGATGTTTGCTTCGCGAGCCCAGCACATCGCGGAAGTGATTCAGCCGGCGCTGGAGCACGGGCACATCGTGCTTTGCGACCGCTTTACCGATTCCACGGAAGCCTACCAGGGCAGCGGGCGCAAGCTGGGCAGTGAGGCGGTACTCGAACTTCATCGTGTCCTGTGCGGAGATTTACAGCCTGATCTGACCATCCTGCTCAACTCCGATCCGGCCAAGAGCGTGGGGCGCGCCCGCAAGCGCAACCAAGGCGTCGCCGTGCGTGCCGGCAAGAATGGGGGCAAACACACCGACGAGAACCGTTTTGAGCAGGAAACGCGAGCATTCTTTGGACGGGTGCACGAAGGCTACCGGGTGATTGCCGCCCGAGAGCCGCAACGCGTCAACGCAGTGGATGCGAGAGGCACGCCCGCGCAAACCCATGGGCGGATCGTGGAGCTCCTCGGGCGAAAACTCAATCTGGGGGTGAAAAAACGGTGAGCCCATGCATCTTTTGTCAGATTGTCACGTTCGTAGCGTTTGACATGTCTGAGCAAAATGAGAATGTAGAATGTCATGAAGGTGAAGGAACGCCCCATCCGCATCAATGAAAACGGCCGGGTGGTGATCCCGGCTTCATTTCGCCGTGCTCTAGGCATCCATCCGGGCGAGACCGTGGTGCTGCGCCTCGAAAATGATGAGTTGCGAATTACCACTCTGCGCCAGCGCCTGGCCAAAGCCCAGCAATTGGTGCGGGCGCACGTTCCGCCAACCACTTCTCTCGCCGACGAGATCAGTGCAGAGCGCCGCGAGGCCGAGCGGCGTGAATAGGATTGTGTTGGACGCTTCGGCGCTGCTCGCCATTCTCCACCAAGGGCCGGGTGCGGAAATATTCGCCCAGCGATTTGAAACTGCTCGAAAACGCATCGATGAGCGCGGTCAATATAGCGGAAGCGTATGGAAAACTGGTTGGGCTGGGTATTGATCCGAAAGATGCATGGGAAGCCGTAATCTCCCCGGTCCCCGAGATTGTGGACTTCGACAGGGAACAGGCGAGAATTGCGGGCTGGCTGCTGCCCCAAACTCGCGCCGTGGGATTATCGTTGGGAGACCGCGCATGCTTGGCTCTCGGAATGGCCTTCAAAGCGCCAGTCTACAAACGGCGGATCGGACTTGGAAAAATCTGCGGCTGAAGGTTTCGATTCACGTTATTCGATGAGGCGGCAAACGCACGATTACAAGGAGGGAGTGAATTGAAGGCCCGGGTCAGGGGTGGATCATCGCCAGCCTTTCACTCCGCTTGGATAACTTGCTGTCTCCGTTTCCGGCGGCGGCAGGTGGCGGCAATATTCTTTTGACAACTTTTGGCCGGGCTCTCTGTACCTCATAGTGTCGAAAAATAGTGTCGGAAAATCAACCGCCGATGGCGGCCCTGGTGTGCGTTTGGTGGACGTCGATTGGACACGCGTTCTGCTCTATACGCGGACATCGCTTCTTCTTTGGCCGATCGCCCGGCCGGGTTTTAAGAGATAGGGATCCGGAAGGGATAGGGATAGGATAGGGATAAAGATGGGCTTTTCCGATTTTCACGGTAACGCCGAGACCGTCCATCGCCTGCGCGACATGCTGGCGCGCCAGCGATTTCCGCATGCGGTGATCCTTTCGGGTGCGCGCGGGTCGGGCAAGTACACTCTGGCGCTGATGCTGGCGCAGGCATTGAATTGCCTGACGCCGACCGAGACCGACGGCCTGCCTGATTTCTGCGGACAATGCGCGAACTGTCTCCGCATCGCGCAAGCTTCCGATCTCGATGCTCGCTTTGCCGAAGCGGTGGAGACGCGCGACGGCATGCGCGAGACCGACAAGAAAGATACCCGGCTGTTCGTGCAGACCCATCCCGATGTGCTGATTATCCCTCCGGACCCTCCCCAAATGATGATCAAGGTGGATCAGGTCCGGCGGGTGATCGAGACCATCTACTACCATCCGTCCGAAGCGCGGGAGCGCGTCTATATCTTCACCGACTCGGCCTTCATGAAAGAAGCGGCGAATTCTCTGTTGAAGGTTTTGGAAGAGCCGCCGCAGTTTGCTACCATTTTCCTGCTCTCGGAGAATCCGGGAGAACTGCTTCCTACGGTCCGCTCGCGATCGGCGGCATTTTCCCTGGCCGCCTTACCGGTGGAAGAGGTGGAACGCTACCTGGCCAAGCATCGCCCGGAGTGGAAACCTGAGCAACGGAATTTAGTTGCCCGGCTCTGTGAAGGCGCGCTGGGCCGGGCTCGCGGGTTCGATCTCGACAGCTATGTGGCTGCACGCGCCGATGCGCTGACGATCCTCAACTCTGCTCTCCTTGGGGGCGAACACAGTGCGCTATTCAAAATCACGGAATCTTACCGCGCTGGCGCCGAGGGTCGACAAAAGACGGAACAGCTGCTTCGCACCCTGTATTCGCTATTGCGGGATTTGACATTTTTGAGTTCAGGAGCGCCTGGGCTGGTGCACAACGCAGACATTCAGAGCCAGCTTTTGCGGCTGGCCGAAGTCGCCGATTTTGATTGGATCACCGCCGCCTCCGACCGACTGGCCGAGGTCGAACGCGGCATGCGGCGCAATCTGCTGCGATCCTTGTCGCTTGATGCCTTCGAGCTGGCTTTAGAAAAGGGTGCATGAGCCAGTTCTGATTCCAGAAACCGGAAAGCCCTGTTTTATCAATCGCTTACCCAGATTACTTCGGTGGTTCTACGCCCTTTGGGGCGGTTGCCCGTCCTTTTCAGCGCGCCTATAATCGTCTTACTCTGGTTCAAGAATTCTCCCTCGGGTTCCGGGTAGCAACACGCAAAGATGCGGTCCGTCTTCGCCAGTGAGCGAGGTCTAAGAACCCGGTATGCGAAAGCGTCTGCAAATCGCCCTGATGGCCAGCACCGTAGCCGCGACCTCTCTTTCTCTCACAGCCCAACTCCGTGCCGCCGATGGCGACGGGCCTTCCCAAAAGATCACCGCGACTGATGAGCATGGCCGCAAGATTTACGTCAACGACTCGACGGCGACAAGCCCAGCACGGCATACTCAGCAAGCCCAGCCCCCCCGGCGCACTCTGATGTACTGGAGTTCCAAAGACAATCGCTGGAAGCCCGTTCCGCCACCGAATGCCGCGGCCATGCGAGCGGCACGATCCGCGGCCGCCGAGGTGAACCAGTACGTAGGCCGAGAATCGATCCAGTCGGCGAATGCCAAGATTGTGGCCGCCAACTTCAGCAACAGCTTGACGACGGCGACGACGGGGGTTGACATTGATAGCGCCATCGAGCAGGCTGCGGCCCGGCATAATGTGGACCCGAATCTTGTGCGCGCAGTGGTGAAAGTGGAGTCGAACTTCAATCCTAACGCGCTGTCGCGGAAGGGCGCGATGGGGCTAATGCAGCTGATGCCGTCAACCGCGCGACAGTTGAACGTAAAAAATCCGTTTGATCCGGAACAAAATGTGGACGCCGGGGTTCGTCATTTAAAGCAGTTGCTGGAGAGTTATGGTGGCGACATCAAACTGACCCTGGCCGCATATAACGCGGGCGCGGGCGCGGTGGCGCGCAGTTCGGGCGTGCCCCGGTACGCCGAAACCCAGAATTACGTTCGGCGAATCACCGATCTGTACTACGGCGGTTCGCCCTTTGGCCGGAGCGTCGTGGCGCACGATCCCGTGAGGATTCAACGGGATGCGCGAGGCGTGCTCTATATCAGCAACACCGAGTAAGTTTGCGGCAGCTGTTTACTTGTCTATCTCTCGGGCACCCAGGTTAGGTTCACCAACGGACTCAACGAGCTAGGGACGAAAGCGCGGGCTGGTGATTTTGAAAAGCTCATGGCGGGAGCGTGGTCTGTGGGGAGCATTGCTGGTGCTGGCCTTATTCTCCACCGAGCCGGCACAGGCGCGGTTGCACCGTTCCGACGGCTGGGCGCGGGAGCACTTCGCGTCGGCGGAGCGGATGCGTGAGGCGCTGAATGGCCGTCCCCCCGCTGATAGGACGCGCCGCGGTTACCAGCGCGTGGTGAATGCCTACCGCTTGGTTTATCTGGGCGCGCCTGCGTCGACCAAGGCCGACCCCAGCGTGCTTGCAGTGGCCGAGATGCTGGTGGAAATGGGGAGGCGTTTCGCAGATGACAAAATCCTGAACCAGGCGATCGAGCAATACAAGTTTTTGCGCCGGGAATATCCCGGCAGCAAGTACCGCGCCGATGGCCTCTTCACAGTTGCTGAAATTTACAAAGATGATCTCAACGATTCTGAAGCAGCTCGTTCAGCCTTCCAGGAGTTTCTGCGTCACTATCCTCACAATCGACTGGCGGACGATGCGCGTCAGGCCATTTTGGAGCTAGACCAGCAAGCAGCGGCTGAGAAGGCAGGGCGAACCCAACCGGCCCCCGAGGCGGCGCGATCGCCGAAAGACGCCACCGGCCTGAGAGACGCGGGATTGGGTCCCGGCGAGATTCGCCCCTCCCGCGCCTCCCGAGCGCCATCGGGAAAAGACGAATCAGCGGAACTGCACCCCGGGCGGTTGTCACGCGTGACCGGCATCCGACACTGGTCGACGCCTGACTACACGCGCGTCGCCATCGATGTGGAAGGCGATGTGAAATTCTCCTCCCAAAGAATCGCAACACCCGCCCGCATATTTTTCGATTTGAGTGGTACCCAAGTGGCCTCGACGCTGGTGGGCAAGAGCTTCGACGTGGATGACGGTTTCTTGAAGAAAGTTCGCGTTGCTCAGTTTGCGCCGGGACGCACGCGGGTTGTGCTCGAGGTTGACAATCTTTCCGATTACGACGCCTTCTTGCTGCCCAACCCCTACCGCGTGATCATCGACATCCATGGCAAGAATGGGCTGACCAGACAGCGCAAAGACGCTGGCGGAAACTCCTCAGCAGAGCGAGCGCGAGGGGGCGTCCCGAAATCCACAGACGAAATGACTTCGAATTCCTCCGAGAACGACGTCACTGCCTTCGCAGCTGCCGGGAGAGCGGAAAGTGCAAGAGCCTGGGGAACGGATCCAGAAGTCAATAAAGCCTCGATGGTAACCGGACCAGAGCTTTCCGCTCGCAGCAGGACCCGAGCTGGGGTGGTAAAGAAAATAATCGATGCCGACGATAGTGACCAGGCCAGTGCTGCCGTCCCCGCCTTAGACTCCGCGAAGCGCAGCGCAGGACCGGGGCAGCAGGAGCCGATCACACAGCGAAATGTCGTCGTTACGAAAAAGATCGTGGATAATGATCCCCCCGACCAATCAGAAGGCCTGGATTCAAGCCTTGCCCAGACTGGCGGCGGCGATCCCCCCAGCTCCCGGCACAGAACTACCGCACGCACGCTCGCTTCGGGCAGGTCGGCAGGCGCCTCCGATCTGGCTACTCGCGAAGCCAAGCCTACCGCGGCTGGCGAGCGTTCTCTGATTCGCGCTCTCGGCCTGAAAATCGGAAAGATCGTAATTGATCCTGGGCACGGAGGCCATGATACCGGCACGATCGGACCGAACGGGCTGGAAGAAAAAGATCTGGTGCTCGAAGTGAGCCGCCGGCTAGGCAGACTCCTCGAGACTCGGCTAGGCGCGGAGGTAGTCTATACGCGCAAAGACGATACATTCATCCCGCTCGAAAACCGCACGGCGATCGCTAACCAGGCGCGCGCCGATCTCTTCGTCTCTATTCATGCCAACTCGAGTCGCGACTCTGCCGCCCGAGGGGTGGAGACCTACTACCTGAATTTCACTTCGTCGTCGGAAGCGCTGGAGGTGGCTGCGCGCGAGAATGCAGTTTCGGAGAAATCCATCTACGAACTGCAGGACTTGGTGAAGAAGATCGCGCTCAAAGAAAAGATCGAAGAGTCGCGTGAATTTGCCGGAGATGTCCAGGCATCGCTGCATAGCGGCCTCGCAGTGAAGAGTCCCGCAATTCGCGACCGCGGCGTGAAGAAGGCTCCTTTTATTGTGCTGATCGGCGCAAACATGCCATCGATCCTGGCGGAGATTTCTTTTGTCAGCAATCCTATCGACGAGCATCGCCTTGCCTCCAGCGAGTACCGCGAGCGCATTGCCGAATCGCTCTATCGTGGCATCGCCAAGTATGCGAATGGGCTGAGCGGGGTCAAGGTCGCCAGCAAGATGGACAAGGGCGCGGGTCAGTAGCTTCTGCGGACCACCGGTTGCGGGCAATCAGAAACATTTCCGAAATTCTCCAAAGAAAACCAAGATCGTGACGCCACGGCTGTTCAGTGGCATTATTGCGCCTCATCGAATCAAGTAGGTAGCGTCCGCCGCAGGGGTGTCTGCGATGAGCTCGGCAGGATAGCTAGGGCCAGGGAACAGGTATCCCGGAACCGGTTGCGCGGAAACTTTTTCCCATCCCTTGTGGTCTAATTATAGAAGGTAGTTCGTCTTATCCGGTGCAACCATGCCTTTTTCCAAGTCTGTATTGATCGTTGCCATGATTATTCTTTTCGAGAGCGTCGTCTTCGCGGCCCCCGGTGCGGTTTCGCCCGCGCCGCCCATCCTCCCAAAGCAGTTCGCCGGGTGGCAGATGCAAGGGGTGGCTCAGCCCAGCAAAGACGCCGCGGCTGCAGATCCTACGAACGCGGCGCTTCTGAAGGAATATGGCTTCACGGATTTCGAAGCCGCTACTTACAAGAGTGATGACGGCCGCACGTTGAAGATCCGCGCCGCAAGGTTTGCCGATGCCAGCGGTGCTTTCGGGGCATACACGTTCTACCTGCAGCCAGCGATGTCGCGGGAGGAAATCGGAGATCAGGGTGCATCGGCTGATAGACGTGTGCTATTTTATCGCGGCCACATCGTGGTAGATGCTGTGTTCAATGAGTTGTCGGTGATGTCCGCGGCGGGATTGCGTGAACTAGCAGGGGCGTTGCCTCGTCCCAGCGGGAATGCCGGCAACCTGCCCCCCATTCTTGCCTTCATGCCGCACCGCGGCTACGAGGCGAACACGGAAAAGTATGCAGAGGGGCCGCTGGGTCTGGGCGCGATCACGTCTCCGCTCCCTGCCGAACTCGTGGATTTCGGCGCGAACCCCGAAGTAGTGCTCGGGCGCTACTCGGTTGCTGGAGGCGAATCTACGCTGATGTTAATCGAGTACCCTACGCCGGCGTTGGCCGCTGAACATTTGCGCCGCATCGATGCCGCCAATCATGCGGCCCAACCGCAGGCTGGCGTGGAGGCTGTAGAAAACATCGGTCCATTCTTCGACAAACGTAGCGGCCCCATCGTCGCGATCGCCGCGGGTCCGCTTTCCCAGAATGATGCGCAAACGCTGTTAGGTGCGGTGAACTACGACGCCAGCGTGACCTGGAATGAGAATACGTATTTCGACAAGAAAGACAATATCGCCAACCTGCTGGTCAATATCATTCTTCTCTGCATCATCGTGGGTGCAATATCTCTGGCGGCGGGAGTTGCCTTCGGCGGCGCGCGCGTGCTGTTGCGGCGCTATTTTCCTGGTCCTGTTTTCGGTCGCGCCGAACAAACTGAGTTCATTTCTCTGGACTTGGGTGAGCCAGCTGCGCCCGGCTCTTCGCCTCGTCCGGCGGACCCGTCAAAGCATTAAACACTTCCTAAGTCCTGCCGGTTTATTGGGTTACGGACTTTTCAACCATCACCCGTCTCATTTTGGGACGTTTCGCGGGTGTATTGCCGATTACGTAAGTGGTTGACAACAAAGACATTTATTTGACAAAAATCGCTTGACACCCCCCTTTTTCGGCCCATAAGATTTCGGCAGAAAGTTTCGGCGGAATCTAAAACCTCTGTTGGAACTATTCTCCCTTGAAAAGAAGAGGTCGCCCTGTTGCCGGGCGGCCTTTTCGTTTGTTCGCCACCCCGCGCGGCGTGGAGATTAGTTGATCGAGGGGTGCGCGGCTGGAACTCACACAGCACAAATTGCGTATCTTTCTGTCAAGCAGCCGTGAAGTATTAAGCAGCGTGTTGTGGCGATGGGCTCCATTTCACAAATCGACGCGGAGGAAATTATGTTCTGCGATGGATGTGGCGCAACCGTGCAACCCGGCCAGGCATTTTGCAGCCGGTGCGGCAAACAAATCTTAGGACCAATCACGGCGGTTCAGCCACGTCAGCGGGTGCAGGGACACCTTCAGTTGCTCGCGATTTTCTGGTTTGCCATGTCGGCTTTCAACGCAATCTGCGGCGTCGTTCTGTATATTCTTGCCAATACGCTACTCGCGCCCGGAGGATCGGCGGGAGCGCCGGTCTTTCTGCGTCCTCTGCTGAGTGTGGTCGCGATCGTTGTGCTCGGTGGAGCGGCGTTGGGATTTTCCGCGGGTTGGGGCCTGCTGCACTTTGAACCGTGGGCCCGTGTCCTGGCGCTGGTTCTGGCGTTCCTCGTTCTCTTCATTAATATTCCCGTAGGGACGGCGGTCGGTGTGTACACGATGTGGGTCCTGTTGCCGGGTGAATCTGAGCGGGAATACGAGGCGCTGGTGAACGCTCGCGCCGTCTTAGCCTGAACTTGCGTCCGAAGCCCGCGCAACTTTCGCCCAATATTCCCATCCCCCAGATTCTCCTTCGCTTTAGGCTGGCCGCTCTGCCAGAATCGCACTCAGGCCGACGTAGCTCAGTCAGGTAGAGCAGCCGCTTCTTAAGGGACCCGAAAACAACCCTCGGTTATGTTTGCAAACACTTGTAAAGCCCCTGAGTTACGTATTCCCCCTAATACAGGGTATTTCGAGGCTGCAACGCAATGGAGAATGCAATAAATCTATTGCATCAGTAGAGGTTCGTTGACAGCTTCCAACGGTAGACCTTTTTCGCTCAGGCCGTGGCCTTCCCTTCCCCTTGGGTGTACGGTTTTGAACACCGCTTGAATCATCATTTGTGCAATGCTCTGCAGGGGCGTGACCTGATGGGAATGAAAGAGAAGTCAGATAGTGTTGCGGCCATACTGGAGCGCGAACTCGAACCCACCATCAAAGAATGGCTGAGGCGGGTGAATCTGGTTCCAGAATTGCTCCAGATTCCACTCAGCGATAAGGACCGCACGCGCCATTTGCCCGCGATGTTCCGTGAACTGATTTTTCGCCTTCGCCTCCCTAACGATGCCCATCGGCCCATCTACGTCACCGCCGGCGCGCACGGCCAACGGCGGAAAGCGCAGGGCTACTCTCCCTCGATGCTGGTTGAGGAGTCTCGGATATTTCAGGTTGTCACATTCCAAACACTGCATCTCCACCACAGCGAACTCGACCAGATACGGCTGCTTCCAGACGTAATCGTCATCGCGGACGAAGCGGATTCGCAACTCAGGGAAGCGGTACACGTCTTGACAGCTTGCAACCCGGTCAGGCCGCCTGACCGCCCCATCAAAGAGACTGAATCAAACGCGGCCCTCACCCGGGCTCACTAGAATGCGGTTAACATTTTTCGAGTGCTGGTTGCGATGGGGTGCAGCCGGTTCCTGAAGCCTCCAAACACAAGGCGCGCGGGTTAACGGTTGCCAGATTTCCCTAAACTCTCCCGCACATCGCTTCGCCGTCGTTGCAATTAGGCAACTGCTCATAAATCGTTTTGGATGCCAAGTCGTAAGCCTTGCTGCCATTCATCTTCCCGACAGGACGGGGTTGAACACCCAATCGCATTGGCGAGACCGGTTTCTTCCGGCTGATGGTTTGAACTCTCGAGCCTGCTTGAGACACAACTCAGTGGAGGCGATTCCGCGCGCCAGTCTTCAAACGTGAAGTCCTCAGGCAAGTCCTTGCATTTATCGCAACAAAGCGACTGACGCCCTCTATCGTAGTTCGCACAGGTGAAGACATGAATCGATGCACCTTGGTGCTCATCATTGAATACTTGCTAGCGCAGACGCAATGTTGCAATGACAGTTACAGCGGCACTGATATTTTCATACTGCCTCCTGATCAATGATCAATAATCAATGATCAATGCCTTTCAACCATTTTGAAATGGTTGACTTGTCGTGCTTGGTGCCGAACTGTTTTTCGATGGCATCCGCTTGATCTCGCGGCGATCCGGCACCCTTGGCGAAATCAATCTTTGCCTGCCGATCTGGATCAGCCGGCCGGCCTTTCATTGGGTTGCGTCCCTGGAAGCGTTCCACATTCTCTGTCAGCTGAAAGTTTCCAATCTGACTCAAATACGGTCGCCCTTGCAGGTGCATGTCCGCAGCCGGCTCGTTCATATCGTGACCGCCAATGTAATGGAAGTGGATCAGGTTCTTCTTTATCCATCTGCACAATTCCAAAACCAGCGGAAGGAGCCACGCCAGCCCATACGGGCGCTCAAAACTGGATCGTCCTTCCGCCCTTCTCCTTGGAGATATGCAGCCTCCTGCACGATGTTTTCTGCCGTGAGACTCTGCCGCAGTGCTTCGCGAGCAGCCTGAACAAAGTGTGCGTCCGGAAAAGCCCTGACCAAGCGAACTAGGAGCCAGTGCCCGTGGACGGCAGAATGCCAGTCACAGCAGCCATAAAAGGCAGGCGTCAATTTCCGGTGGGGCCGCATCTCGATCGCTATTCAACGATTCAACGTGTGGCTGATGTGATTTGGGTTATTCTTTGGGAAACGCAAGCAAGGTTAAGACTCGCAAACCTCTGAGCCGCCTTGATGTCAAACTCACCGGTGTTTTGGGCGGTAGAAGCACTCATCGTCAGGGGCAAGAACGCGACACAGAAGGTCAATTTCCTCGGCTAATACTTTAGCCGAAGACGGAGAGCAGAGGCGAAGACGAGATTCGCGGAGTTGGTGGGGACTAGCTCATATACCAACCGCCATTCACCGAAACCGTTTGCCCGCTCATGTAGCCGTTCGTCGCCAGCATTACCGCCACCGAAGCTACGTCGTCCACTGACCCAAAGCGCCCCATCGGAATCAGGTCAGGGCTCGCGTTCGGGTTGCTGGTCACCATGTCAGTCTCGATCAACGCGGGAGCAATGGCGTTGACGGTGATCCCCTCTCGTATGAACGCTGAAGCGCAGGAGTGCGTCAACCCGATGATCCCCGCCTTGGACGCGGCGTAGTGCGCACCTACAGCCCCGCCCGTTTGGGCTGCGACCGAGGACAGGTTGATGATGCGTCCCCATTTTCTTCGCCGCATTCCCCCGATCACCGCCTGCGTCACCAAGAACACCGACTTCAGGTTGACCGTGAGCACTTCGTCCCATTCCGTTTCCGTAATCTCTTGCAATTTGCGCGGATGAGCGATAGCCGCGTTGTTGACGAGGATGTCGATGCCGCCAAAGTGCGCCTCAATTTCCGCGACCATACGTCTCACGTCGTCCGCGACTGACACATCGGCTTGTACTGCGAGGGCCTTCCGCCCGGTCCGTGTGATTTCGCTACAAACAGCACTGGCAGCATCGGCTCGTTCACGGTAGTTCACAGCGACATGGGTACCAGCCTTAGCCAGTGCGATTGCAACTCCGGCTCCGATCCCGCGACTTCCCCCAGTGACGAGAGCAACTCGATTGTTCAGATCTTTCATGGCGTCATTGTATGCGCCGGGCAGCACTCAATTGCTTCCCCCCGCTGCCCATTCGCATTGGTAATGTGACCTAACTAAGTTTTTTGCGCCCAGGACCGAAAAGCCCCTAAATGTTCGTGTCAACCCAAGTAGAGGAAGAACCGGCAGCCCGGGATGCATGACGCGGGTAGCCAGAAACGCTTTTGCCGACTGGTTCCTTCGCAATGATGCGGGGCATGTGCTCCGGTTGAAAGTCGCGGTGGCGAGGCTGAGAAAAGTAGCAGACTCCGAAGCTCAATTTCGCGATCTAGCACGGAACTGGGAATTGCGAAGAGTGGTTTGCTGAAGCCGACGAGAAGGCGGCCGCAGGTCGAGGACCGTACCCAATGCCGATCCGTACATCGGGTTTGGTGTGCCGCTCGTATTGGCCGAAAACTGGTACTCTCAATCCACCATACATCGCCGATCTCTACGAGCACGTCTCCCTTCCCGGGGACGTGAATCGGCAAATTGCACACTTGCCCGATGGAACTACAGTTCGCCTTCCAGTGAAGCGTGTTCCACCCCCGTAGTATCTAGGTGGGACCCGAGGAACCTGCGAACGCACCTTCGTTCACGGAATGCCGTTTGGGAAAAGCGGGAGAGGTTTTGGCCGGCTTGCTTGGCGCCTTGTGATCGGTCAAAAGGCGCAATTGAGGCCTCGCGTTCCCCGGCTGGCTTCCTTCAGGATGAGATGTCGGGATCGGCGTCCCGTCTGGAGCCCGAGCCTGCACCCCGGCTGCCGATACCGGCTCGACCGAGCTGTTTCGCCGGAGCCGGGGCGATCAAGGCTCGGTATCAGTGTCGGTTGCATCTCTGGCGCATTATTCCGTGATGATCCGATCGGCCCACTCCACCAGTGATACGAATATAGCAGGGCTGCCGAACTTCGCTCCCCATTGACTCAGGTCTGTTTCCGTAACCCCACGGGCACGGGAGCAAGCTCCTCAAGAAAAGATGGGGATGTGCTTTGCCACAACCTTGTCGAGCGTTTCGCTCAATGGAGGCCAGCCCACGGGCATGACGGCGTTCACGGTCGCCTTCCGCATCAAGTAGGCGGCTTCCCCTGTAAGAAAAATCTGGACTTCGTGCCCGGCGTCAGCCAACGCCAATCCGTGCGCGAAAGGAAAGGACGCCCTCGTGGGGTCGTCCGATCCCCATGCACTCTTCATCATGATCTTGAGGGCTTTCGAAGTTTTCGGCGCTTCTTGCGCCTTGGCTGCACCGAATGCGAAAAACGGCAAACAAGCAAGCTGTGAGAGAAGTTTTCGTCGCACCATAGTTCCCCTCCAATGTGGATTTGCTGCGTTGGCTTGACATGTTAGGCAGGAATGCAGAGGGAGGTCAATCGCAGCACAGAAGGAGTGCTCGGCAAATCGCAGCAGCGCTTCGCAACTGGGTGTCTACACAGTGACCACCGACGTTTTCTCAACAATCTGCTTTGCCGGAGCCAGCACCATCAGGGCTACACCGATCACAACGAAGAAAGCCACGCCCATCAATTCTCCGCGTCGGATCAGGTTAAGAGATGCCTGCACCGCCATCACGGCGGCGTGGGCGAAGCTCGACCATGCCGCAAAGGCGATCAGGCTGCGGTGCGCCGGGGGGTCGCGCGAAGCAAGCAGCAAGAAGATGCCGAGCGTTGCGTAAAGACTCATCATCATCGCCAGCGCAGGGTCTTGGTTCGCCATCAGAACTAGAGGATAAACGCCAGCGCAAAACAGCAATCCCACGACTACGAGCACGATCTTGAGCGCACGTTCTCGCTTCATTGTCGCCTCCTATGTTTCCCCTGCTATTCTGCTAGTTCGCTTTCCTCTGGCGCATCAGTTGGGCTTGCGAACTCAATGCGGTAGCCATCGGGATCGGTGAGCGGCAAAACCCAAAGACGATTGCCAACGAATGGGCGTTTCCGCGTCTGAATTCCACGCGATTTGAACTCGCGATAGAGCGCCAGCGCATCTTCGCACATGAAAGAGACCGATGCTCCAGTGCCCAGCGTCTCCTTCGGTTGGTGCTCCGGCAAGAACTCCTGAAGCATGATTGCGGCCCCGCCAAGCTCAAGCCAGCACCAACGAATCCTACCGTCTGGCTTGTCCTCCTCACGATTCGGAATCCACCAGCGCTTCATTATGAAGCCGAGTCCGTCAACATAGAATCGCAGCGAGGCTTCCATATTGCTCACGCCGAAAAAGGGTACCGCCTGCTTGACGTTAACGCTCGTAGTGGATGCGACGGTCATGGTTCCTCTCCCCAACCTCAATGCCTATCGTAGCAATATAAGGTCTGTCGCTCTCGGATTGCTCGGAAGCCAGCCAGAATCAGACAGGCTTGCGTCGGCTGCGCGATGGCGAACGGCGTGCCTCGAGCGCGGTCACAAACTTGTGAGCCATGCCGAGCAAGTCTCGCAGGACATCGGGTGTGACACGAGAGAGACGAACCAGTACGGCGCTGTAGCCGAGATAGTGGTCGGTTACGTAGTAAACATCGGGAGCGGCAGCGAGCAGTTCGGCGCGGTCGTCGAAGCCGACGCGAAGCACAAGCGAATTCGGCTCAGCCGAGCGATGGGTAGGCACGCACGCCATGAGTTTTCCGAGAACCTTGAGCGCGGGTGCCCCGTAGGCTGTGCTCGCCTCCACGCCGGGCAACGCCAAGCCGATCTTCTGTACGGTGTCGAAGTCAATTGTGTTTCTCGGCATGGGTAAATGCGATTATCGGCAAGAACAGGAACCTTTTCAATGCAGGCTATTGCAGCTTCGCGTACTCGGCTTTGTAGACCACACGCATCCCGTCCCCGCCGCCCAGCTTCTCGACAATGCGGTAATGCGAGATGGTCTGACCGATCATGGGTCGCGCAGGACTCAAGGGGTGCAATGTTAAGAGATGTGATGAAGGGGAAGCCAACCCGGGAACACGCCGGTTTGACAAGCTAACGCTGCGAGCGCAGAATCCCCTCCAAACATGGGCAGAGCGATAGCCTCCCTCTTAGTGACGGCCAGTTCCACAAATCCAGATCTCGCATCTTCCTTGTCCACCATGCTGAAGCGGAACGAGAACGGCTGTTATCGAGTGGAGTCGTCTGAGAGGATTCAGAGGCTCTATCAAGACTGTGCCGCAAGTCATCACTGCCGCCATGAAACGGCTTGAGTCTCAGATCACTTGTACAGCAGTAGCGGTTGTACGGCAGAAACCGCCAAGAGATTTGGTAAACTAAAGAAAGCAAACCAGAAGCCGACGTAGCTCAGTTGGTAGAGCAGCCGATTCGTAATCGGCAGGTCAGCGGTTCAAGTCCGCTCGTCGGCTCCATTCTTTCAACAGCGATCTGTGCTGCCAAG
>Ga0209330_1000308_pt1 | contig 22927 bp, 23 predicted proteins | sample JacPinW_OM2H0_O3_FD_187969 | JGI IMG/M metagenome (GOLD analysis project Ga0209330, IMG submission 187969) | Forest soil microbial communities from Algoma, Ontario, Canada - Jack Pine, Ontario site 1_JW_OM2H0_O3 (SPAdes) (version 2) | ecosystem: Environmental > Terrestrial > Soil > Boreal...
GCGGCGGCTTGCGCGGCATCCGCGCGTCACGCTTGTCATCATCAGCGGCCGGCGCCGGCGTGAACTACTTCGCTACGTCGGTCTGCGCGGCATTCGCTACTTCGGTCTCTACGGTTGGGAGCGCGGCCGCCACTATCCGCTTCCTACTTCAGCTCTCGCCGCACTGCGGCGTGCACGAAAGCAACTTTCGCTTCATCTCTCCGCATTTCCCGGCATCTGGATGGAGGACAAGCACTTCAGCTTGTCGGTTCACCTTCTCAGTGCATCACAGCCGGTGCAACGCCGGGCCCGTCGCAAGATTCGTTCTTTGCTAGTGCCCTTCCGCAAGACTCTGCAAATTATCGAAAATCTCCGAGACGCGGAAATAGTTCCACGCCACATCTCCGGCAAAGGAAGCGCAGTGCAAGAATTTCTTGCCAAACCGGCACTTCGCCACGCTCTCGCTTTTTATTTCGGAGACGACCTTTCGGACGAGCCCGCTTTCGAGGTCTTATGTAGAGGCATTTCCATCCGCGTCGGGGCTGCACGTCCGACGCGCGCGCGCTATTCAGTTGGCAGTCCGGCCGAAGTTGCTGCCGCGCTTGTCAAACTGGAGGCCGCCCTAAAGTGAAGGACCGCCAAATCCTTTTGGATTTTTGACTGCAAGCTAACTTGGAAGCGGCAACTCGCGGTTGTTGATTGGCTAAGCCTCTGCCAGAGCGAGGTGGACCAGGTGAATGGCTATCGCTCCTTCCCCCACAGCCGAGGCCACGCGCTTTAGATTACCCGAGCGAACATCGCCGACGGCGAATACCCCTGGAAGGCTTGTTTCCAGCATGGACGGCGAACGGACATGAGCCGACGCCGGAGCTTCGCTCACAGAATCCAAATCCCGTCCCGTCAGAATGAATCCTTTGTCATCTAGAGCGATACAACCCCGCAGCCACTCAGTTCGCGGCGATGCTCCGGCCATGATGAACACGTGGCGGATGTCGTGAACGCTAGTCTCGCCGCTCGCTTTGTCCCGCCAGGTGACCTGCTCGAGATGCGTGCCGCCATCGAGTCCGACGATTTCCGTTTTGTAGTGCAATTGGATCGCGGGATTCTGTTCGATTCGCTGGATCAAGTATCGCGACATGGTGTCCGACAATTGCCCCGAGCGCACCAAAATGTGCACCTTGCTAGCCGTCCGCGAGAGGAAGACGGCTGCTTGTCCGGCGGAGTTTCCGCCTCCCACTACGATAACCTCTTCGTGTTCGCATAACTGGGACTCCATGTAGGTGGCCCCGTAGTAGATTCCCCGACCCTCGAGCTGCTCCAGATTGCCGATTCGTGGCTTGTTGTATTGCGCACCGGTTGCGATTACAACGGCGCGCGCCGCGAGCCGGTTCCCATTGTCCAGGACAACCTTGAACGGACGCTTTGCGCAGTCCAGCCGCGCGACACTGTGCGCCACCATCATCTTCGCTCCGAATTTCTCCGTTTGAGCAATGGCCCGCGCCGCCAGTTCCTGACCGGAAAGCCCCATGGGGAAACCCAGATAGTTTTCGATCTTAGAGCTCGATCCGGCCTGTCCGCCAGGTGTAGCGGTTTCGATCACCAAGACATCCAGGCCTTCCGAAGCCCCGTAAACGGCCGCTGCCAGGCCGGCAGGTCCTGCGCCGACGATTATCAAATCGCGGACCTGTAGCTCATCGATTGCGCTGTTCAGTCCCAGGCCATCGGCCAATTCCTGAATCGAGGGATTGCGCAGCACCGAGCCGGCGTTGCAAATCACCACGGGAGTCTGGTCCAAGTTGACGTCGAAACGGTCGAGCAGTTCCTGCGAAGTCTTGTCCGTGTCGAGATCGATGTAGGTGAAGGGATGTTCGTTCCGCGTGAGAAACTCGCGCAAGCGCAAGGTATTGGCCGAGTAGCGGGAGCCCAGCAAAATGATATTGCCCAGGCCGCGGCTGACGAGCTGCAACCGGCGCAGGATAAAAGCTCGCATGAAAATCTCGCTCAGTTCGGCGTCCTTTGCGACCAGGGCCCGCAAGCCATCTCCAGCCAACTCTAGAAACTCACCGGGCTTGGTGACGCGGCCGCGTACCAAGGAGCGCCTCCCTGAGAGCATTGGCATCTCACCGGTGAACCCGCCGGGCTCGTGTGTTGCTACGGTTCGTTCGCCCGCGAGCGCCGGCTGTACGATTTCCATGCTCCCAGAAAGCAAAACGAAGAACGGCACATTTGTGTCACCCACGTCGAACAGGATTTCGTCCTTCGCTACCTGCCGGATTCTAGCAGCGGGGCGAACACGATCAATTTGCGCTGCGGTCAGGATTGGAAACGCTTGATCATGCGGGTTGAGTGCACTAGGCTGTGGAGCAGAGGACATTTATTTCTCCTGACGGTTAGCAGCGGTTACGATCATTAGACCACGATCCTGCCCTTCCGAGTATGGCCGTCTCGAACGGGGAGATGCGACTCGAGCCCGCCCGGCATTGCCAAACGCGGCGAGTAAATTAGACTTGACAACCCATAACCGTATGGTTATGATTCGCGAATATGCAGGCCGCAACAGAAAACGTCTTCAAAGCTCTAGCCGATCCGACGCGTCGAGCAATCTTCGAGCACCTCTCTCGCGACGGGGAGCAGACCGTGCATGCCTTGACTCATCGCGCCGGAGTTTCACAACCGGCGGTGTCGAAGCATCTCGGTATTCTAAAGCTCGCCCACTTGGTCCGCGACAGGCGAGAAGGACGCGAGACGCACTACAGCGCGCAACCGCAAGCTCTGGCGCCACTGATCGACTGGATGAGCATCTATGGAGCATTCTGGCGCGACCGATTTGACCGCCTCGAAAATCTATTAAAAAGGATGGACACATGACCGCTACCGCCCCGACACGCAGTCTCGTTATAGAACGCGAAATACCACATCCGGCCGAAAAAATTTGGCGTGCGCTCACACAAAGTGCCCTGGTAGAGGAATGGCTGATGAAGAACGATTTCCAGCCAGTGGTTGGCCATCGGTTCAACTTCCGCTCGACGCCCGTGCCGGGTTGGGACGGGATCATAAACGCTGAAGTCCTGGTGCTCGAACCGAATTCACGGCTCTCTTATAGCTGGGGCACTATGGGTACGGAGAGCGTGGTCGCCTGGACGCTGACGCCGACGAAGGACGGCACGCATGTCCGCATGGAGCAAACCGGCTTCCGGTCGGAAGAAGATGCCGCCTACAAGGGTGCGCGTTGGGGATGGACGAAGTTCATCGGCAACCTGGAGGGTGTGGTTGGGAGGTTGGCCTAACCATGAAAGCGAAAAACATTGCTTATTGGACCACTACCGTACTCGTAGCGTTTTTTATGACCGGGGGCGTTGCGCAGATAGCACAATATAAGGCCAACCCTCACGGTGTAGTGCCCCAGCTTGGCTATCCGATGTATTTCTTTGCGATCATCGGAGTTTGGAAAGTGCTCGGAGCCATTGCCATACTCGTGCCGCGTTTTCCGCGGCTCAAGGAATGGGCGTATGCCGGCATCTTCTTCGACCTGACAGGCGCCGCTATATCCTGCGTCGCAGTCGGCGTTTATGGCGCTTACGGCTTTCACGTCATCGCTCCGCTCTTGATTGCCGGTCTTGCAGTGGCATCTTGGGCGCTGCGACCGCCAAGCCGCACCGTCGGCATCCTTATTCCAGGGCCAAACGCCGGGCCGGCGTAGACCAACACTACGCAAACCCGGTACCATCAACCTTTATTGACTGCTCGCACGTCTGGCAACCGCCGGACCTCAGCAATAAAATTTGCGAGCAAAGGAGAGGTATTGTCCTTCCTCCACACCAGCGTCAACGTCAGAGGCATGTTCAAGTCCACTACAGGTAAGATGACCACAGATTCAGGGCACCGCCAGCGCGCCGTCGCAAGAACCCATCCCACGCCCATGCCGGTCGATACGAGACTTAGGATAGTCGGCTCGTTCACTCCCTCCTGAACGATGCGCGGAGACTTCAAACCGCCGCGATAACATTCGAGCATCATGCGGTCGTAGAACGCCGGGTTTGAGCGCCTTGGAAACCAGATAAACCGCGCATCCGTTAGGTCCCGCAGGCGCAGTTTCTTGAGTCTTGTGAGCGGATGCCTCTTGGGAGCGGCCAGTTCGACATGTTGTCTGGCCACGAGAAGTTGGTCCAACTCCGGATCGGATTCCAGCATGAAATTAACGAACCCTGCGTCCGAACGGTTGGATCTTATCGCCTCTAACTGAGCCAGACTCGCCTCCGGTTGAAGTTGCAGTTCGGCGTCAGGTTGCTTCTCGCGGAATCGCCGGAAGGAATCCGGAACGACACCGCGCCAAGAGGCATTCTCAGTGAAACCGACACGCAGCGTTCCCGTACGACCGCTCGCCACTCTGCCGGCACGCACCGCCGCCTCGCTTAGCTCCTGAAGAACACGGCGCGCATCCTCCAGAAAGAGCTTGCCGGCTGCACTCAATTTCACGCCACGCGGCAGGCGTTCGAATAGTTTGAAGCCGAGTTCCTCCTCCAAATCCTGAATCTGGCGTGAAAGCGCCGGCTGAGCGACGCGCAGCCTTTTCGCTGCGCGCCCGTAATGCTGTTCCTCGCCGACCGCCAGGAAATATCTCAGATGCCGCAATTCCATTCCGATACTTTATCGCGATTGGTCTGATAGTAAAGATATCTTGGACGTATCTGACAACCATTGTCACATTCATCCACGAGTGGAACGCGGCAAGAAGAAACCGAAGGCCAACCGATTCCGCGACAATGGGCGACTTCGAAGCCGGCAAAACTCCAGCCCACGGTTCCTATCCCGGCCGCTTTCGAACGGTAGTTCGCCTCAACGCTCCTGTTTAGAAGGCCACACGCATGAAGGCACTTGTAGTTAACGCGCTCGGCCTCGGGTTCGATCTCGAGGACGTGGACATTGCCAGGCCGATTGGGCGCGAAGTCCTCGTCGACGTGCAAGCCGCAGGCCTCTGCCACACCGACCTGCTTTTCGCCACTCACAATATAGTTCCAATGCCGGCGGTGCTCGGTCACGAGGTTGCGGGCATTGTGGCCGCAGTGGGTCCGGATGTCACACAAATCCGCCTCGGAGATCATGTCGTCGGTTCTCTGGCGCAGGCATGCGGATCGTGCGCTCGATGTCTATCGGGCCGGCCCTTCCAGTGTATGCATCCGGAGTCGACGCTGCGCCGCCCCACTGATGCCCCGCGCCTCAGCCGCCATAGGGTTGCCTTGTTCCAGGGCTTTGGGCTGGGCGGCTTCGCCGAATGCGCGCTCATCCACGAGAATCAGCTTGCCGTCGTCCCCAAGGAGCTTCCCTTTCCTCAGGCCGCGCTACTCGGCTGCGGAGTTGTAACCGGCGCTGGTTCCGTCTTGAATACCGCAATCGTTAGCGCCGGAGACACGGTCGTGATTTTTGGAGCCGGAGGAGTTGGGCTCAACGCCGTTAGTGGAGCGCGCATCGCAGGCGCTTCGAGGATCGTCGTCATCGACATCCATGCGAAGCGACTCGAGGAGGCCAAGCGATTCGGCGCCACCGACGTCATCGACTCCACAAAAATGAAACCCGTCGAGGCCGTCCGCGATCTGCTGACGGGAGGAGCCGATCACGTCTTCGATTTCGTAGGGCTAAAGGTTGTAGGCGAGCAGGGGCTCGCAATGCTCGCAGTCGGGGGTGGACTGTACTTGGTCGGCGTGTCAGAACCCAAAGTCGACATTAATTTGAATATCTTTGGCGCGATCGGTGGACAGAAGCGCGTCCAAGGCGTGAACTTCGGCTCGACGAACCCGAAGCGCGACATTCCGATGTACGCAGGCCTATACCTGCAACGCCGCATGAATCTGGACGACCTGGTTTCGAAAAAAATCTCGCTGCGCGACGTGAATGACGGCTACGCGGCGTCAAAGGACGGGGCGCTCACGCGCGTCGTTGTTACTTCTTTCTGACTGTAGAAACTCATTTAAGGAGACGCACCATGGCGACGAGGGAAGCACTCACCGGCGGAGACAGGATTAAAACGATCACCACCCACTACATCGATGGAGCATTCGTCGAATCCCACGGAAGCGAGGTCATGGACATCATCAGTCCGACGAGCGGTAAGCTGATAGGCCGCGTGACGCTAGGCGACCAGGAAGATACGCGGCGCGCCATCGCCGCGGCCAAGCGCGCATTCGTGACTTTCGGCCGGACGACGAAGGAAGAGCGCGCGAGCTATTTGGGACAACTTCACGCAGCAGTCTCGGCGCGGCTCGACGATTTAACGGCCGCGATGGTTGAGGAGTATGGCGGCGTCGTTCAGTTCGCCAAGCTCATTGTGCAGTCGGGTGCCGATGCTTTCCGCGCCTCCCAGAAAGCAGTCCAAGAGATTCCGTGGACACAGAGCTGGGGCAAGACGACGGTCACTTTGGAGCCGATCGGCGTGGCTGGTCTAATTACCGCTTGGAACGCGAACGCGCTGTTCATTTGCCTCAAGCTTGCATCGGCCGTCGGTGCTGGTTGTACGGTCGTCATCAAACCCAGTGAGCTCAGCTCGATGCAGACGCAGGTGATGCTCGAATGTGTGGACGCGGCCAAACTTCCCAAGGGTGTTTGCAACGTCGTGACCGGCCGCGGAGAAGTCGTCGGGGCCGAACTCGTTAGGAATCCTGACGTGGACAAGATTTCGTTCACAGGTTCGGTTGCCGTGGGCGAGGGGATTATGCGCGATGGGGCGGCGACGATGAAGCGCGTCACGCTCGAACTCGGAGGCAAGTCGCCGACCATTTTGCTCGACGATGCCGCTCTCGACAAAGCGATCCCCGCGGCTCTCGTCTTGGCTTTTATGAACAGCGGACAAGCCTGCGCTGCCGGGACGCGCCTCCTCGTGCCGAAAAGCAAGCTCGAAGAAGTGAAGCGGGGTATACAGAATGCGATGCGCGCCTTTACAGTCGGCGATCCAGCGGATCCCAAAACCGCCATTGGACCGATGGTGTCGCAGAAACAGTACGAGCGCGTGCAGTCTTATATCCGCAAGGGCATCGAAGAAGGCGCGGAGGTTCTCGTCGGCGGGGAAGGTCGTCCCGAAGGCTTCGAAGCGGGTTTCTTCCTTAAGCCCACGGTGTTTGTCAACGTGCGGAGCGACATGGCGATCGCTCAAGAAGAGATTTTCGGTCCCGTACTGTGTGTCATCGCCTACGACACCGAGGAAGACGCGATCCGAATCGCCAATGACTCCAAATACGGGCTCCACGCCGCCGTATTCGGGACCGACCTTCCGCGCGCCCGTCGGGTGGCGTCACAAATACGCGCCGGCCGCGTGGTGATCAACGGAATGACCGATGATCCACAGGCCCCCTGGGGAGGATTCAAATACTCCGGCGTCGGCCGCGAATATGGCAAATACGGCATTGAGGCTTTTCTTGAGCCAAAAGCCATCCTTGAATGACCCGTTCTTACCGGGAAAAGTGAACGAGGGAGTCCATACATGTTTACAGCTGACGGGAATTGGTCACGGAGAGGCAATGAGCGAAGTCGCCTGAGCCCACTAATTCGCTACGTGCTTGCGTCTGCCGCGTGCCTGATGGCTTTTCTCGCATCATCGCGACCGAGCTATTCACAGGTTCCAACCTACGAATTTACGCCTGTCGAAAGCAATATCAAATTTGGCGTCGAGTCCTCCGTTTCAATCCAAGGTGTCTTCGAGAAGTGGAACGCAAGCATTAAGTTCTCGTCGAGGGATGTCAGGAGCGCTGTTTTAGACATTGAGATCGAAGCCGACAGCGTCAACACCGGAAGCCATGTGAAGGACAGCAAGTTGAAGGGTAAGGATTTTTTTGACGCAAAAGAATCTCCTTTGATTACTTTCAAATCGACCAAAATCATTCAGACCGGCCGAAACACATTTGACATTGAGGGTAACTTCACCATTCGCGGCGTTACCAAGACGGAGAAACTCACTCTCACCAGCGATAGCAAAGGAACACCCACCGGCACTCTCGACGGCATCATGGCTTTTGATCGCAAAGACTACGGCATGACGAGTGGCATCCCTTTCATCAAGATCGCCAATCGCGTAGAGGTAAATGTTCGATTGAAGTGGCGCCGTGTCAGCGGTCCGCCGCCAGTCTTCGAACAATAGTTTAAGAAGACAGAGCTTGTATGGGAACTGAAGATGTCGGTCGTTATGAAGTGCCTAAGCGCTGCGTTTAACACAGCAAGGGTTGTCCTCAAATGAGAAGGCGATCGGAATGCACGAACGAATGGAGGTCCATAAATGAGCAAACACGTTGGCATTTCTCCCACCGAGGCCGCGGATCGTCTCGCTATCCGCGAACTCGTCGAGGCCTACGCACACTGCGCCGATCGTCGCGATGCGAAAGGTCAGATGGCACTCTTTACCGCGGTCACCCACTTCGTGGTCTATATGAACGCCAAAGATGCAAAGCCTTCACAGGAGCTGCATTCACGGGAGACGCTCGCTCCGGTGTTCGCAGACCTGAACAAGTACGCCGCCACCATGCACTTCGTCGGACAAAGTACGATCTTCAGCCTAACGGGCGACCGCGCCACCGGAGAGGCCTACACTTTGGCGCATCACCTCAGCATCGATGGTGGAAAAGGACGCCTGATGATAGCCGCTCTGCGCTATGCGGACACGTTTGTGAAGATAGATGGCGATTGGCTATTTTCCGAGCGCCTGCTCTACGTCGACTGGATTGAAGAGCGCGCACTGTGATAGCAACTTCTCAGGGCCGCGCATGAATGTTCCGGCCGCGAGCCACAAGCACGTAGTAATCGTAGGCGCGACAGGAATGGTCGGCGGATACGCCCTCCGCTACGCGCTCGAGAACTCCGCAGTCGGCGTCGAGCGAGCGGAAAAATTGTTTGGGAGCCTATCGCCGGAACAACTGGAGCAGGAACTTGCGCCGGGAAAAAACCGCCTAATCTATCTTTGGGCCATCTTGCGGCGGTGAACGATCGGCTCTTACCGCTGCTCGGGATTGGAGAAAGACTTCATCCCGAATTCGACGGCATGTTCATCTCGAACCCTGTGTCGGAACAATCGCCTCAAGACTGCATGGCAAGAAATCAACCAGAAGCTCTGGGAGGGCTTCTCGAAGTTCTCGGCTCGGATTGGGCGCAGCGGCATACTGCTGTGGCGGAACAGGATTTCGAGCGGGAACCGCATCGGAATCGATTCGGGGTGCTGCTCGGAAGAACCGCGCACCTTGCCTATCGCTTGGGGCAAGCGGCATTGGTGCTACTAAAGGCATAGTCACCGCGTCAGTGCCCGATGCTCGCACGGGAGCAACTGCGTGAGACGACAGGGCGCACCGTCTCCTTATTGGATTGTCCGCGAACCTGTGATCAGAATATCCACGAGACGTCTGGCACTCTGCTGCCAGTCAGGGCTGGTCGTCACGTGGGCGACGCCGACTAGAGCCCGAAGCAGATCCATGGGATCAAGGTCCTTCCGTACATCGCCGCTCTTGATTGCGCGCTGCACCAGCGCACGTAGCGCTTCATGTATCTGATCGTGGGAAGCTGCAAACACTTTCTTGGGATCTCCGATCAGAGTACTCAGCACAGGGGCGATGATCTGCTTCGTCTCGATGGCATCAACGAACAACAATAGCCAGGCTCGCAACGCTTCAATCGGCGGCATGCTTTGGCCGAGCTTAGGCTCGGCTGCGGCCAGCTTTTCCACCTCAGATCGATAAACTGCCTGTAGAAGTTCCTCGCGCGTAGGAAAGTGGCGATACAAAGTCCCCGGCCCGACGCCGGCCTCGCTCGCGATGTCGTCCAAGCTGGCGTTCGCGCCGGATCGGGTGAAAGCCAGCTTGGCCACCTCCAAAATTCGCTCGCGATTCCGCTGGGCATCGGCACGAGGCTTTCGCTGGGCAGCTTGTGACCGTTTGCTGGACATGGCAAAAAAGTCAAAAAAAGTTGCATCCGGAGACCATCTCCGGTTATCCTATCTAGTGCGGAGACACTCTCCGTTTTATGCGAGCCGCGGTCGCTTGTCAATAGGCACCTCCTGAAGCGGACGGCGAGAGGAGAAGATCATGGTGGAGACATTTGGAGCTACATCAACCACGGAAGATGTCTTATCCGGTATCAATCTACGCGGTAAGCGAATCTTGGTGACAGGCGTTTCGGCTGGGATCGGGGTAGAGACGTCTCGGTCGCTCGCCGCTCGTGGCGCGAACGTAATTGGCACCGCGCGCGACTTGACCAAGGGCGAAGCGGTGACGGCTCAGCTACGCAAGGACGCGGCGGCGAACGGTGGAGGCTTCGAGCTCGTCGAACTCGACCTGGCCAGTCTCGCGAGCGTGCGAAAGTGCGCCGATCAATTGCTGCGCAAGAGCGAACCGCTCGACGTAATCATCGCCAATGCAGGCGTGATGGCCACGCCGTTTAGCGATACGACCGACAAATTCGAGATGCAGTTTGGCACCAATCACTTGGGCCACTTTGTCCTGGTGAACAGGATTGCGCCGCTCATCCGCAGAGGAGGGCGACTGATCAACTTGTCTTCGGCAGGTCACCGCTTCTCGAACGTGAACCTCGACGATCCGAACTTCGAGAAAACGCCGTACGATCCCTTCGTCGCATATGGCCGGTCGAAAACCGCAAACATTCTTTTTGCCGTTGCCTTTGACCAAAGGCATCGCGAACGCGGTATACGCGCCGCGGCCGTGCACCCAGGAGTAATTCAGACCGAGCTTGGCCGGCACATGGACCCCAAACAGCGCGAAGGCATGATCAAACAGATGAATGATCAGCTCGTCGCGGAGGGAAAGGGGCCGTTCGCGTGGAAGACCATCCCGCAGGGAGCGGCAACGTCTGTGTGGGCCGGTGTCGTCGCGCTGGCTGAGGATATCGGGGGCCGATATTGCGAAAACTGCCACGTAGGGGAAATTGTGCCTGAAGGAGTGACGATCAGCGCCGTAAGCGAGGGTGTGCGCGCTTACGCGCTCGATCCCAAAATGGCGGAGGCGCTTTGGAAGAAAAGCGAAGAAATGGTCGGAGAATCTTTTTCGCGTTAGGAAGAGGCCCGTGGTGACGTAGTCTCGGGAGGGTGAGACCGCCACGTAGCTGCGGTTCATCGTGGCAATCAAGTTTGCAAGACTGGCCCATCGAATATCGAACTTATAAGGAGAAGAAAAAATGCGTATTTTCGTCACAGGTGCTACTGGTTTTATCGGCTCGGCTGTTGTTCAGGAGCTTATCAACGCGGGGCACGCGGTGATCGGGTTTACTCGCTCAGATGAAGGAGCCAAATCCCTTATTGCCGCTGGTGCCGAAGTACATCGAGGAGACTTGGAAGACCTCGAAAGCCTGCACAGCGGAGCAGCCATGTCAGACGCTGTGATTCACACCGCGTTTATCCATGACTTCTCGAAATTCAAGGAGAACTGCGAGATCGACAAGCGCGCCATCGAGGCTCTCGGCTCCGCACTCGAGGGTTCCGACCGGCCATTGATTGTGACTTCCGCGACCGGCATGGTTGCACCGGGTCGCCTCGCAACCGAAGAAGATGATCACGTCCCCAGCTCTGCCAGGATGCCCCGTGCTTCGGAAGAGGCGGCTGCTTCGGTGGCGTCGCGTGGAGTGCGCGTCTCGGTGGTACGTCTCCCGCAGGTGCACGACCGAGTGAAGCAAGGTCTGGTCACCTTCGCGATCGCTGTAGCTCGAGAGAAGCGTGTCTCGGCATACGTGGGTGACGGGCAGAACCGCTGGCCGGCGGCACATCGGCTGGATTGTGCCCACCTTTACAGACTGGTGCCCGAGAAGGGATCTGCGGGAGCACGGTGTCACGCTGTCGGCGAAGAGGGCGTGCCGGTTAGAGAGATCGCTGAGGCAATCGGACGGGGCCTGAAGCTGCCGACCGTTTCGCTATCCGCCGAGCAAGCAGCCGAGCACTTTGGTTGGCTTGCATTCTTCGTCGGTTCAGATTTGCCGTCTTCCAGCGCGCTGACGCAACAGCGGTTGGGTTGGCGGCCAATGCACACTCGGCTCTTGGACGATCTCGAGCATGCTCGCGATTTCGAGACCGAGAGTGCCAAGATCAAGGAGGGTCGCCGTGCAGCAAACCAATAGCAGGGTAGTTCTCATAACGGGGGCGAACAAAGGTATAGGGTTCGAAATCGCCCGCGAACTCGGGAAAGCTGGTCATACGGTGATACTCGGAGCGCGTAACCCCGAGCCTGGCCGCAAAGCAGCAGCAAAACTGTCGGACGAGCAGATTGACGCGCGATTTGTTGAGCTGGATGTGGATCGAGAGATAAGCGTGCAGGCTGCGGCAGCGAGGATAGGCGAAGATTTTGACCATCTCGACGTTCTCGTCAACAACGCGGGAATCGCGGATTTGAAAGGAGATGGACTTCCCGGTGTAGTTAAACTGGAAACGGTGGAGCGCACATTCCGTACGAATTTTTTCGGCGCCCTGATTGTGACGCAAGCCATGCTTCCCTTGATGCGCAAATCGTCCGCCGGTCGGATCGTGAACGTCTCATCCGGGCTCGGATCACTCGAAAAAAGCAGTGACCAGAATTGGGAATTCACGAAATATAAATATCTGGCGTACAGCGCCTCCAAAGCCGCTCTCAACATGCTCACGGTGCAACTCGCCTTCGAGTTGCGCGACACGGGAATCAAAGTGAACTCGGCCGAGCCAGGATTCACCGCGACCGACCTGAATCAGCACCGCGGCTACCAAACAGTTGAACAGGGCGCTGCCGCGGCAGTTCGTCTCGCGATGCTTTCACAAGATGGGCCGACAGGCGGCTTCTTCTCAAGTGCCGGCCGCGTTCCCTGGTAACGGTCCTAGAGTTCCCATTTTTCGCATTGTCGTTGCATCTCATCTGAACAAATCGTCGACACCATTCTCTTATCGCATTATGGAAGGCTTGCTCCTTTAACCGGCCCGAAACCAGCGGTGAATGCTGATATCGCCGATTACATTGTGAGGACGGCGCGGAACCGGGCCTTGCCCTCCGCGACGCGGTCGTAGGCCTTGGCGGCCTCAGCCAATGGGTAAGTCTCGACGATCGTTTTGACTTTCCCTTGCGCCACGAAATCAAGCGCTTCGTAGAGATATTCCGGGCCGTTCTGCTGGCTACCGATGATGCGGATGCGCTTCATGATGAGATCTGTCAGCGAGACGGTAAGTGGCTCCGCGTCGGCTCCCATTGTGATCAGTCGCCCGTCTGGGCGCAATCCCTGAATGCTGTCCACCATGGACTTCGTCGAATTGGAAGTGCTGAGGATGATGTCGGCACCGCCGGCTGCGGCCAGGCTCTTTCCGTCGCGGACAATTTCATCCGCGCCTAGCTCGCGGATCAACTTGTCTTTGTCAGGGGAGTGTGAAATGGCGATGGTCTCGAAGCCCGCTGCCTTCGCGTATTGCACTGCGAGATGTCCGAGGCCACCGATTCCAAGCACGGCCACGCGCTCGTGCGGCTGGGGGTCGGCCCAGCGCAGCCCGCTGTAGACGGTGTAGCCCGCGCAGAAGATCGGCGCTGCTTGCTCGTAAGAAATTTTGTCCGGAATCAGATACGTTGCATCGCTGTTCATCAGCATGTACTCGGCGTGTCCGCCTTGTGCGTCAATTCCTGTGCCCTTCATGGAGGGACAGAACATTCTGCGGCCACGCTGGCACCATTCGCAGCGCCCGCAGGTGGATTGAATCCAGGCGGTACCCACTCGATCGCCCACCTTCCGCGTCGTGACGTCGGGAGCCACGGCAACGATCTCGCCCACTGGCTCGTGACCCAAGATTCGTGGAAATTTTCCGGGAAAGTGTCCGAGCGTCAGATGTACGTCGGTGTAGCAGATCCCGCTCGCATGCATTTTCACCAGGACCTGATTGGGGCCAGGTTGTGGCTGTGGAACATCTTTCACTTCCCAAGAACTATTAGCAGCGGGTACGACTGCAGCTCTCATGACGTTTCCTCCTAACATACTTCGATGCGACAGGATTTGCGGTGGGTTCATGATGCGGGCGCTCGAATCGCCAATCGCAGGCCTGGGCCTGAGACTGGCGGCGAATTGCAAGTTCACCGGAAACGATCTGCCTCTGATGAGAGTGGGGATCAAATTTGAAACAAACGCTATCGCGGTCGCTTGGACCGTTTATCTCCGAAATTCATCGGGGGAACAACCGCGTGTTGAGGATCGAATTTAGCCATTCAGCGAAGTGGTGGCGACCCCGGTCGGAATCGAACCGACAACATTTAGCTTAGAAGGCTAACGCTCTATCCAGTTGAGCTACGGGGTCGTAAAACCCATTCTAACAAAAGGGCGGCTTGTCGAGCTTAGTTTGACCCTCTGCTTAGAAAGCAGACGCTCTTTCCAACTGAGCTGCGGGCGCTCTCTCATTAATTTCTCATATTACTAACACTTGCGCCACAACGTGCTTTCCATGAGCAACGGTCGTCTTCGATACAAGAACTAACGCATCTTGCGGCTTTGATGGGAATTTTTGGGTGTAGAGTGTCCCACTATGCCGGAGAGCAACAGCCAGTTTCCCGTATCGTCGAGTGCATGGAGCCCTCTTCGCATCCCGATATTCCGAAACCTCCTGATCGCCGATTTCGTTTCCGACGTCGGATCATTTATGCAAGCTGTCGGCGCGGCATGGTTGATGACGTCCCTCAGCAGCAGTCCTCTCCAGATCGCGCTCATTCAGACTGCTTCCGCACTTCCCTTCTTCATTCTTGCGCTTCCAGCCGGTTCTATCGGAGACATCGTCGATCGCCGCAAGTTGATTCTGGGAACCGAGCTTTGGATGTTGGCGGTCGCTTGCATCCTCGTGGCCACGACTCTCACTCACGTCATCACTCCGTGGTTGCTGCTCCTCTTGACGTTTGCGCTGTCTATCGGCGATGCACTCGAGTCACCGGCTTGGAGGGCTATCTTTCCGGAATTAGTACCCAAAGAACAGCTACCTCCGGCGCTGACTTTGAACGGAATTGAGTTCAACCTCGCTCGCGCGGTCGGTCCCGCTCTGGGAGGCCTCATCATCGCCGTTGCGGGCGTGAGCACAGCCTTTCTGTTGAACGTCTTCTCTTTCTTCGGTGTGATCGTCGTGATCGCCCGATGGAAACGTCATGTCCCGACAAGCAAATTGCCTGTGGAGACTTTTACAGGAGCGACTTCGGCCGCCATTCGATATGTCCGTTACTCTCCCGGCATCGGCAGGTTACTGCTCAGGTCCGCCTTCGTGGTTTTCTTCTCGAGCGCTTTCTGGGCGTTACTGCCGGCAGTCGCCAAGAATGTTAGCCACAGCTCGCTGGGATACGGATTGTTGCTAGGCTTCTTTGGCACAGGCGCTGTGCTCGGAGCCGTCGCCCTTCAACGCCTGAGAAAAGCATATTCTGTCGAAACAGTGGTCGCAGTCGCTACGGCTGTGTTCGCTTGCGTCCTCGTTGCCACTGCGCTTGTACCTCGGCTTTGGATACTCTGCTTCTTTTCTTTTTTCGGAGGGGCGGCTTGGACGATCTTCATGTCGGTGTTCAACACCCTAATCCAGCTCCTCGCTCCCGACTGGGTCCGCGCCCGCGTTCTCGCGGTATACCTCTTCGTGTTCCAGGGCAGCATGGCGATTGGCAGCGTGCTTTGGGGCGCTTCGGCAGAACACGCCAGCTTGGCAAAGGCTCTTCTCGCTTCTGGAATTGGAATTGCCGCCTGCTTGCTTCTGCGATTACCGTTCCCGCTGCCGGAGCCCAGCAGTGCTCTCGATGTGTGGAATCATTGGCCCAAACCCGCGATGTTTGAGGTGCCCGAGCCCGACGAAGGACCGGTGCTGATTACTGTCGAGTACAAGGTGGCCCCCGACAAGTCCGAAGAGTTTCTCGAAGCGATTTACAAGTATCAGAGAATTCGCCGCCGGGACGGAGCCACGCGCTGGGGTGTGTATTACGACGCCGAATTTCCCGGACAGTATCTTGAGACTTTTCTCGTCGATTCTTGGGCCGAACACGAGCGCCAACACTATCGTTTTACAGTTGCGGATCGAACGACTGAAAATGAAGTGGCCCGTTACGCTCTCGAGCCCATTCGGATTCGTCACTTCATCTATGCCAGAAAAGCTCCACGCAGCTAGGGCACGAGGCTCACTGAAGGAATTCCCTTACATCCGATCAGGTATGCTTCGACGGTTATAAATTCTTCCATGCGACGTTGGCGGCGCCGATCAAAGGACACTCTTCGTTCAGTATCACGTGAATAGGAATTTGGGCGAGAAAATCGGCGAGCTTTTCTTTGTGCTTTACGGCAACGGCAAAAGAACCATTTTTCAGTTTGGGTAGGACTTTGACGGCAATTCCTCCGGCAATGTAGATCCCACCGCGCGCGACATTCCGCAGCGCCAGGTTCCCTGCCTCGGAACCGTAAATTTCGACCCACAAATCCAATGTTGCGACGCAAACAGGACACTCGCCGGAAAGGCCGCGACGAGTAATTCCAGGCGCTGGATCCACGGAATGATCGCCAAAACCCGGATGTCGTACGGAAGGATCTAGAAATTCATGTACGCGCAAAAACCCTCGCCCGGACAAGATGGATTCAGCGCTTACGAATTCCTCGCTCTGCTTGATGGACTTCCACAAATCCGCGTGCTGCGCCGTGTTCGGAGAGAAATCGGCATGGCCGGACTCGGTAGCCATTGGAACGTGCCTCTTGCCGTCCCAAAACAATACGCCTTCGCCCAGGCCGGTTCCTGCGGCGATGATTACTTGCGTAGCTTGAGGAGTGGAGACTCCCGTGTGAATAGTTTCGATGTCCTGGGGATCGACAACCGCGATGCCATATGCGGACGCTTCCAGGTCGTTCAACAAACGCACGTAGCCGAGGCCCAGATGTTTCGCCACGGATGCACCGTCGACTACCCATGGCAAGTTTGTTCCTCGCACTCGATTGTTCACCACAGGGCCGGCAATTCCGAATGAGGCGTGAGTGACTTTTGCGCTGGCGCCGCTTAGAAAAAGCGTGATGATCTCTTCCAGTCCGGAATGCTCGCTGCTCGCGAAGCGCTTGTGGGCGACGCAAACGAGTTTCTCGCCCCGCACATCGAATAGGCCGAGATTTGACTTGGTTCCTCCCAAGTCTCCCGCAAGAATCATCGAACCCTCCGAGCCTTGTTATGAGACCTGAATGTATATCGAACCGACGGCGAAACGCATGTGAATTCTGCGGTAGAAGCCTACAACGGGCGCCACTGCCGGCCCTCGGACACTGCCAAATCATCGGCGGCGCGCGGACCCTCGCTGCCGGCGGGATAATTCGGAAAAGGCGGCGCGGAAGCGCCTTCCCAGACTTTCAGAATGGGATCGACGAGCGCCCAGGCTGCCTCGACGCTGTCTGCGCGATCGAAAAGGGTGGCATCTCCACGAATGCAATCATTAATTAGCGTGGAGTAAGCCTCGCGCGAGACTCCGCCGAAAGTAGCGCGATATTTGAAGTCCATTGTGACCGGCGAAATATGCATTTGGCCGCCAGGCGCTTTCGCTCCAAACGAAAGCGAGATTCCTTCATCAGGCTGGATGTTGAGTACGATGCAATTCAGATCTGCGCTCTCCCCCCGGAAAACTTTGTGCGGAGCAGACTTGAACTGGATGACGATCTCCGTGATTCCTTTCCTCAAGCGTTTTCCAGTGCGCAAATAGAACGGGACGCCGCTCCAGCGCCAGTTATCCACTAGAAGCTTCAGCGCAACGAAAGTCTCGGTGGGAGAATCCGGCTTAACGCCCGGTTCCTGGCGATAACCGATCACCGGTTTCCCGTCGTCCTGCCCTGCAGCATACTGGCCTCGGACAACGTATTTCCAGATAGCATCGGGAGTGAACGGCCGGATCGATTGCAACACTTTGATCTTCTCATTTCGCACCGAAGTTGCGTCAAATGTGGCCGGCGATTCCATGGCGACCAGCGAAGTAAGTTGCAAGACGTGGCTCTGGATCATATCGCGCAGCGCCCCCGTCGATTCGTAAAAAGCGGCCCGCCGTTCGACGCCCAAAGATTCGGCGGCGGTGATTTGCACGTGATCGATGTAATTGCGGTTCCACAGAGGCTCGAAGATTCCATTGCCGAAACGGAAGACCAGCAAGTTCTGGACTGTCTCTTTGCCTAAGTAATGATCGATGCGATAGACCTGAGATTCATCGAATACGCTGAGAAGCTTTTTGTTGAGAGCGCGCGCAGAATCTTGGTCGCGTCCGAATGGCTTTTCGATGATGATGCGAGTCCACGATTTATCGGACTTGGGACGCGCGAGGCCTGCTTTTCCAAGCTGCTCGATAATCTTAGGGTAGATTTCCGGCGGGGTAGCGAGATAGAAAAGGCGATTGCCGCCAAGCTGGGCCTCGGTGTCGAGGCCATCCAGGCGCTCCGCAAGACGGCGGAAAGCTTCCGGGTCGTCGTAGTCCCCGGCGAAATACTGAAGATTTTCCAGGAATTCACCGCGCCTGTTATCGTTGGCCTCTGGCGCGTTGGCTTTGGACAGAGCTTCAGCCGATTTGCGCCGGAACTCGGCGTCGTCCATTTTTGTGCGCGAAAATCCTACCAAGCGAAATCGCGGAGCGAGGCACGCATGGAAGGCGAGATCGTAGAGCGCCGGCAAAAGTTTTCGCTGCGCCAGGTCGCCGGAGGCGCCGAACATTACAATGGCGCACGGTTGAGAAGGGACTTCACAATAATACGCATCGGCCTTCGGCTTTTCGGCAGTTTCTAATGCTTGGGCATTCACGATGGTCTCCCCGGGGTTCGACGCTCGCGGCGGGCCGCGAGATTTTCATCTTCTCAAACTCGAAAACTCTCTAAAAGAGCCTATCATAAATTAGTGACCATCTGCTTTCAGCCGGCGGGTGGGCGCGGCGCGCCTAACTGGAATTTCTTGCGCCGTTGAAGTATCTTCAGTTACAGGACATTACAGAGGAGGCTTCATGGCAGATGAGAAGCGTTCGGAGGGCACGGGGGCAGCCGCCCAGCCCGCAACGCAAGGCGTGCACATGGTGAAGTGCGTTAAATTCGGCAAAGAGATGCCCGGGCTTGACCGCGTCCCGTGGAAGGGTGAAATCGGAAAGCGCGTTTACGACAATGTTTCGAAGGAAGCATGGAAGTTGTGGGTGGAGCACTCCAAAATGATTATGAACGAATTCCGCTTGAACCCACTGGATCCCAACGGAATGAAAGTGATGGAAGAACAGATGGAAATGTTTTTCTTTGGCGAAGGTTCGAAGCTGCCTGAAAGTTACGTGCCTCCGAAACATTAAGCTCACATTTCCGCGAGTCGTCCGCCGCGAGGTAGGAATACGCTAAAATGGGAGAGGTTTCCGCAAGGGGAGGATTTATCCGCGCATGACCCGCACATCGAAGAATTCGTTTTCCACGCGCTCGGCTTTGCGTTCCGGCGGAGAATCGGTCCAAATTTTCCGTTTGAACGCGCTCGAACGCGGTGGCGTAGGAAACGCTGCCCGTCTGCCTTTCTCTCTGAAAGTCCTGCTCGAAAACTTGCTCCGCCATGAAGACGAGCGGTTCGTGTTTGCAGGCGATATTCATGCCCTCGCAGGCTGGGATCCCTCGAGCGCGGAAGGCGCCACGGAAAAGGAAATCTCGTTTATGCCTGCGCGCGTCCTTTTGCAGGACTTCACCGGAGTGCCTGCCGTGGTGGATCTGGCGGCCATGCGCGAAGCCATGCGTACTCTCGGCGGCGATCCCAAGAAAATCAATCCGTTGCTTCCCGCTGAACTCGTGATCGACCACTCGGTGCAAGTGGACAAGTTCGGCACCGCGGCTGCCTTCGCATTCAACGCCGACATGGAGCTGCAGCGCAACATCGAGCGGTACGCGTTTCTGCGCTGGGGCCAGAAGGGCTTCCGGAATTTCAAAGTCGTTCCTCCGGATACGGGCATCTGCCACCAGGTGAATCTCGAATACCTCGCGCGCGTTGTTTTTCGAGAAAAACAGGACGGCGCATGGATCGCATTCCCCGATTCGCTGGTCGGCACCGATTCGCATACCACCATGGTGAACGGGCTTGGTGTATTTGGCTGGGGGGTGGGCGGAATCGAAGCGGAAGCCGCGATGCTTGGACAACCTCTCTCCATGCTGATTCCTGCCGTGATCGGTTTCAAACTGTACGGACGATTGCCGGAAGGCGCGACGGCGACGGACCTCGTGCTCACGGTCACGCACATGCTGCGCAAAAAGGGCGTGGTCGGAAAATTCGTGGAGTTCTACGGCACCGGGCTTTCCAGCCTCACGCTTCCCGACCGCGCTACCATCGCCAACATGGCGCCCGAATACGGCGCAACCATGGGCTTTTTCCCAGTGGACGAAGAAACTCTCGCTTACCTGCGATTTACTGCGCGAAACGAAGAGCACGTAAAGCTCGTCGAAGCGTACACGAAAGAACAGGGGCTTTTCCGCACCGATGCGACGCCGGATCCAATTTTTTCCGATCGGCTGGAACTTGATCTCGCAACTGTAGTTCCTACTATGGCTGGTCCCAAGCGGCCGCAAGACAGCGTCTTTCTAACCGACGCGAAGATCTCGTTTGAAAAATCTCTAGGCGCCGCTCCAAAGTCGGTTGACGTGCAGAACAACGGAGATCGTTTCGAATTGAGCGACGGTTCAGTTGTGATCGCCGCGATCACGAGTTGCACGAATACTTCCAACCCTTCATTGATGCTGGGCGCCGGGCTGCTAGCGAAAAAAGCTGTCGAGCGTGGGCTAACTTCCAAGCCTTGGGTGAAGACTAGTTTTGCTCCAGGATCTAAAGTAGTCAGCGACTACCTTGCCAAGGCCGGACTGACGCCATATCTCGAATCGCTCCGCTTTCATCTTGTGGGTTATGGATGCACCACATGCATCGGGAACAGCGGTCCCCTTTCTGATCCCATCAGCAAAGCGATTAAAGACAATAATCTAGTGGCCGTCTCTGTGCTGAGCGGCAATCGCAATTTCGAAGGCCGCATCAATCCGCTTTGCCGCGCAAATTACCTGGCCTCGCCGCCTCTGGTTGTCGCGTACGCGCTTGCCGGACGAATGGATCTCGACATCGTGAAGGAGCCGCTCGGCAAGGACAAAGCCGGCAAGCCCGTTTACCTGCGTGACATTTGGCCCACGCCCGCGGAAGTGGAAGCGACTATGCGTTCTTCCGTTTCCAGCGATATGTTCCGCAAAGAATACGCCGACGTCTTCACGGGTGACGAACATTGGCGCGCGCTGCCGATTCCGGAGGGCGATCTCTACGCCTGGGATTCGAAATCCACCTACATCAATCATCCGCCTTTTTTCCAGGATATGCCGCGCAAGCCTGTAGCGCTGAAAGATTTGACCGGCCTGCGCGCTCTAGCTGTGCTAGCCGATAGCGTAACGACCGATCATATTTCTCCCGCCGGCTCGATTCCCGCCGACACGCCCGCCGGGAAATATTTGATCTCGCGCGGAGTCCAGCCCAAGGATTTCAATTCGTATGGCGCGCGCCGCGGCAATCATGAAGTGATGGTGCGCGGGACATTCGCGAACATCCGTTTGCGCAATTTGCTGGCTCCCGGCACCGAGGGCGGTTGGACGATTCACCAGCCGAGCGGCGAGAAAATGTCCATCTATGAAGCGGCGGTGAAATATCACGAGCAGCAGGTACCGCTCATCGTCGTCGCCGGCAAGGAGTACGGCTCCGGTTCTTCGCGCGACTGGGCTGCCAAAGGAACCGCTCTACTGGGTGTTCGGGCCGTGCTGGCCGAAAGTTTTGAACGCATTCATCGCAGCAATCTGGTGGGCATGGGAATCCTCCCGCTCGAATTCTTGCCGGACCAAAATTTGAAGTCGCTCGGTCTTACCGGGCTTGAAGTATTCGACGTCGAAGGCCTGGCGCAGAATTTCGAACCGCGAAAGAAAATGAAAGTGCGTGCGCGAGGCGCGAACGGCGTTGAAAAGACGTTTACCGCCATCACTCGAGTGGATACGCCTTTTGAACTCGCTTACTACCAACACGGCGGGATCCTGCAGTACGTTCTTCGCCAGATGCTATAAGCGCCGTACCTGATTTGCACGCTTACGCGTTCCCTTGGATTTGAGAAAGTCGAGGTCTTCGTTGCGTCGGTGGAAGTGGTCAATCCTTTTAATCATCGCGGTCTTCGCGGTAGGCTACGGCACTCTCAGCCATTTCATGGGCGGACCGCGCGATGTTTATGGTTTTCTACGCTACGCGCTGCCACAGTGGCATCGCGGCGAGCTGCATGTGGGTGACCGCGCCCCCAACGTCCGGCTCTTGAATCTCGATGGACAAACTACATTTCATCTGAGCGATCGCATCGGAAAGCGTCCGCTGGTTCTCGTTTTTGGAAGTTATACCTGACCGCCATTCCGGCGCGAGGTAGGCTACCTCGTAAATCTCTACAACGATTACAAGACTCAGGCGGACTTTCTGACCGTTTACATACGCGAAGCACATCCACAGGACGAATGGCAGATGAAAAGCAACGTGGATGAAAGCATTTGCTACCCGCAACCGCAGACGCTGGTCCAGCGCGTGGCCATCGCCAACGATTTTATTCAGCGCTTCCACTTTCCTCTGCCGCTCAGCGTGGACGATATGCACGAAACCGCGGACCTCGCCTACTCCGCTTGGCCCGAGCGCATTTACATCATCGATGAATCGGGAGTAATTGTGTATCGTGGCGGACTCGGACCCTTTAACTACCATCCGCAAGAGGCACGCACCTGGCTGGAGAAAAGATTTGCAACTACGCACGCGATCGCCTCTAGCTATCCCGCGATAAATTGAAATCGAATCGCGTCGATCAGCTGAAAAGATTCCACTAGGCCCAGTGCCCGAAACATGCTATTGTTGGGCTGCGTTTGTTGCTCTTGTAACACCTTTAGATTCGATTGAAGGGGCTGCAAGTTCAAACTTGCAGCCTCTTTTGCTTTACGGCTGGAGGCGGTCGAGAAG
>Ga0209330_1000309_pt1 | contig 22844 bp, 21 predicted proteins | sample JacPinW_OM2H0_O3_FD_187969 | JGI IMG/M metagenome (GOLD analysis project Ga0209330, IMG submission 187969) | Forest soil microbial communities from Algoma, Ontario, Canada - Jack Pine, Ontario site 1_JW_OM2H0_O3 (SPAdes) (version 2) | ecosystem: Environmental > Terrestrial > Soil > Boreal...
CGACCGTAAGCGCGCCCATCTCGCAGGCCAGCGATGCGATGATGGGCGCCGCGCCCGTGCCGGTGCCGCCGCCCAGGCCAGTGGTCACAAACACCATGTCGGCGCCTTCGAGCGCTTCGATGATCTTGTCGGAGTCTTCGAGCGCCGCCTTGCGCCCCACTTCCGGATTCGCTCCCGCCCCCAGTCCATTCGTCAGCTTCACCCCCAGTTGCAGCTTCACCGGCGCACGCGACAAGCGCAGGGCCTGCAGGTCCGTATTGGCTACGATGAACTCGATGCCCTCCACTCCGGCATCAATCATGCGGTTCACGGCATTGCCGCCGCCGCCGCCCACGCCAATTACTTTGATCTTGGCATCGTTAAGAGGTTCTTCGTTGAAGCTGATGCGAATGCTGGAATCGTTTGTCATTTTTTCCACCTGATTTTGAATTCTCGTCCTTCGTGCCTTACAGCAGTGGCCAGAGGCTAGTAGTCAGCAAGAGCGAACCTGATTCCCTGACCACTAACCACTGCCCACTTATGCCTAGTCATTGATGATTGCTGACTAATAAATGCACTAGCCGACCAACATCGCCTTCAATCTCGATCCCCATCGGTCCCCCTGGAACCCTCGTGCCACGCGCGCCCGCTGCCCGTAATTGACCATCCCGATCACCGTGGCATACTCCGGCTCGGCCAGGGTAGACGGCATCTTCGCCAGCGGTGTGGGCCAGGACAACCGCACCGCACGGCGCAACACGGATTCCGCCACGTCAAAAATTCCCGGCAGCCGCGACCCTCCCCCGCTCAGCACGATCCCTGCCAGACATGCATCAAACATTCCGCTCTGCCGCAAAGACTCGCGCATCATTTCGAAAAGTTCGCGCGCCCGGGGCTCCAGGATTTCCGCCACCAGCCGCTGCGGCAGCAGACGCGAAGGCCGGTCGCCCACCGATGGCACTTCCACTTCATTCCCTTCCGGAATCAGCGTGACAATTGCATTGCCAAAACTTTTCTTGATTTTTTCCGCCTCGGCCAGCGGCGTACACATGCCCATCGACAGATCGCTGGTGAAGTGATCGCCACCCACCGGAATCACTCCCGTATAAGCCACCGCGCCTTGCAGGAAAACAACCAGCTCGGTCGATCCCGCCCCAATATCCGCGAGACAAACTCCCAGCTCGCGCTCGTCGGCTCGCAGCACGGAATCAGCCGCTGCCAACGGCTCAAACACGGTGTCGTCCACGTGTACACCCGCGCGATTCACCGCCGTAATCACGTTCTGCGTCGCGCTCGCCGCCGCGGTTACTAAGTGGACGCGCACTTCCAGCCGCGCCGCCATCATGCCCAGAGGATCGTGCACTCCAGCCTGATCGTCCAGAATGAATTCCTGCGGCAGAAGATGCAGTACCTCGCGACCATCGGGCAGGGGAATCGCCCGCGCCCGCTCCACCGCCTGCTTGATTTCGTCGCGACCTATCTCTCGTGGACGCGTCCCCAGACTGATGCCGCCATGGCTATTGACCCCGCGCACGTGCGCTCCGCCGATGCCCACGATGGCGTGCTCCACGGCCGCGCCGGCCACGTCTTCGGCAGCTTCTACTGCCTTCTGAATGGCGGCGACCGCCTTGTCCAGTTCGACGATCACGCCCTTGCGTGAGCCGCGCGATTCCGCCACCCCGTGACCGCGATAACGCAGGCCGACGTCGGTAACCTCTACCATTAGCGCGCACGTCTTGGCGCTACCTACATCGATCGCGGTCAGAACATTTCGCTGCTGGTTCGCCATTTTTTAATAGTTCCTGATGAAAAAGTCTGCCATGCATTCGCCGGCTCTACTCTCGACATCGACCTCTCAATCACTTGGCTCCTGACTGGCCTGAGTCTTGGCAATTGCTGGACTCGGTTTCTGTCCACCTGTGTGGCTCGCGACCTTAGCCTTCGCGCTCGAAGCGCGCGCAGGGACCTTCTTACGCTCAGATGTTCGACGGGCGGCGGCTGGAACCGCCCGTGGTTTTGCACCTTTAGCCGCCACGGGCTTCTCCGCAGAGGCCATCTTCTTTTTTTCGCCTGCAGTTTGGTTCGCCGGAATGGCGGCGGATTTATTTGCCTTCGCCTTGATAGCAACTTTTCTGCTCGACCCGGCTCCCAACTTGGTATCAGGTTTTTTCGCCGTCAACTCGAATGCCGGCTTCGGTACGGGGCGACTATTCGGACCGACTCGTGTCAGCAACGATGCCGGCTTCACGCCTGCCGCAGCCGCCGCTTTCGCCATGCCTGGCTTCAACGGTACCAGCTTCGCCGTCAGCTCCATGTCCGGATTCACGATGATCTGATTGTCGTAGCGCAGGTCCACCGACTCCAGCTTCTGGAACTGTTGCCGCCAGCCCTGCGCATGGGTTACATAAATTTTGTAACGCCGGAGATAATCCGCCGATCCCAGATGCAGCAGCACATCGCCCGCCGCATCGTTCACCCGCACCTTCACATCTTCGAGATCGGTCAGATCTACTTCGCTCAGATCCTGCGAATAGCGGGCCCCTCCCGAATCCAGCTCCGCCAGCATCTCGCCGTAAGTTTTCATCCGCGGCGCCCGCGTGGAAAGCGGTTCGCCGGGATTCATCCCCAAAATCACAGGGAAGGAATATTTATGTTTCGGCGACAACTCCATGAGGGTGCCGCCCGCGTCGATCAACGACATGCGCGGCCCCACCCGCGCGAAGGCCACCGGCGTGCGCTCATGGATTTCCACCTCCAGGCGGTTAGGGACAAATCGCATGACACTGGCCGATTCCACCCACGGAATCTGCTCCAGTTGCGCCTTCTGCTGGGCCAGCGGAATAAAGAAAATGTTGCGCCCAATGTCGGCGCCCATGACCTCCATGATCTGCTGCTTCGTCACGTTCTGCATTCCCGTGACTTCGATGTTGTCGCTCGATTCCACCCGGAAACGCCACGAGTGCTCGCCGTAGTGATACAGTGCCGCTGCCGCCAGACTCGCCGCGCACACAACCGCAGCGGCCGCGACCGCCCATAGCAACCGGTTTGCAGTTTTTTTCGGGAGAGAACTTCTGCGGGCGGAGACGCGCTTTTGCCCGCGCAGAAACGGGGATTCCTCATCCACATCCAGGTCGACTAGGCGCGCGTCGTCCATCTCCTCGCGCGCAGCTCCAGCGCTGGGGGGGTACAACTCCTCCTGCAAGATGGTGGAACCCGACTTCCGCGCCATCAGTTCAGGTCAGTTGTCGCTGTGGAATCGCTGAGCACTCAAACTATAGCGTCATTTCGCGAAGTGAGACAGAAAAATTATTGAACTTTTGCACAGCCAGAACCGCATTGGGCATCAGGACGCGGAGACATCTAAAATCGGAGGACGCAAACCGGTCATGTGAAGACGTGCGCCTTCGCCCGTGGGCTCTGGCGAAGCTCGGCCACATCTACTCCACCGCGTGCAGAAAAGCAAAGGCGGACGCGTAACTACTGCGCGTCCGCCCTTCAGGAGGAAAAATGTTTATTCGTTCTCGAAACTGACAGTCTCCAGATGCGCTCCGGGGACCGAAATTCGCACTCGCGGAATACTCACCCGCACTCGCGGACAAACCACAGCATCAAACCTGGGCGTCGCCACGCTTATTCGCGCAACCTGCGCCTCAATCTCCGCCTCAGCCCGCGCCCGACTTGCTTCCACTAGGGCCAACCTCGCTTCTTCCCGAGCCGACGTCGCTTCAAACCGTGCCGTTCCGCCCTGGGCCCGCGCCATCTTACTCTGCACTCGCGCCATAGCTGTAGCCAAACGGCAAGAGGCAGTCTGATCCCGCGCGACTAATATCTCGCTTTTTGCCGCGAACCAGTCAGCGCGCCCTGCAGCCAGCGCCAGCACACCTTCGGTCCGGCTGCTAATTCCGGCCATGAGGTGCGTAACCGCGCGATGTGCCCAAGCCGCGCCACCGTCCTGATAAATGCCATTCAACCCTAGCGCCAGAACGCCAGCCGCCAACCATCCCCATGCTTGTGTCGATTTCATTGGCTTGACCCCTTATGACAGATTGGACGAGCCGCGCCCAAATCCGTTAGCAGTAAAAGATACGGACAGTCCGGCGCAAAAGTTCCCTGTCGGGGTATAAAATTCCGCGCCATGGGAGTGGAGAAGGATGCCCTTTTCACTCGTTCTACTCCTTGGGTTTGGCCTTGCCTCAAATGGCGCCCAATGCGTCCAAGCCTGACGCACTCGCTCCCCTGAGTGAGGTCAGCCAGCGCGATGCAGATGTCAAGTCTTACCACATCGAGGCTATCGAAGAAGAAACCTCAGGCAACGAACTGCAGCCTAGCTGGCAGAAGACGATGCTTACGGCGGTCGTCGCGTCAGGTGGACGTTGTCGCTACGAAGGGCGCTCGGGCTACGGCGCGGCAGTGGTTGTGTCAGGTGGGGCAACGCAGCGGACCTACCACCTATATGACCATCTCTATACCCGACACCCTGCGCCTCCCCGATACACAATGAGCGCAAGCATTATCCCGCTCGAAGAAACATCGACGATGACGGCCGCCGATGAGCTTGCCCTCACAGCGCGTCCAGACCAATTCTGCTACGCTGACGCTTGCGTTCCTGGCCTGCTTACGAAGCCAATCACGAAAGACCGGAGTCGTTAATACTTGCAGTCGCGCGGTTTTCATCGCATCTCCGGGGTGCGCATGAGCATACGCATGCTCATATGACATTCTCCACTTATTTAGGGAAGGGCAATTTCCTCGCGAAAATCAGATTTCCAGAACCGGGGTTCTTTCTTTAAACTTCTCCAGAATCATCGGACCCAACTGCGAAACGCTTCCCGCTCCCAGCGTAAGAATCATGTCGCCATCCTGCGCGACCGCGACCGCCGAAGTCACAGCAGCCTGAAACGAACTCACGTACTTTGCGTTCAGTCCACCTTTTTCGCGGATCGTCGCCGCCAACGCTTCCCCGCTGATACCCTCGACCGGTTTCTCGCTCGCCGCATAAATATCGAGCACGAACAGCGAATCGGCGTCCCCAAATGCCGTAGTGAACTCCTCCACCAGATCGCGGGTTCGTGTGTAGCGGTGCGGCTGGAACACCACATGAACCTTGCGAAAGCCGCACTGTTTCGCCGCCGCCAGCGTGGCCCTGATCTCCGTGGGATGATGACCATAATCGTCAATCACACTGACTCCGGCCGCCCGCCCGCGCAACTGGAATCGCCGGTCAACCCCGCGGAACTGGTCGAGCCCCGTGCGGATCGCGTCCAGTTCTACATCCAGTCCCACTCCTACCGCGATTGCCGCCGTAGCATTGAGTACGTTGTGCACGCCTGGAACATGCAGGGTGAACTCGCCCAAATCTTTTTTTTGATAACTCACGTGAAATCGGCTCAAGGGCTGGCCTTCAACTCTCATACTCGCCGACCCAGAATCGTTGTCCAATTTGATTAAGAAATCCGATCCACGCTTTGTCCCGTAGGTGACCGTGCGCCGCTGCGCCTGCGGGAACAACCGCCGCAGCATCGGATCGTCATTGCACACCACCACCATTCCGTAGAATGGCACGCGGTCCATGAACTCCAGAAAGGTTCTCTTCACGTCCCGCATGTTGCGGTAACAATCCATGTGCTCGCGATCGATGTTGGTCACCACCGATAAAATCGGCGAGAGCTTCAGAAACGACCGGTCACTCTCATCCGCTTCGGCCACCAGGTACCGCGATTTCCCCAGCCGCGCATTCGATCCCATCGCATCCACGCGTCCACCCACCACAACGGTTGGATCAAGCCCGCCCCCGGCCAGCACCGCCGCCACCATCGAAGTCGTCGTTGTCTTCCCATGCATCCCGGCGATGGCAATGCCGTACTTCAAACGCATCAACTCCGCCAACATCTCCGCCCGCTGAATCACAGGCACGTGCAGCTTGTGGGCCTCAACAACCTCAGGATTTTCCGCCGCAATCGCCGAGCTCGTTACCACCACTTCAGCGCCAGCAATATTCACCGCGTGATGACCTTCGAAGACAGTAGCGCCCAGGCCCGCCAGGCGCTGCGTGACTCCGGAACTCTTTAGATCCGACCCCGAAACCTTGTACCCGAGATTCAATAACACCTCGGCAATTCCACTCATGCCGATCCCGCCAATCCCCACGAAATGAATCTGCTGAATCTTGGCAAACATTTATTTTTGAACCGTGCGCTCTACCGTCATCCTGAGCGAAGTAAGTGTTTCGCGAATACGAAGCACTTACGCAGTTGAATGCTCCCTATCGCTTCGTTACGACCGCAGGCTCGTCAAGGTGTCGTCTCGGCACTCCTGGGAATATTCTCTATGCCCGCCACTCTCACCGCCATCGCCGCAATATCCCGCGCCGCATTCGGATGCGCCAACTCCCGCGCCGCCTCGCTCATTCGCACCAGCCGTGAATAATCCCCCAGCAAAGCCGCAATCGTTTCCGCCAGCCACACTCCCTCTAGCTTCGATTCCTCGACCACCACCGCCGCACCTGATCGCGCCAGCGCCTCCGCATTCACCCGCTGATGATCGTCAGCCGCCCGTGGGAACGGCACAAAGATCGCTGGCTTCCCGGCTGCCGTAATCTCTGCCACGGTACTCGCACCCGACCGGCACACCACCAGATCAGCTCGCGCAAACGCCGCCGGCATGTCTTCGATAAACTTGAATACCTCCGCCGATTCGCCCGCCGTACTGACTAATGACTGATACGCCGCCAGCGCGTCATTATAATCACGCTCACCGGTCTGATGGATGATGTGAATTCCCGGCGCCTGCCGCAGCAACTCCGGCAAGCACTGGATCATCGCCTCATTGATCGCATGCGCCCCCTGGCTTCCGCCAAATACCAAGACTGTCGGAGTCCCACCGCGCTTCGTATTGATTTCCAAAGCGGGAATCTCAAAGAACGCCTGCCGCACCGGCACGCCGGTCACTTCCGCATGCCGAAAATATTTCGCAGTCTCTTCAAAGTGCACTGCCGCTCCAGACACGAATCGCGCCACCACGCGGTTGGCAAATCCCGGAACCACATTCGGCTCGAACGCCAGGGTCGGAATGTGCTTCACCACGGCGGCCAGCATCGCCGGACCCGAGGCATAGCCGCCCACGCCAATCACGACGTCCGGAGCAAATTCATTCAGCATCCGGCCCGCGCTCCAGACCGCGCGCGGCAAATCGAATGCCGTCTTCGCCCGCGTCATCAGGCTTACGTTCTTCAGTGCCCCCACCTGCACCAACTGCAGCCGATACCCCGCCGCCGGCACCAGACGGTTCTCGATCCCTCGCGCCGTCCCGATGAACAACACGTCCGCCCCATAACTTTTCTTGAGTTCGTTGGCGATGGCCAGCGCTGGGATCACGTGACCCCCCGTCCCGCCGCCCGCCAGAATGGCCCGCATCTGTTGACTATAAAGGAATTGCTGATTCTTGATGGCTGCTTAAGAAGCGGCCGGCCTGAAGTTCAATCAAACAGTCACTAAATCCACTCAGCCACAACGATTCCCGGCGAGTTACTTCTTCGCAAATTTCTGCGGCAGCGGATTATCCGGACGTTCTGCATCCCAGAGAATCGAAACCACCCACCAACGCTTGCCATCGTTCAGCAACTGGATACTGTTTATGCCGCGCTCGAACGGCTTGCCCTCTGGGCTGCGCCGCGATTCGTAGCTGCTGAACACTTGTGTCACATTTCCGAAACTCTCGGCGTGATTCACGATGGCTCTTTCGTAGAACGGATCTTTGGCAAAAACCGTGCCCGCATCACGAACGAATTCGTCAACGTTCCAGGTGAGGACCACGTTCGAGCCATCGGGAGCCTTGTTCACCTGCGTGAAACGCGCCTGGGGAAGGAAAACTGACCGGAAACGGCTCCAGTCGCGATCTCCCGCGGGACCTGAGATCACGTCATAGATGGCGTGCAGGATCGCGTCCATCGACTTCACGTCATCCAGTTTCGCAGCCGGCACCTTCGCTGCCAGATCCGCCGCAGTGAACATCGGAACCTGCGGCGGCATTTCGACTGATTGAGCTGGCGTTGTCTTCTGGCTCACTGAGGCAGTAACGAGAGGACCCAAAAATAACAGCACAGAAAGTAACAACCTCAAGGCCCCTCCTCCGCAGGTCCATCAATCATCAAGAATCGGCAATTTGCCTGCTTTATTCCGCCTGCTTCGTAATATTCAGCAACACGCCCACACACGCCAGCGTCACAAATAATGAGGACCCTCCATACGACACCAGCGGCAGCGGAATCCCTTTGGTTGGCATCATCCCCAACACCACGCTGATGTTGATGAAGGCTTGCAGTACCACCATGCTCGTGATTCCCACCGCCAGGTACCGCCCAAAAACGTCTTCCGTGCGCCACGAAGCTCGCATGCCGCGCCACAGAAAAATCGCGAACAGAGTCACCACGGCCATGGCGCCCACCAATCCCAACTCCTCCGCCGTCACCGCAAAAATAAAATCGGTATGCGGCTCCGGCAGGTAGAACAACTTCTGCTTCCCTTCCATCAGCCCCGTGCCGGTCACGCCGCCAATACCGACGGCAATCAGCGACTGAATAATATGGAACCCGGTCTTCTGCCGGTCGGCATAGGGATTGAGAAACGCCAGAATCCTGTCCCGTCTCCAGCTCACATGAAAGATCAAGAAATACAGCGGCACCAGCGACGCCCCAAGCGCATACCCGAAATACCGCATTCGCATCCCCGCCACATACAGGATGCACGCCGCGATCCCGGCACACGCAATCGCCGTACCCAGATCTGGCTGCAGCACAATCAGCCCGAGCATCACCACTAGAGGAGCCGCTGCTGGCATCAGCGTATTGCGCCAATCGTCCATTGTCTTCACGCGGCCTTCTAGAAAATATGCGAGAAACAGAATCAGAACGGGCTTGGCTAGCTCCGAGGGTTGGAACGAAAGCGCGCCCACGCGGAACCAACGATGCGTATTGTGCGAGCGGTCAAGAAAGAAAACGGAGATCAGCAGCAGCGTAGTAATCCCCACCAGCGAAAACACCAGCGCCGGATGCTTGTAGCGCCGGTAGTCCACGCGCATCGCCACCACCATCGCCACCAGGCCGGCCGCCGCCCAGATCAATTGCTTCGACAGAAATGCATAGGGCGATCCAAACCTCTCCCGCGCCATCACCGCTGACGCCGAAAACACCATCACCAGCCCCACAAACACCAGCAACATGGTGACCGTGAATAGCCAGCGATCGACACTTACCCGCTTTGCCATGGGAATTCATTTCATCACGAAGAAGCGGAGTGACAGAGAGGAATTGCCGATTGTTGAATGCGGACTGTTAATTGTTTTGGTTCCTGGCTGGAACAGTCTTCCCCGTCTTCTTATTGACTATTGCAGTTCTCTCAGGCCAGCTGCCCACCCAGAGTGTTGACCCATCCTATCCGCAGTTTCCCGTCTCGAAGCGCGCAGCTCCGCTGAACCACGGCACCGTGCCAAACCCGGTGACCTTGAGCGGATCGACCGCACTGACACTGCAACGGTGTTCACGTATTGGGTGTTGGTATTCGGACAGTTTCCCGGGGGTGCTCCACCGCCGGTCTGCTGCGTCACGTTTCCGTCTCCGGCTTTCTGGTTGATCGCAATGCAATGCGCGGAGATGCGCCTTATGGAGACTGGCCAACTCTAGGCAGCGTGCGGCAGATGAGAATTTTTGTCTACGTTATTTTTGGCGCATTCGGCCCATTTATCGCAGCAGCGCTGGACGGTGAAGCCGTAACCGACTCCGCCCTCGCCCAATTCCAAACACTTTGCAAGAAGCGCGATCTGGCCGCGCAGCTCTTTTACATTTTCACTTCAGCGATTGGCCGGTTAATTGTCCAAAACCTTACAGTGCTCAGATGACCATCTCACCAAATGCGCGGAATCCCCTGTCTCTCTGGTGAGGTTCAGGCGAGTGAGCGCACAATCTGCTTAAACGCCTGCCCGCGCTGCTCATAATTCTTGAACTGATCGAAGCTCGCGCAAGCCGGCGCCAGCAACACCACGTCGCCCGGCTGCGCCACGGCATTCGCCTTGCGGAGTGCGCTCTCCATAGTCTCTGCGTGGACCACTTCAACATCTTTAATTTGCGATTCGATCTTCGCCGCCGCCGCCCCGATGGTGTACACACGCTTCACCCGTTGCCGCAGCAAATCGTTGAGCACAGCGTAGTTGCTGCCCTTGTCCTTGCCGCCAACAATAAGATGGATGTTCCCGGGAAACGACTCCAGCGCCTTGACGGTCGCATCCACATTCGTGGCCTTCGAATCGTTGTAATAATCCACGCCGCGGATCGTCGCCACGAACTCCAATCGGTGCTCGACCGCCTTGAAATCGCTGACCGCCTGCCGGATCTTTTGCGGCGTGCATCCCATGAGCGCTCCCACACAGACCGCCGCCAGGACATTCTCCAGATTGTGCGCGCCTTTCAACGCAATCTCGGAAACCAACAGAATCTCGCGCCGCTCTGCAGCGTCGCGAAATAGAATATTGCCCTCGCGCACCCAGACTCCCTGCCTCACTTCCTTCTGCCGGCTGAACCAGAACACCTGCGCCCGCGTGCGCCCTGCCATTGCCACGCAAATCGGATCATCGGCGTTGAGCACGGCAACGTCTGCACCGCTCTGGTTCTCAAAAATGCGCGCCTTGGCATCCACATAAATTTCCAAGGTGCGATGCCGATCCAGATGATCGGGCGTCACATTCAAAACGACGGCGATCTTCGGATGGAAGGTCTGTATGGTCTCGAGTTGAAAACTCGAGACCTCGAGCACAATTACGGTGTCGGGTTTTGCCCGCTCCACCAGCGAGATTGCCGGAGTGCCGATGTTTCCGCCCACCAGCGCGGACAATCCTCCCGCTGTCAAAATCTCGCCGCTCAACGTGGTCGTAGTAGTCTTCCCGTTCGATCCAGTGATTGCCACAATTGGCCCCGGCAAAAACTGCGCCGCCAGTTCAATCTCCCCGATCACAGACTCGCCCAGCGCACGCGCCTGCAGCAGCGGCGGCGAGTCCACCGGTACTCCCGGGCTCACCACAATCAGATCCTGTCCGCGAAATGTGCGCTCGCCGTGCCCGCCGGTTTCCACTGTAATTCCATGATCGAGCAGAGTTGGAATCTCGTTGCGCAGTTCGTCCCCGCTCTTCGTATCGGAAACCGTAACTAACGCGCCGTGCGCCTTCAGAAACAGCGCCGACGCCACCCCGGACTTGCCGAGGCCAACCACCAGCACGCGTTTATCTTTGAGTTCCATTCCAGTCACTTCACCACGAAGTCGCGCAGGCACACCTGCACTGAAGAACATACCCGCCAAGACCTCAAACCAGCGCAGGCCGGTATCCGAGGAGGATAAGCCTGAAGTCAAGAACCCTCGCTTCAATAAGTTCAAGTCGACCATAGCCGGCATAGGTCGGCGCCCTGCCCGCAGCTCCCGGAATCACGGGAAAGACTTTCAGCCTCTGCCGGTCGACAAGTCCCACCTGCCCCATCCTCCTCCCCAGACTGATGATGCCAATCGCACGAAGCAGATCACCAGGCCGCTGTTTCAGCGCTCGAATCGCATGCCAACGGATGCCTTTGCGAGACGGGCATTCTTCCAAGTAAGCGGCTCCTCAAGCGTGCTTGAGAATACCGGCTTGGGAAGTTCATGCATTCGGTTGCTTGCGGGATCGATGCCGAATGGGAAGAACTTTGCCAGCGCTTGGTAAGTCACTCGCCCCATGATCAGGAGGTGCCGTTGGCAAAGATGGTCGCCTGTCCACTTTCCCAGTTCCTCGCCGAAATACCCGGAGAAAGCAGCCCCTTTCGCGCCAGACGCGAACCGATCCCGCGAGATGAAAAGATCTGCGGTGAGTTCTCTCAAAAGAATCTCCTACACAAGATCTTGAAGAGTGCCGCCAGTAGGTCCCGCTCTTTCATGTTTCTTTAGGCGAATCTTCCTTTATCTCAGCTTCAGCGTCGTCAACGCGAACAGCGCGAACACGAGTGACGCAATCCAGAAGCGAACAATAATCTTCGACTCCGACCATCCCATCAATTCAAAATGATGATGGATTGGCGCCATCTTGAATATCCTTTTCTTGCGCAGCTTATACGATCCCACCTGCAGAATCACCGAGACCGCCTCGATGACGAACACTCCGCCAATAAAGGGCAACAGCAACTCCTGTTTGATGATCACGGCGACTGTCCCAATCGCACCGCCCAGCGCCAGCGATCCCACGTCGCCCATGAACACTTCCGCGGGATGCGCGTTGTACCATAGAAATCCAATCGAGGATCCCACCATCGCTCCGCAAAAAATTGTCAGCTCGCCGACCTGCGGCATGCGCGGAATTTCCAGGTACGTCGCAAACGTCGCGTGCCCACTCACATATGTCAGCACGGTCAAGGCGCCGGCGGCAATCACGGTGCAGCCAATGGCCAGTCCGTCCAGGCCGTCCGTAAGATTTACCGCGTTGCTCGAGCCCACAATGACGAGGGCTACAAATCCGATAAAAGGCAAGAATGCCAGCGGCCAGAAATGCGGAAAGCGTTCCAGATTCTGCACGACCAGGTCGGGATGAAATTGCTTGAGGAACGGCACAATCAGCTTGGTCGAATACATCCCATAGGTCTGCATGGCAATCAGCATCACAGCGATCACGATGCTGGCTGCAATCTGCAACCCCAATTTCGCCCGGCTGGTCAGCCCCAGATTCCGGCGATGTGCCACTTTTGTGTAATCGTCGGTAAAGCCAATCGCCGCGAACGCGCACGTGGCGAAGACCGCAATCCACACGAACCGGTTGCTCAGGTCCGCCCACAGCAGCGTCGGCACTACGATCGCGATCGCGATCAGCAGGCCGCCCATTGTAGGCGTGCCCGCCTTTTTTTGATGAGCCTTCGGACCTTCTTCCCGTATGTATTGTCCAATCTGGAATTCACGCAGCCGGTTGATCACCAGCGGACCCACGATCAGCGCAGTAAACAGTGCGGTAAGACTAGCAAATGCGGTGCGAAACGTGAGATAGCGGAAGATGCGGAACGGCGGAAAATAATGTTGCAGCTTCACGAACAACAGCCAGTAGAGCAATCAGCCTCCGTCCCGCAATAATCTCAATTCTTGCCGTCGCGCCGCGCCATCCAGGTCTCGAGAGCTCTTTCCAGCTTCACGCCTCGCGAAGCTTTCAACAAAATCACATCACCGTCCCGCGCCTCACGCGCCAGCCACTCACCCGCCTCTTCCGACGATGCCACAAACTCCGCCCGGGCTCCCGCCCGTTCCGCCGCACCGACCATTGCCTGTGCCAGTCCGCGCACTCCGATCAGGACATCGATTTTCTTCTCAGAGATATGGTCTCCTGCCTGCCGGTGCATCTCTTCCCCCGCCGGGCCCAGTTCCAGCATCTCCCCGGCGACCACGATGCGCCGCCTGGCGTTCATCGCCGCCAGCGCGTCCACCATCGCTTCCAGGGCCTTCGGATTCGAATTGTAGCAATCGTTGATCACCGTGACGTTACCCACTTGGAGAACCTGTCCGCGCTTGTCCGCCGGAATCAGCGTGGCCAACCTCGCGACCGCCTCTGCAGGCTTCAGTCCACGCTCCACTCCCACGGCGACCGCCGCCAGCGCATTCAGGACGTTATGCTCGCCAACCAGCGGCAAAGTGGCATGCTCGCGGGAGGTTCCAGTCACTACGTCGAACTCGCTGCCTTCCGTCCCCTTGGAACGAATATTCTCCGCACGCACTTCTGCTGTAGCGCCGAGACCGTACTGCACAACTTTCCCTTTGAAGCCCTGTGCAAACTGCGAGACATATTCATCGTCGGCATTCAACACGGCGATTCCACTCACCGGCAGCGACTCGATCAACTCATACTTTGCCCGAGCAATCCCCGCGAGCGAATCGAAAAATTGCAGATGCACCGCCGCGACATTTGTCACCACGCCAATCTCCGGCTGCGCAATCCCCGCCAGCGCCCGGATCTCGCCCGTATGCGACATCCCCATTTCAATGACCGCCACGTCATATTCCGGCTCCAATTTCAGAAGCATCAGCGGCAAACCAAAATGATTATTAAAGTTGCCTTCCGACTTGAGCACCCGAAATCGGGTACTCAACACGTGAGCAATCGCTTCTTTCGTCGTTGTCTTCCCTGCTGATCCTGTCACCGCGATCAGCGGCTTACCCCACCGCTTCCGCACTGCTGTAGCCAGGGTCTGGAGCGCGACCAGCGTGTCTTCGACCGTCAGTAGCCGGGTCTCACCCTGATAGCGCCCGGCCTGATCGTTCCGCACAACCGCCGCAGCCGCTCCTTTTTCCAGCGCCTGTTCGACGAAATCGTGCCCATCCAACCGTTCCCCCTTCACCGCAAAGAAAAGCTGCCCCGGCCCTACGGTGCGGGAGTCGATGGAATACCCATGCACCGCTGCTTCCGCGGCAAATCTCCCCGTCGCGGAAATGAACTCTGCAACCTTGGTGAGCGATAGTTTCATCCGGTCGCTCCCGCTCGGGTGGCACACTCGTATCCCGCCGCCTGCAGCGCTTCGCGGGCTACCTGCAAATCGTCAAATGGAGCCGCACCCTGCCGCGTAACCTGGATTTTCTCGTGTCCCTTCCCTGCCAGCAGCACAATGTCGCCTGGCCGAGCCTCGCCAATCGCGACCGCAATCGCCTTGCGACGGTCGACTTCCACGCTGTACCTCACCCCAGTTTTCTGCAGTCCGACTACCGCATCATTAATAATCGCCAGCGGATCTTCGCTCCTCGGATTGTCCGATGTAAGCACCACGAAATCACTTCCCCGCCCCGCCGCCTCGCCCATCAACGGACGCTTCCTCCTGTCCCGGTCCCCGCCGCATCCAAACACCGTCAACACTCTTCCCTTCGCCGCAGAAACCAACTCCCGCGCCAGCGCCGTCAGATTTCGCAGCGCATCATCCGTATGCGCATAGTCGACCACCACGGTGAACGGCTGACCGCAGTCGACTCGCTCAAACCTTCCGGGAACGCACGTCAGTTTGTCGATCCCCGCAGCGATGGCGTCCGTCTTACATCCCCGCGCGAAGCACGCACCTGCCGCGGCCAGAATGTTGTACACATTCACGCGTCCAATCAATGCCGAGAATACTGCGACCTTCCCATCTGGCGTGACCAAATCAAACCGCGTGCCCCGGGTCGTGATCTCAACTTTGCCGGCATGCAGGTCGCCGCGGTCCCATCCATATTTAAGCGCCACCGAACTATGCTTCCGGCTGAAATCCGCCAGCTTTGCGCCGTATTCATCATCCACATTCGTTACCGCTGCTCGCGGCGCATCCGTTCCGCAACCCTCGAACAGTACCCGTTTGGCCGCGAAATATTCTTCCATCGTCTTGTGATAGTCAAGATGATCGCGCGTCAGATTCGTAAATACGGCCACATCAAAGGGCACTCCGTACACACGCTCCTGCGCCAGCGCGTGAGAGGACACTTCCATCACCGCATCCGTCGCTCCGTACCCCAGAGCCTCACTCAAAATGCGATTTAGTTCGAGCGCCTCTGGCGTGGTGTGTGGCGCCGGTAGAACCTTTCCCGCAAGGTGATATTCAATCGTGCCGATCAGCGCGCTCTTGCGTCCCGCCGCAGTCAGAATCGACTCCACCAGAAATGCCGTAGTGCTCTTCCCATTCGTCCCCGTAATTCCGGTGACCGCAATTCGCTCCGCCGGCTTCTTATAAAAGTTCGCACTCACGCGCGCCAGCGCCCGCCGCCCGCTCGGAACTACCGCCCAGCCCACATCCGGACGCGGTTTTTCCTCCGCCGAATCCGTAACCACCGCTACTGCTCCCGCTTGAATCGCCTGATCGATAAATCGATTGCCATCGCTGGATTCGCCCCGCATCGCCACAAATACGCACCCCGGCCTCACCCGCCGCGAGTCAAATTCCACACTGCTCACGCCCGGATCCCCGCTCTGTGCGAGGACTTCCGCTCCATCCAGCAACTGTTGGAAGGTCATTGCTCAGGATTATATGGTATGGGCCTGCGGCCGCAGGCACGATGCGGCTAGGAAATGCAGCCGCGAAAGGTTACTTCTTGCTCGCCTTACCCTCCATTACGGTGGACCATTTCGCGCTATCTTCTGACATATCGAAGGTGAAATTGTACGACGTGGCCGAAGTCATCTTCATCGTGAAGCGCCCCTTCATGGTCATGCCGCCCATCTTCTCGTCGTTGGTCCAGGTCCAGGTATCGCCATCGAGCACGCCTCTGGAATCATCGAATTCGCCGAAGCTGTTGAACTCGCGGTAGGTGTATGCCTTATCGTCGGCGGAATATCCCAGCACGGACAACCCCACGCCGTTGCCCATCGAACTTTTATAATCGGAGTGACAGACGACATAAAAGCCGCCCTCCATCCACTCGCACTTTTCGCTTTCCGTCATCGAGCCGCCAGGTCCCATCGTTCCCGGTTTCATGTTGCCGTCGAGAGACCACGCACCCACGAACACGTCCAGCTTCTTCAGTTCCGGTCCGGGCTTCGGAGGCTGCGTCTGAGCCGTCGCCACCGCCGACAACATTAATGCGGAACTCAAAATCATTCCAAGTCGTTTCATGCGCGTCTCCTTAGATTTTTTCGCGTGTCGGTTACGGCTGACCGACATTCTACTGCTCATTTGTGAAGCTCAGAGGCAATTCTTCAGGGACCCACTTACCAGTCTCCCCAGTGCGCCGCCGTGGCCTGATGAAACTTCAGCTTCCACTGATCCCCCTGCTTGAGCCATACCGAGCTGAAATGCTGATAGCGCGGCGGTGGTCCCTGATCTTCTTCGGGCTTTTCCCGAACGATTGCGTCGTAGCTGACGATTGCGCCATCGTCCCCCAACGCCAGGACTTTTATGTCATAGGGCTTGAGTTCGACCAGGCCGGAGTCGCCGAGATTGTCTGCTGCTTCTTGGTTCTGCAGCAGCTTGCCGTCCACTCCGACGAGCGAAAAGTCCTCGCTCAATGTCCGTCTGAAAAATGCCGCGTCGTCTTTTTTCTTGGCTTCGATCAAAGCTTTCTCATTCGTGATTGCCTTTTGTTCCAACGTGCCCGAGCCTTTGGTAGCGCTCCTAGCTTGCGCCACTATTCGCGGCGCGACTGCAAAACAGGCGAGAACAGCGCAAGCAAGCCAAAGGGATTTCACACCGCCTCCTTTAATTGTGTCTTAAAGCGAGCCCCCAGGAAGGCCGCCGATACTCGGTTTATTCTTCTGCTCACGGGAATCTCTCAAGCCTTCAGGCCCCTTCTTGCGGGCCCAGGCGTGGAGCGGTTCACGCTCGCCCTCGCAGTTGAAACTCGGAACGCCGTAGCCTGCAAGAATCGGTGACGCGCGTCAGGCCCACGACAATGCTCGAGCGGGCGTTATCGCGAACTGGGAAGTTTTCCGCAAGGGTCGCAAACTCGGCGTCGTGCGGTTCGACGACGCGTCCGCAGCCGTATAGGCGGAAAACATTCGGCGGACCCTGGAAGACGCAGAACATCAGAACGATTCGGCCATGCTCTTTCAAATGAGCGATGGTCTCCACTCCATTACCGTTGAAGTCTATGTAGGCGATTGTGCTTGGATTGAGGATGCGAAATGTATCCAAACCTTTCAGGGACAGGTTTACATGGCCGGTGGCATCCAGCCGCGCCGAGGCCACGAAAAAGATATGCTGCTCTTCGATGAATCGGCGTGCAACGTCATCGATCATGGAACGCGTTCTGCCCACGGCTACTGCTGAATTCTCCGCACCAGATCCGCGCGCGGCACCGAGACCTGCTCGCCGGTTGCGAGATTTTTCAGTGCGAATGCGTCAGCTCCGATTTCATTTTCCCCAACGATCAAAATGTATTTGGCTCCCGCCTTGGTCGCGGTCTCAAACGATTTTTTCAGCCGGAAGGTTTCATCTCCCAAATCCGCTACGACATCGTGGCGGCGGAGTTCCCGCGCCAGCCGGGCGGCTTCAGCGTTCATGCCCGCCCCGAGCGGAGCTAGATACACATCCGGTTTGCGCAGCACATTTTCGGCCGGGGTTGATTCCTGCAATGACATCACCAGGCGGTCTTCGCCGATGGCGAAACCGATACCGGGAGCTGCCGGACCACCGAGCGCTTCGGAAAGCCCATCATAGCGGCCACCTCCGAGGATTGCATTCTGCGCCCCCAGCGCTCCATGGGTGAACTCAAACGCGGTGCGGGTGTAGTAATCGAGTCCGCGCACCAGGCGGTCATTCAGGCTGAAGGGAACGCCAACCGCGGTCAGAATTCCTTTTACCGCATCAAAATGGGTGCGGCATGCCTCATCCAGAAACTGGCTGATGCGGGGCAGAGTGTCGATGATGGGCTGATCGGCAGGAACCTTGCAATCGAATACACGCAGGGGATTCGTGACCGCCCGGCGCTGGCAATCGACGCACATTTGTCCGACCACTGGCTCTAAAGCCTTGCGCAGAGCTTGGTTGAAGGCGGCGCGATCATTCGAGCATCCGACGGAATTCAGTTCGAGGGTCCAGCGGGTGATTCCCAGGCGATCCAGCAGCGTAGCCAGCATCTCCAAAACTTCGGCATCGCGCGCCGGAGACTCGCTGCCCGCCGAAGCTGGGCCAATCACCTCCGCGTCGATCTGATAAAACTGACGATAGCGGCCTTTCTGGGGACGTTCACGCCGGAACATCGGTCCGATGCAGTAGAGCTTATTCAGTCCGCGATCACCGAGTTTGTGCTCAATGTAGGCTCGGACGATTCCAGCTGTGGCCTCGGGACGAAGCGTAAGCGATTGCACTTTATCACTCTCCGCTCTTCCCCGATCCTCCCAGGTGAACATTTCCTTGGAGACGATGTCGGTTTCTTCCCCGACTCCGCGCGCGAAAAGTTCGGTCGACTCGAAGATCGGTGTACGAATTTCCTGGAAGTTGTAGGCGCGGAAAACATCGCGCACCGCCGATTCCACAAAATTCCAGAGCGCAGTTTCGGGCGGCAGCAGGTCGCGAGTTCCCCGAACAGCCTTGATCATTTAATTAATTTCCAGTCTTGATATTCAGTTTCTCGATTGCCGTCAACCGCAGGCAACCAGACAAAGGCATAAGGCCCCGCAGGGACCTCCGATAATAGCCCGCCACTTCCTGTGGCGGGCAGGCAGCTGGACGACTCTCGTTGTTACCTGGGCTCGAACCAACTGCGTCATCGTTCCCGCAAATACTCTTCCGTATATCCCAGATAATTCCTCGCATACATCATGATCATGTCTTCTTCACTCTTATCGAGTTTGCGACGGAGTTTTCCGGGTGATCCCATCCATAGCGAGCCTGGCTCGACGACGGTGCGCTCTGGAATCAGCGTGCCTGCGGCAATGATCGATCCCGCGCCGATCTTCGCGCCATTCAAAATGATAGAACCCATGCCGATCAGACAGCGGTCTTCGACTATGCACCCATGCAGCGTCACCGAATGACCGACGGTCACGTATTCGCCCACCGTCACACCATAGGAATTTTTCATGCCGTGCAGCACACTGCAATCCTGAATGCTCGAGTTGGCGCCGATGCGGATGGCATAGACGTCGCCGCGCAGCACTGCGTTCATCCAGACGGATGCATGCTCGCCGAGGACAACATCACCAATGATTTGCGCCGACTCATCCACATAACAGCTCGCCGGAATTGTCGGGTTCATTCCCTTAAACGATCGAATCATGAATCACTCCCCATACAAACCGCACACGGACGGTGATCGAATCCCCATGAAGACAAGAATAAATAGTATCAGCACCCTCTCGGCCATTGCCGGCAATGCGGGATAGAAAGAGTGTTCCGCCTTCCGTGCATTCAGAATCTTTGCCTTCCGCCGTGCCATCTGCGAAACTGGCCTTGTCCCCGAAAACCGCCGAAGACTCACAACGAGAACTGTTCATGGGCCGCATTCACGTACTTTCCGAGCAGGTTGCCAACCAGATCGCCGCCGGCGAAGTGGTGGAGCGGCCTGCGTCCGTGGTGAAGGAGTTGCTCGAGAACGCTCTGGATGCGGGCGCCACGCGGATCAAGATCAGCGTGGAGGCGGGCGGAAAAAAGCTGATCCAGATCACAGATAATGGATGCGGCATGGTGCGCGACGATGCCATGCTGGCATTCGAGCGGCATGCGACGTCGAAGATTAAAGACGCGGAAGATTTGCTGAGCGTGGCCACGCTCGGATTTCGCGGCGAGGCGCTGCCTTCGATCGCGTCGGTGTCACGGCTTCGGCTGGAGACTTGCGCGCTGGAGCCGTCGGGAGCGCCAGCGGCGGGAACTGTTATCGAGATCAATGGCGGCAAAATGGCGCGGGTGGAAGAGGCAGGGCTGCCAGAGGGAACGTCGATTACGGTACGAGATCTCTTCTTTAATACTCCAGCGCGTAAAAAGTTCTTGAAAGCGGAGTCGACTGAGTTGTCGCATATAGCTTCGCTGGTCACGCACTATGCGCTGGCGCATCCAGAGAAGCATTTTGAATTGCACTCGGCGACGAACGCCATGCTGGTGGCGCCTCCGGTGGCGGGATACAGCGAGCGGGTGTATCAAGTGTTTGGCAAGGAGACGCTCGACCAGCTGATTGCGGTGGCGGCAGCACAACCGCTGGAGCATGTAGGATTGCCGCAGCCTCCGCCCTGGCGGCGGGAGGCGACCGAGGATGCGGCAGCGCCTGTCGATCCGGGGCAGATGCAGCTGCACGGATTTGTTTCGAAGCCGGAGATTCAGAAGCTGAATCGCAACTCGATTTATGTGTTTGTGAATGGGCGGCTGATTCGCGACCGGCTGGTTCAGCACGGGCTGACCGAGGCTTATCGAAATATTATTCCGCCGACGGTGTATCCGGTGGTGCTTTTGTTTCTCGAATTGCCCGCAGGTGAAGTGGATGTGAATGTCCATCCCTCGAAGACGGAAGTGCGGTTTCGGCAATCGAGCGTGCTCCACGACTTTGTGCGGGACACGGTGCGGACCGCTTTGATGAAGGCTCGGCCGGCGCCGCACTTCGCGACGGAGATTCATGCGCACGCTACCGCAGGTTCCGGGCTCACGCCGGGGGCGGGGGAGTGGCAACAGCCTTCGGACATGGCGGTTCCATCGGGGCCGCCGCCGCGTGCGTTTTACGAGCCGTCGGGCGCGGCCGGGTTTGCTTTGCAGGCGCCGCTGCCTCCGCCGCTTTCGACCCGGTTTCAGTTCGAAGGGGGGGTTGCGGTCGAGGCAAATGCAGCGATTCCGGCGGCGCGAGGACTGGAGACGCGCGGGTTCGAAACAAGACAAGTTGACGGGATTCCGGATAACGGTTGCGCTCCGGCGCTCGAGGTGCAGGAAGAAGAGCCCACGCTGGCCGCCCTCTCAACGCTGCGTCCGCTGGGTCAGATTCGCAATTCTTTTATACTCGCCGTGAATGAGGATGGACTCTGGATCGTTGACCAGCATGTGGCCCACGAGCGCGTGCTGTTTGAACGCGTGCTGAAGCAGCGCGTGGCGCAGAAAGTAGAGAGTCAGCGACTGCTGATGCCGATCGTCCTCGAGCTCTCCCTGGCGCAGCGGGCCGTGTTCGCCGAGATTGCCGAGGAACTGCAGCATAACGGTTTCGAGGCCGAACCGTTTGGCGCGCGCAGCGTGGCGGTGAAAGTTGCGCCGGCGGGAGTGGATGCGGCGGCCGTCGAGAACATGCTGCATGAATTGCTGGATCAGATTTCCCGGGAAGAGCAGTCGCTGAACCTGGAAAAGATTCGTGGGCGCATCGCCGCGTCGATTGCATGCCATGCGGCAATCAAGGTCAACATGCAACTGGAGCAAAACAAAATGGAGTGGCTGCTCGCAGAACTCGCGAAAACCGATCATCCCATGTCGTGCCCGCATGGCAGGCCCGTCGTCTTGCGCTATTCTGTAAAGGACATTCAGAAGGCATTTAAGAGGATCTGAGACGCGGGCCCCGGATTCGGCTCCGCTGACCAAGCGCTTCGCTGACAGCCGACAGCCGAAGGCTGACAAACCGATTCTTATGACCGAGCAGGAGTTACAGCAACGGCGGTGCGAAAAGTGGCGGCTGGATGGGAAGGCCATCCGCACCATCGAACAGGCGCGCGCCTTTGTTGAGGGCGTGGGATTCTGCCTAATGTATCCCGTGCGGCCTGCGATGCCGGTGCCTACATTTATTGGGGCGTTCGTAGGCTCCGACCACCGGCTGCCGACCTGGCAGCACGCTTATTCCGATCCGCGTGCGGCCGAAGCGACGGAGTTCATGGTGCGGCTGCTGCGCGAGCGGTCGGCTTACGAGGCCAATCTGTTCGAAGAGAACAATGCCTTTCTCGTGGCCGCTTCGGTCTTTCCATATTTTTATGCGCTGGTGGGCGAACGGAATCCCAAGCTGGCGCCGAAGCAGGGGCCGCGGTCTCCTTATTCGCCGCTGGCGTGCGATGCCTTTGAGCTGATTCGGCGCGATGGTCCCATCTCCAAGCAGAAGCTGCAGGAAGCGCTGGGGGGCAGCGTTTCTTTGCCGGCGCTGGATAAGGCTTTGGGGGAGTTGCTGGCGAAGTTGCGGATTACGCGCGTCGATTACAAGCTTCCCGAGGGATCGTACTGGGACGAGCTGAATCGCTGGTCGCCCGATGCGGTGCGCGAAGGCGTGAATCTGTCGGTACAACAGGCGCTTTCGGCGCTGTTGTCGAAATATCTGGATTGCGTGATTGCGGCGGAGCAGACGGAGTTGGAGTCCTTTTTTGGAAAATTTGTGGCGCGCTCGCGTGTCAAAGAAGCGGTGAATGCTCTGCTGGCGGCGCGCGAGCTGAGCTTCGTACATGTAAGCGGGCGGTCGATGCTGCAGATCACTCCGGAGAAGGAA
>Ga0209330_1000310_pt1 | contig 22732 bp, 31 predicted proteins | sample JacPinW_OM2H0_O3_FD_187969 | JGI IMG/M metagenome (GOLD analysis project Ga0209330, IMG submission 187969) | Forest soil microbial communities from Algoma, Ontario, Canada - Jack Pine, Ontario site 1_JW_OM2H0_O3 (SPAdes) (version 2) | ecosystem: Environmental > Terrestrial > Soil > Boreal...
GAAGAATACAAGAAGCTCGCTCAGGAGGTATTGCAACGTGTCCAAGAGGATCGGGTTGCCCGTCACTCTCAAGATGCGGCATGACGCGCACTACGTAGAAACGCTTACCAGTTTCAGTGGCGCGTCTGTCGGGCGGATGATCCCGCTCAATAAAGTTCGGCCGAATCCGGATCAGCCGCGAAAAGCGCTGGGAGACCTGCGCGAACTTACGGATTCCATACGCGAAAAGGGTGTGCTTGAGCCGCTGCTTGTGCGCTTTATTCCACGCGAAGACACCTACTACATTATTTCCGGCGAACGCCGCTATCATGCTTCGAAAGCGGCGGGCTTGCACGAGCTTCCCTGCATCGAAAAAATTGCGGATGATGCCGAAACTCTGGAAATTGGATTAATCGAAAATCTTCAGCGCAAGGACCTGACGCCGTTTGAAGAGGCGGATGGCTTGCAGCGTCTCGCAACTCACTTCGATTACACACATGACGACATTGCGAAGAAAATTGGCCGCGCGCGTTCGTCCGTGACCGAGACGATGTCACTTACAGTGATTCCAGAGGCGGTTCGCAACGATTGCATCGAACGCGGGATATTTTCGAAGTCACTTTTGCTGCAGGTGTCGCGCCAACCGAACGAGAAAAAGATGCATGAGATGGTCAACCGCATCGCGCAAGGCGGCTTGACTCGCGACGAAGCCCGCAAAGCACGGAAGCAAGAGTCTGGTTCAGATACGAGACCGCAGCCTTTCCTCTTCGACTATCGTGCACCGGACGAGTCGTTTCATGTCCGCGTGCAGTTCCGCAAAAGCCATGTGAGCCGCGAAGAATTGGCAGCCGCGATTCGCTCCGTTCTTCGAGAAATCGAGTCCGGCTCAATTTCCTCCTCGGCCGCGTAGAGATTCCCTTCAAGATCGGCCGCTCAAGAGTGAGCGGCCACGCAGCTATCGGCTCGCAATCAGCGTGCCTTTGGATTTCCCGAGGGAAGGTCATCTGCGCTGCGGAATTACACAATAGTTTCGTTCTGACTTGTCTTTGTGGCGCGCCGCTCTTATTCTCTCCGCTGCCCTGTTATGAGTCCAGAATCCAATAAGTTGCTGCTCTCGGTTGATTTGGCCGGCACGTTTCTGTTCGCGGTGGAAGGCGCGCTGATAGCGGTGCCGGCGAATCTTGACCTTTTGGGTGTTATGGTCCTGGCATTCACTACCGCGCTGGTGGGAGGAATCATTCGGGACGTGCTGATCGGCGCCAGTCCGCCTGCGTCCCTTCGCGACTGGCGTTACGCGAGTACGGCATTTGCAGGGGGCGCTATCGTTTTCTTCTTACATCCCTACGTTCGAGCGATTCCCGGCGCGGTCATTCTCACGCTGGACGCCGCGGCATTAGCTTTGTTTGCCGTCGCAGGAACGGAGAAGGCGCTCCTCTACAAGATGCATCCGTTTATTGCTGTGTTGTTAGGCGCTGTCACGGCGGTTGGCGGCGGAACGGTACGCGACGTTTTGTTGGCGCAGATCCCCAACGTTCTTCGCTCCGACATTTACGCTACCGCGGCTCTGGCTGGCGCGCTTGTGATGGTCGTAGCGACAAGGCTGAAAGTGCGTCCCGCGTTCGCCGCCATCTCGGGCGGTTTGGTTTGCTTTTTGCTTCGACTCGTCAGCGTATGGCAACACTGGAGCCTGCCCAAGGCATTCAGCGGCTGAGTTGGCGGAAACGCAACGACGCAGTAAGGGTCTATGTGTTGGATGTGGACTGCCGTGTATTAGCTGCTATGCTTTGTCGATGGAATTCACAGCGCAACAAATCTCAGTCCTGGAGCGTCTTCACGCCAGCGATTTTCAGATTGTGGCATTCCCGATGTATGCGAACTATGTCGGCGTCCGCAAAGGGAACTGCGCTGCCCTACTGGCGCCGGCCGGCGCGGATCACTTCAAGATACATGGCCAGCCAACTTACCTGACGGGCGGAAATTTCAGTGTTCGCGTGACGCGAGAAGGGCGAGATTGGTTCGTCTGGAAAAAGGAGAAGCTCGAGGTCACCGCCGAGCGCTTAACTGAGCTTGACAGGTTTTCCGTGCAATTATCGCAAATACTTCTGCCGGTCGTGTAGAAATGCGGGGTGCCAGTTGAAAGTTCAGCCTCGCTCAGCGCACACTATGACAATGACCGATTCTTACGACGTGATATGCATTGGTGCGGGGCCTACCGGACTGGCTTGCGCAATCGAGGCCAAACGCGCGGGAATGCGCCCGCTCGTGATTGACAAAGGATGTCTTTGCAACTCACTTTTCCACTACCCCACCAACATGTTGTTCTTCACCACGCCGGAGCGCATGGAAATTGGCGGCTTGCCAATGACTGTTTCTGGCGGCAAGCCTACCCGAGGCGAGGCGCTAAAATATTATCGGCGAGCTGTTGAGCACTATGGGATCGAGGTCCGCCAATATGAGCGCGTGGAGGAAATCACCGGGCGCGACGGCGGGTTCGTCGTGCACACTCGGCGTGAGGATGGCGGTGCGGTCGAATATCACGCCCGCAAAATCATCTTAGCCACCGGATACTACGATTTGCCGAATTTCCTCGGAGTTCCCGGAGAAGATCTGCCCCACGTGAGCCACTACTTTGGCGAGGCGCATCCCTATTGGAACGAAAATGTCGTTGTTATTGGAGGGAAGAACTCCGCCGCAGAGGCTGCGCTCGATTTATTTCGTTCGGGCGCCCGAGTCACTCTGATTCATCGGGGAGCGGAAATGGGAAAGGGCTTGAAGTACTGGGTCAAACCTGACATCGAAAACCGTATAAGCGCCGGCGAAATCAGCGCTATATTCAAGGGCAACGTTAAACGCATCGAACCAGATAAGGTGTGGGTGGACAACGGGAATGGTGAGCAGGCGGTACTCGCTGATCAGGTTTTTGCTTTGACCGGCTATCATCCTGATTTCGATTTTCTACGTAAGCAGGGAATTCGGCTTGATCATGAATCGCTCCGACCGGAGATCAATCCCGAAACGCTGGAAAGCAACGTTGCCGGAATCTATCTAGCAGGCGTGATAGTTGGCGGAAAACGCACCGCCGAAATTTTCATCGAGAACGGTCGCTTCCACGGACGGCAGATTATTGCAGCGGTGACTGGCAAGGGGAAGCTCGCCGAAAATGCGCCGGTCTCTCCTCCCGGAGAATGAACTCGCAGAATTGCCTGCCTTCGGCAAGTCTGTTAAAGTCGAATGCGATGCCATCAATCGTCAAAGAAGTTGGCGAAACCTTCTATACCCTCTACAAAGGCTTTAGCGTTACCTTGCGGACGATGTTTCGCAAAACCACCACAGAATCCTACCCCGATGTTCCCGCGAGCGTTCAGCCGCGCTATCGCGGAATTCATGTTCTGCAACGCGATGAGAATGGGCTCGAAAAATGCGTTGGATGTTTTCTCTGCTCGGCTGCTTGTCCCGCGAATTGTATCTATATTGAAGCTGCGGAAAACACGGAAGCAAATCGCATGTCTGCTGGCGAACGCTACGCCAAGGTTTACAACATTGATTATTCGCGATGTATCTTCTGCGGGTATTGCGTGGAGGCGTGCCCTACCGATGCGATCACGCATGGTCACAATATCGAGCTCGCTCCTTACGATATTAATGCTTTGATTTATCGTAAAGAGCAGCTTCTTGAACCCTGGCCGACGCCGAAAGCCTGATCGTCAGTCAATGGCTTCGTGTTTTAAAACAAATCACCTCGTCAATCTCAACTGAAACTAGTTTTTGAGCCGAAGAAACCCGCGAAGGAATTCCTATCACCGAAGAACCAAAATCCCTGCCGGTAATCTGCGCAAAAACAGGCGAAACGGGCATACTTGCTAACCGCCGAAAAATTGCGCTTCTGCCAATTCTGTAGAACTTTAGCGCTTAGCTCTCTGCCTCGGCATACTCCTCTCCAGTTTTCTCGAATAGATTCAGCACTGCGCGCACGACAGGAGCGCGTCCTGTCGAGTTTTATTTACAACTGGCCCGGCGTCCGTACTCAACGCATATGTCCAATCAGTTGCATCGTGTACCGCGCGACGCTTCGAATTTTACTGGCGATCCCCGCCGCATGGATTCCCGGGCCACCCCGATCTCTCGAGGCTCCGGCCCTTGCCCGCACTCTTGACGCCTACGTTTCCCACTCCGTCAAAAATCATTTTATGTCCACGCGGTATCCCAGCTTCCGCGATCTCCAGTGCTCAGACCTGTTCGAGAATGGATAAATTGCTTAAGGATTGGGGCGGCTACAGATGGTAGAGGCGGGGTGAGTATTTGCGGCGAAGGTGTTGTGATTGGTCAGGCGAATTGAGCGAGCGGGCTTGGTATAAACGACAAACGGATGTGGGGCGCGCCGCTCGCATAACAAATGGACGCGCCAATAATAGGGATTTGTGGAGCGAACTGATGCTTGGGAACGCGGATGTTTTTTATTGGTCGACAAAACAAAGCGCGAGGAATACCGCGTTTGATTTTGGACCAAGTGGGTTTTCACTGGACATGGCGCGCCGAGGTTGAACGAACCGGCTTGATTTATCCAGGATTGAAATGGTGGCGCAGTTCCTGGTGCGGCGAAGACTGAAACCCGGTTGTAGACGGTGGTGGGAGGGGACATGGTGGCTTCATGGCAGGCGTTTATGTCGGTAGCAGTGCGGAGCGTTGGCGCGGCGAGGATCGAGACTTTGTCGGGACACGCGGCGAGCGTGGTGGTGGGCGTGGTGGTGGGCGTGGTGGCTTCACGCCTCTCTCTCAGGATTGTTAGGTCATGCGCTTCTTCGAGGAACGAGGTTGCCGCTTCCATCTACCCTGACAGGGGAGCTTAGCGTAGGAGCGTCAGTGCCTGGGATTATGAATTTGGAGGTAAGCATCTCGGACATGTTTTTGGCATGTGATGTTTGAGTGGAGGAGAGAATTCGTTGGACTTGCTCAAGACAAGGCGAACGTGCCTGTGTAGTGACTGGACTATCGCGGGGCGCGCGGGTGGTTCTTCTGTCAGAACGTTTCACACGCGCTGGATGTCGCCGAACGAGGATGTGCTCGGAATATTGACCGGGGAATCGGTGAGGCGCGAAGCATTTGGTCATGACAATCACAGTGTTGAGTGGTTTCTGGCGGATAGGAGAACGGATCTGAGTTTTGAGTGTGTACTCCAACACAGACCGCTCTCACAGTTCCGCTTTTTGACGAGGAAAACGATTTTCGCTTTCGGGAGCGTTCTCTTGAGCAGCTCCGAGTTCGCGATGCCAGCGCATGTCAAACTGCCTTTCGTTCAAGCAGAGAGTAGTGGGAAGACGCGCGGAGTGGAGGAGCGGGCGACGGTTTCTCCACGCGCTGCAGAGGTACGACGCGTGCCAAATCAGTCGAGCTCAGAGAACCGGTTGAATGGCGGCGGGGCGGCGAAGAATCTTTTGTCGCGCTGCAGGGCCCGAAACGCTTTCTTGGCAAGCGCGCGGATTCGATATTTTGAGACGACTCGGAAGGAGCAGGGAAGAGAGACGCCATCTGGGGGTTCTTGCGCGGACGCTGTCGCTGCTGGGGGTGTTCAACAGAACCTGTCAGGTCGTGAAGTGAATCGGTCCCTGTTTCAGGATCTTGGACCGTCTTGCCGATGGCATCGGTCTCTAACCGGCCGCGTTGTTCTAAAAAAGTCAGAGCGTCCGCCGCTCTTTCCGAGAGCTTTGGGCGGAGGAGCGGAAACGCGCCACGCGAAGCAGTCAAGTCTCGAAAAGGATGCGACGGGGAACTGGAAAATGGAGTTGTTGTGGCAAGCGATTCGCAATTATTTGGTGTCAGCGCCGCATCGGACAATGGAAGAAATGTCGGGGTGTTCTCTTCGGCCGGAAGGATCCGCGAGAGTTCGGAGTTGTCCTGGGCTGAAGATGCCTCCTGAGTCCGGCGGCAATCGAGAATCCAGCGCGCAAGGCGAGATTGGGTTTCCGCTTCGATCCACTCCTCGACAAGTTCTCCAAGTTCCTTGCGCAGATTTGCAATCGCATTCATGCGACCGAGGTCGAAATTCTCCAAGCCAGTTTGAGACGAGGTGATCAAGTATTCGAGCGGCGGCGCGACGGTCATGGAAGAGCTCCCTAGTCGTTAAATTCTGGAGAATAGAATGCGAACGCACCGATAGTAACATGTGAAGTACTTGTATCAAGAGTATAAAGTTGGCGATGCCGACGAGCTTGTGTGTCCGTGCCGTATTTTTCCACAGGATTCACACAATCGCAAGTAGCGGCTATAGCGGACATAAAGGATGGACGCGCCAGCAATGCGGCGGAGAGACGGACCGTAAAAAACAGCATAGAACCTCAGGCGGATGCGTGGAGTGCGTAACGGACGATTGTTGCGAGGAGGATCCATGGGAGGGAAAAGGCAAGCGGTTTCAGCGGAAGTCGCGGCGCAAGGGGAGAGAGCGATTCGCGCCGAACGGATCAAGAGGAGGCGCACGCGCAGCCGCGAATATATGCAGGAATGGCGGGCGAATCCGAAACACCGCGCGGTCGAGCGCAAGAGACGCGAGCGCGACTACCTGGTGAGAGAGCAGCGTGGGGCGCATCGCTTGATGCTTCATCCCTACACGGGAGTTCATGGCGAGCCGCAATGCGGATTCTGCGGACAGGGGAAGCCGGTAGAAGTTGTTGAAAGACTTCGTATTTCGGAAACGGCGGACGAAGAGTACGTAACAGTTCTCATTCCGTACTGCGGACATTGTTGAGAGCAAGATTGACGGCGATAGCGGAAATAGTTCAACACCAGTGGCTCTTGTGAATGCGTGAAAAGAATTTCAGCACCGGGCTGCGAGGAGTGCTTTTCGAAGCGCGGCACTATGCGCGAATGGGTTCAGCGCTTTGGCTTTACGGTTGGCTGGTGCTGCGGCAAACGCACCAGTCGGGGTCCATAGGTTGGGTGCTCGGCGGCGCGCCGGTTCGCTACCGCGAAATCGAGGAAGAGACAGGATTCAACCGACGTACGCTCGAGCGTTGGCTGAGCACCCTGCGGCGCGAGGGCTATATCGAGACGAGCGCAGCTCAGGAAGGCGTGAGGATCCGCATCATGAAAGCCAAGAAATTTCCACAGGCTGGCCGCAAATCTGCGGAGGGTGTACGCAAAAGTGCGGGCAGGGGTACGCGAAATTGCGGGGCAAGTACGCAACAAAACTATACGTACGAACAATTTGCGGACGGGATGAATAGTTCATCAATAGTAAGAATAAAAGAAAACCAAACGCGGCCCGAAAATATCAACAGCTGTGAAAAGCGAGGGCAGAATCAGCAGCAAGAGTGGCGCAGAGACTACAACCCCAACGAATATCAAAATGCAAATCAAAACCAATCCGGTTTAGAAGAGACGCAAAACCAAAATCCAAATCAAAGTCGAAACCAGAAAGAAGATCGACACGATAGCTTTCCGTGGGAGCTGCGTTTGCGACAGCAGTTGTTACGCGCGGAGCGTGACGAAGCGGTGCGCCGCGAACTTGCTGTGGGAACGGGGCCGTCAAATCGCCGATGAAACTATTTTCAGGATTTCGAAGGGAAGTTGGGCACGGAGCAAGAGTTCCTCCCCGATATCAACTGGCGTGGTATGAGCCGCGGCGACGCATAGGAGTGTATTTTCCTGCGCCGCTGCACTGGGTGCTGCGAATGTTGCGGGAACTGAAACATCGCTGTCGGCTGGCGGTGCGTGCTCCGCGGATCGAGTGCGCCGAAGTATTTCAAATGCAGAGGGATCATCGCCAACGCGAGCGGATGGCCGCGGAGTACGCGCGGGGGTACTTGAACGGGTGGCGCGAATGTTTTCACGTGTGCCTGGACGCGGTGGAAGAAGAAATCGACAAGGTGGATGAAGCTTGGAACATCGGTGCGATGCTGCCCGCGCCGAAGCCTCCACGTGAGAACTAGGCGCACGAGGCAAGCCGAAATCCGTCGGCCTAGAGCAACTGCAAAGCCAAAGTTCAAGACTGCGAGGTGTTGTGATGAAAGCTGCCGAAATATTCAATTCGTGTCATGCACGCTATCGGGGATTGCATGAATGGCTTGATAGCTCGCTTGGAGAAGTGCGCGCACTGGACCTCGGTTCGCCGTCTTGCGGATATCAGTGGCGGCCGGAACGGTCGCGCGCGTGCGAATACGTGGCGGATTTTGAACGCATCGGACGGCAGGCGTTGAAGCGTCCCGCGTGGAAAGGCCGCCTGAAATTGTTCGAGATTTATTTTATTGGAGGCGCCGACTATCGCCACGCGATCTCGCTGGTAGGAGTTGCCGAAGGCACGTTTGACTATTGGTTGCAGGAAGTGAAAAAAGCTGCGGGCCGTGAATTCTCGCGCACCGGATTGTTCCCACCGTCGAGCTATTTTCAATCGTCGCACGCGCGTCAAGTTGAGAAAGGCCGTTCGTAACGGTTGCTGCATAGCCAGGCGTCTTCGTCGATGGTGCCCGCCGTATCCCGAATTTCTCTCCGCTTGAATCCCTCGCAAAGTCGCAGGCCTACTGATTATCCCTCGGAATAAAACTCACTTAACATCCTCCCAGCGCCGAATTGCGCGTTTATGAAAAGGCGATTAATGCACATAGACTTTGTAATTGCGGCGGCGTGTGTTAGACAGATACACCATGAAACATGGCGGAAACATTTTGGTTACCGGCGCTGGCGGGTGTATCGGCTCTGCGCTTGCCGAGAGGATCGCGAGGTCCGGCGCGCATCCTGTGATACTTCTGGACCACGCGGAGTACGAGCTACATGAAATTGACAAAGCGGTGTCTGCCGTCGAGGGGCGGCAGCCGCACGTCGCGGTGCTTGGCGATATCTGCGACGCCGCGTTGCTTGTCGAAGTGTTTGAAAAATACCGACCGGCCATTATTTATCATGCAGCGGCTTTCAAGCATGTTGCGATGATGGAATTGAACCCGCTTGCGGCGATTCGCAACAACGCGATCGGGACGATGACGCTGGTACGCGCCGCGCGCAAATACGGGGCAGCGCAGTTCGTGATGTGTTCAACGGACAAGGCAGTAAATCCGTGGAGCATTATGGGCGTCTCGAAACGGATCGCGGAACTGGTACTGCTTCGATGGAACGGGATCCGGACTCAGGTGAAATCCATCAGGTTGGGGAATGTTTTAGGCTCGCGCGGGAGTGTGGCGCCGCTGTTTCGCGAACAAATCGCGCGTGGCGGTCCGGTGACGGTGAGGCATCCTGACGTCAGCAGATATTTTCTGACTCTGAGAGAAGTGGTGGATTTAATTCTCGCGACGACTAATCTGGAAGGCGGCGTTTTTGTGCCGGAGTCCGGTGAACCGGTAAAGATTGTTGAGTTGGCGCGCGGCATGATTCGAAAAGCGGGGCATGACCCAGGGGTGGAAATGCCGATCGTGTTCACGCAGCTGTGTCCTGGCGAAAAACTCAGCGAAGAAATGGTTTTTGCGAGCGAATCGGTCGAGCCCAGCGGAGATTCGAGACTCCAACGTGTGCGAGGCCCGGCAATCTACGCTGACGAGTTTGACGTGAAGATGGCGCGAATCGTCGAAAGCGTGGAACGCCGCGACATTCCCGCGCTTGTAACTGCGCTTGTGAGCGCGGTGCCCGAATACAAGCCCAGCGAATTGTTGCTTCGCGCCCTGAATCCGCTTGCGCGAGCAGCGACGAAATGATTCCCAGCTAAAATGAAACGCACAATTGCAGTTGTCACAAGTTCCCGCGCCGATTACAGCCACCTGTACTGGCCGTTGCGCGAGCTTTCCGCGCATCCGGACGTGGATTTGAAAATCATCGTGATGGGTGCGCATCTTTCGCCTGAGTTTGGCTTGACCGTTCAGGAAATCGAGAAAGACGGCTTCCACATTGACGCGCGAGTTGAGTGCCTGCTTAGCTCAGACAGCGATGTGGGAATGGCCAAGACTATCGGCGTCGCCACGCTGAGCCTTGCCGACATTTTCGGACAGATTCGCCCGGACTTGCTTTTGTTGATCGCCGACCGTTACGAAATGCTGGCGCCTGCGTCTGTCGCTCTGGCGCTGCGAATTCCCATCGCGCACATTGAAGGCGGAGAAATCAGCGAAGGCGCGATTGATGACGCGGTCCGAAACGCGCTGACGAAGATGAGTCACATTCATTTCACGTCTACGCAAGCCGCTCGCGACCGTGTAATCGCCATGGGAGAAGAGTCCTGGCGCGTTCATCGTGCGGGCGCGCCTTCGTTGGATCATTCGCGGCGGCAGAAGCTATACACGCGCGAACAAGTCGAATCGAGATTGCAGGTCGAATTGAAGCATCCGACGATTCTGGTCGCGTATCATCCAGTGACTCTCGCGCGCGACACGGTTCGTGAATCGGACGCGCTTTTTGCTGCTTTGCGCGAATTGGCGGATCAGATTTTGTTCTGTTACCCGAATGCTGACGCAGGGAGCCGCAGTCTCATCGAGCGCGCACGAGCCTTCGCAGATTCGCGCGAGGCCGCACATATATTTGTGAATCTGGACGCGCTGACTTACTGGAGTTTGCTCAAGCAGGTGGATGTGCTGCTGGGGAATTCGAGCAGCGGAATCATGGAGTCAGCTTCATTTGCGCTGCCAACGGTGAACGTCGGACTTAGACAACAAGGCAGGGAACGCGCACGCAACGTGATCGACGCCGCGCCAGAGGCTCGCGCGATTCTCGAGGCCATCGCTACAGCAAAGAGTTCCGAGTTTCGCCGCGGGCTTCAAGGTACGACGAATCCGTACGGCGAAGGCGTCGCTTCCGAGAAAATCGTTGAAGTGTTGACAACCGTTCCGCTCGGTGAGGAATTGCTTCTGAAACGCCACGCGCCGATCCGCGCATTTTCCAGCTCGGCGGGATAAGACGTGCAGTCTTCTCACGAAGTCGCTTATTGCAGCGGCCGAGGATTCACGGGCTGGATGTTGAATTTGCCGTTCGCGTTGTTGACTGAAACCAAATCCCCGTCTTGAATTCTAAGCGAGTCCGCCAGCCATTCCTGAATTTCTACCTTGAGATACTTTCCGCACACTTCTCCGATCCCGCGAGAACATTCAATAAATTGATCGCCGCCCGCCTCAAGTGGAATTAGAAGCGTAAGCTTCCCGTCGATTTTGTCCACGGGGCCTTGCAGCGAAGTGACATCATCCATTGTGGACATTCCATCGGAGCCCGTCAGCCTACCTGTTTTGATGACTACGACGTCCCGGTAGGCTTGTCGACGAAGGTTATGGCCGGGCGGTTTGGTTCCGGCTTGGGGACCTTCTTCTTCGGCTTTTTGACTTCGCGTCTTCCCTTGTCTTTGTTTCCCATGCCGCATAGCATGCCACAGTTTTACAACTTTGCAACTGGCGCGAAAGTCCGAGATCCCGAGCGCAACCGCACCATGCCGATTCCAATCCGGGGAGAGCGGGCAGCCGCGAAACATTTTGAGCTTCTTAGGCTATGCGGTATCTTCTCTGCATTGGGAGGCGCATCCGATGAAACTCAACTATGTAATCAAATTCGTCGACGACATGGGCCGCGCCGTGAAATTCCATCGCGACGTGTTGGGCTTGCCTTTGAAGTTCGAATCCCCGGAGTGGAGCGAATTTGTAACCGGTGAGACGACCCTTGCGTTGCACAAGGCTTCAGCCAAAAATGCGGCAGGTTCCGTTGAGCTGGGATTCACGGTCCCCGATCTGCACAAATTCCACACGGATATGATCGCGAAGGGCGTGCAGTTTACAATGCCGCCGACCAAGCAGGATTTCGGCAGTGAGCTCGCGCAATTCGTGGATTCGGAAGGCGGCCGCAACAGCGTCGGCCAAGGGTAACTTGTGGTTTCGAGACCTCCGGGGCGGCCTTGAAATTTCGATGGTTAAATCCTTTTCCATCTGTGTGAGCGGTATTCGGCGAATCGTGGTCAAAAACTCGCAAGTTTTTGTACCCAAATAGTCTTGTTGTGAATCTTATAGGTAGGAGGCTCAAGGTCATGACGGTACCAAGCACGCCCAGGCGCACAAGCACGCTGAGTGAGTCAGTGTTTTCCTCGCGCCGCCCGGACTTCTCCACGCCCCGATGGGGGCGGCAATTCCTTGCGTACGTGCTGGCGGTGGCTTTATTGTTCGCCACGCTGCCGCAGAACCTGCCTGCGCAGGAAAACCAGGCGCAAGATCCTCAAGATCAAACTGCGCAAGCTCAGGCTCCGGCGGGAAGCGACGCAGCGCCTGCCTACACGCCTCAGTCGCAGGATCAGTTGGACCAACTCGTTGCGCCTATCGCGTTGTACCCGGATTCGCTAGTGGCGCAAGTTCTAGCCGGATCCACTTTTCCGGCGCAAATCGTTGAAGCGGACCGCTGGGTTCAGGCGCATCCGGATCTAAAAGGTGACGCGTTGGGCCAGGCTGTCGACCAGCAACCTTGGGATCCCAGCGTGAAGGCGCTTTGTGCGTTTCCCAGCGTCCTGGGGAATATGGACAAGAACATTTCCTGGACGTCCTCACTCGGCGACGCTTACTACAACCAGCAACAGGATGTAATGGACGCGATTCAGCGCATGCGGCAAAAAGCGCAAGCAGCCGGCAATCTGAAATCGACACCGCAGCAGACCGTCGACGATCAAGACAACAACATTGTGATTCAACCTGCTCAACCTGACGTGGTCTACGTTCCGGCTTACGACCCTTGGCTCGTTTACGGATACCCGGTCGCGCCCTGGCCCTATTGGTACAACTATCCCGGGATCTGGTTTGGTGGCCCGTACCTTTCCTTCGGACTAGGCTTCGGCATTGGTTGGTTCGGGGGCTTCGGGTGGGGTTGGGGACATTGGGGATTCGACTGGCACAACCACTACGCGATCTACAACCACAACCGCTACTACTCCCATTCCAACACTTTTTACAATCGCAACAATTACTACCGCGGCGGCGGTGAGCGCGGCGTTGCAAACAACGTGAACCGCGGAGTTGCGCGAGGCGGAGAAGCTGAGCGCGGCGGCGCAGAAAATCGCGGCGGTGCAGAAAACCGTGGCGGCGAGGCGCATCCATTCAATGGAGATCGCAACGCGGCGCGCGGGTTCGGTGACTCTCACGGCCAGACCGGCACTCGTTCCGGCGCGTTCAGCGGCTACAACCATGGCGGAGAAACCAGGAGCTTTTCGTCACGCGGGCAGTCCAGCTTCGGTGGAGGTGGCGGCGGGTTCCATGGCGGAGGTGGCGGCGGACATCACCGCTAGCCTTAATTCACGGCCGCGATAGCGCTTCGTCGGTGCGCTGTCGCAACTGCTTATAAGCGCTTTGAAATTTATAAATGGAGAAAGAATATGCGTCAGACGAAGCTGAACCTGCGAAACGTTCGGTTATCCGGTTATTTAACGCTCGTCACAGCCGCGTTCCTCCTGTTCGCATGCTTTGCCCCCAGCGGCAAAGCTCAGCAAGCGGGGCAAAAAACGTTTTCGTCCGCGGACGAAGCCTGTCATGCACTCGTGAAGGCGTTGAAGAATAGCGATGATGCAGCGCTATTGCAGATTCTTGGTCCCGATGGAAAAGAGATTATCTCTTCCGGCGATCCCGCCGAGGACCTGGCCACCCGCACAAATTTTGTGAGCAAGTTTCACGAAATGCACCGGCTGGTGGTTGAGCCCGACGGCACTACGACTCTGTATATCGGCGCCGAAAACTGGCCAACCCCTATCCCCCTGGTGAATAAGGGCGGCGCGTGGTATTTCAATACGGACGCCGGCAAGCAGGAAATCTTGTTCCGCCGAGTGGGTCAGAACGAAATGTCGGCGATTCGCGTCTGCCAGGAGCTGGTGGCCGCGCAGAAGGAGTATTTTTCCAAAGAGCATAACGAGTACGCCCAGAGGTTCGTCAGCACCGAAGGCAAACACGACGGACTGTATTGGCTGGGCGCCAACAATGAATTCGAGAGCCCCATCGGCCCGCTCGTCGCCAACGCGGGTAGCCCTGGCGATTTGGCAAAGAACCTTCAAACGGGACCCGTTCCGTTCCGCGGATATTATTTCCGCGTCATTACCCGCCAGGGCAAGGCCGCTCCCGGTGGCGCAGCCGATTACATCGTAGATGGCAAAATGACCGGCGGATTCGCGTTCGTCGCCTATCCTGCGGAATATCGCAACTCCGGCGTGATGACGTTCATCGTGGACAAAGACGGAGTTGTGTATGAGAAGGATCTCGGGAAGAAGACTGGGGTCGCGGGTAAATCCATGAAGGACTACAACCCCGATTCCACCTGGAAGAAAACTCAGGAACCAAACCCAGAAACTGCCGCCGAACAAAAGGCGCAGTAGAGAACGCCGCGTCCTTGCGTAAAGAGAGCTTCGTAGCGTCCTGCTGCGGGCGCTAGCGAAAAGGCCAAGCTCATGCGCATTCCCAACCGGGAGAGCGCTTGAGGCCTCTTCGCAGTCGCATTTCTACCCGGTTCTGGCAAATATGTAGAATGTGACGTAACTCTCTAAAAACAAACGACCGGGATGTATCTACCCGGGGCCACAGCCGCACGTCAGCCTGCAACGCCAAGCGTCCTTTGCCAAGCGGCCCAGGGTGCGTTTCGCAAAGAAATTGTAAGCTCACACGAATTTCTAACCGGTTCTGGCCCACATTCAAAAACGAACGTAACCCACTCAAAACAAACGACTGAAATATTTCTAACCGGGGCCAGAACTGCATTTAAGGAACTACGTCTTCGCAACTCAACTGCCCACTCTCTCGCTGGACAACGGACATTTCCTTTTTAAACTCCGTGTGACTGGTTGTATCATCGCGCCCAACTCGCTATCAATGCCAAGCATTTGTGCCGGGCACAGCATGCTGTGTGCCCAAGGGAGGAAGCTAACTGTGCGAGGGCCTCTGAAGAGATCCAAAATCTCGGCGCGCGCGGCCGTCGTTCGGTCTCGCATCGCGGTCATAATACCGGCATGTATCGGAATACTTGCGGGTTCGTTCGCGGCTCCCTTGCCCGGAGCGGATGCTCCGAAGTGCACCGTCGATGCGCTTGCGGCCTTGCAAGTTCACAAAATGACGGTCGCTTCTGCCACGGACGTGCCGGCTGCTGAGCAGCTCCCCGCTTTCTGCGACGTCAAAGGTTCTGTCGAAACCGAAGGCAATTCCGCTGGGTTCGAGATCAGGCTTCCGGCAAACTGGAACGGCAAGTTCGTGTTTTTCGGCGTGGGAGGCCTTGGCGGAAACATGATTCCGTCGGCGAGTCGCGCGGAAGTGGAAGGTTCGCTACGCGACGGTTACGCTTCCGCCGTGACGGACACCGGACATACCGCAGCACCGACGGATGCGAGTTGGGCGCTGATTTCGCCCGGCGTGCCAAACACTCCAAAACTTCTCGACTACTACTACCGCGCCGCTCACGAGGTGGCCGTCGCGGCGAAACAACTCGTTATGGCTTTTTTCAGCGCGAAGGAAATCAAACGCGCTTATTTCGACGGCTGCTCCAACGGCGGCCGTATGGCCTTGATGGAAGCCGAGCGCTATCCCGACGACTACGATGGAATTATTTCCGGCGCGCCGTTCATGAACGCGGCCGCAATTTTTCCTACCGTAATGCGCGACGCACATTTGTCCTTGAGCAACTTCATTCCCGGCTCGGCGCTCGATGCGGTCGATCAGGCGGTGAACGCGAGCTGCGATGCCACCGACGGCGCGAAAGACGGCCTGATTCAAAATCCGGCAATGTGCGCGTTCAATGGTAAGAGCCTCGTGTGCAAGAGTGACGACACTGCGAATTGTCTGACGCAGCCGCAGGCGGATTCGTTGCAGCCCTATTTTCGCGCGGTGCGGGATTCCCACGGCGACATTCTGTATTCAGGATGGTCCGTTAGCGATCTTGGTGGACGCGCAGGCGCGGCTCTTTGGACCTTCGGCAGAGCCATGCCCGATTTCGACAGCGCGGATTTGTGGACCACGAATGCGCCGCTCGGCTGGCTGTTCGCACAGAACATCATTCGTCACATGGTCGAACTCGACCCGAAGTACAACGTGCGCACGTTCGATGTCAACACGGACGGAGTTGTCGGCGATGCCGCTCTCAAATTGTTCAACGAAAGAATGGAACTGCTCGCCGTTGGCGACGCTGCGAAGCTGGACGCGTTTCGCGCAAAGGGCAAGAAGCTGCTGATCTATCACGGATTCAGCGACCCGGCGCTCTCGCCTTTTCGCACGATCGAACTTTACGAACAACTGGCCGCCGCGACTTCGGGAAGTTATCCGAGCTTGCAGAAAAGCGTACGCCTGTTCATGGTTCCAGGAATGCAGCATTGCGGAGGAGGCCCAGGTCCGAATTCCTTCGCCATGCTTCCCGCGCTGGATAAGTGGGTCGAGGGCGGAACAGCTCCCGAACAAATCGTCGCCACCAAGTATGTGAACGACGATCCTTCGCAGGGCGTCGCGCGCACCATGCCGCTCTGCAAATTCCCTCAACAGGCAAAATACAAGGGCGCCGGCGACGTCAACGATGCCGCAAACTGGTCCTGCGCGGACCAACCGTCTCTCTTAACCGTCGGCCCGAACGGCGTCGAGGCCGGCCTGAAGGAAAAGTAGCTCCCGAGGACGAAACGCAATTGCACGGTGTGCTGAGTGCGCAAAATCGGTTTCGTAGGGGCGCAGCATGCTGCGCCCGGCAAAAATACTCGGCGATATTTATCCGAGTTGCCGACCAACCTACGCTGGCACGTTCCCAGTGCTCACCGATTGCCATCGCTTCAGCGGGCGCAGCATGCTGCTCCCCTACGCGCCCTCGGCGGTGGCGCGAGCTTTGCCGTGAACAGCGCGATGTTATCCGTGCAGCCAGGGGAGTTGGCCTTTGTGCGACAGCGCCAGCAAATCCATCGACACCGCGACGGCGCAGTGAAGGCACACGCCACCCCAAATCGATTTTAGTTTCCACGCGAGCCACCCGAGGATCAGTCCTGCGAATATTGCGCCGGCGGCCTCGGGCCATGGCTTGGCGAAATGAATCATCATGTAAGGCACCACCGACACGGGAACCGCCAGCACTCCGATGTACCGCGAAAGTCCTCCCACCAAAAATCCTCGAAAGAAAAATTCCACGGCGATAAATTGTCCTGCGTACATTCCTTCCCACATCAGCAAGTCAGCCCAGGATCGCCCCGCATGCGGGTACATCGGATAAAAGTTGTAAAACTCGGGCGAGAGCGACACCACCCAAATCACCGGGCACACCAGCACGAACAGCCCAACGTAAATCCAAAAATGCTGTGCGAAGCCGCGGAACGAAAGATTGCAGTCGCGCAGACGATTACCCGGTTGAACCGCCATCACAATCGCGGGCAAAGCGACAGAGCTGATCAGGATCCACAGGATCCACCAAGCTTTCACTCGAAGGATCCAGTAAGGGTCAGGCGCGAAACGATTCTCCGGGTACAACTCCGCGTAAGTCGCATCGCTGCCGACGAATTGCAACACCAGAAGCGCGATGCAAGCCGTCACGCAAATAATCGCGAACCCGCGGACGTCCGTACTCCTCAGAGTGTCCTTTAGCGAATCGCCCATCGACCGAGGCTCTTTGGAATTTGCATCTCCAGCGAGGACGACCCCGCCGCTTACGCGTGGCTCGCGCCGTGCTGGGGCCTGCGAATTCCGGTCGCGCCCCTTACGTGACGCGGCGGGGAAGCCGTGTCGGGCAATAGGAGAATTGTTCGCCAATCTGCGCGATGATTTAAACATCTAGTTGAGCACGACTGCCCTCGTGCGAACTTGCACGTCAGTGGGAAGATGGAGCAACACTTCGTCGTTTTCCCGAGGGTTGCAGTGGCCTGCCGTGTCGCACGTCGCGGGCAGGAGTGTGTAAGTAAACGTCGCCTCAAATGTCGTTGGTTTGTGCTGCGCGAATTGCCACGTCCTGATGTTCTCTTCCGCCGCGTTCGCCAGGATTGCGGGGCCGCTTTCGATGTCCATCAACGTAACGTGACTTCCGTCAGTCGAAAGGCGGAACCGCACAGCTCCGGTGATCTGCGCTAACAGAGGAACCTGAGGATACACTGGCACGCTAGCACTAATAACAACGGGTACAGGCTCCTTCGGTGGTTGCTGGGCGACGGACGTGTTTTGCGCCAGCACTAGCGTCAAAAGTAGCGGCAATGGCAACGTTCGAATATTGTATTTTTCTTTTCGCGCGGTATTCATCTCATCTCCTTTCACAGTTCTACTTCGCCACAACGAAAGGTGAATCCGTAAAAAGCCGACGTGCGCCGACTTCTTCGCGGATGATCGCCAAGCTCGCACGAACCATACTTCGTCGGCGCGTCCCATAAGAAATGTGACGAAGCACAACGCGAAAACCGAATGATCGAGCGAAGCTCCAAAGTATTGCCAGAACGCAGCGTGTGCACCCGGATAATCCGCCGAGAAAATCATGGCCAACATCAGCAGCAGTCCGCCTACGCTGGCCGGCCGCACCAGAACGCCCAGCACGAGTCCTAGCCCGATGCAAAACTCGCCGTACGCCACTGCGAATGCGACTAGCGTCGCATGGGGCAACACAAAACCCCGCAGCACCGGCTCCATAAACGGATACACGCCGCCCTCCAAGAACTTGTTAATCCACATTTGAAATCCACCGCCCAGCGTGAACTGCGTCCCGAAAACTTTGTACTCGCCGAAAATCAGGAACAACACTCCCACGCCGATGCGCAACAACGCGAGTGCACGGGTATTGCGATTCGGCTGTTGATCGCTGGCCATCATGGAAGGCGCATGATACCACCGCGTGAGGTGGTGCCGTAGTTCGTCGGAAATACGCAATGACGTGGACTTGAACCACGGCAAATTAGGATGTGCGCAAGTGCTGCGCGGCAACTATAAAGCTACAGGGATGGTGCCGGTTTACGTAGCGCCGGGCTCCAGCCCGGCATTCTGGTTTTTTATTTTGCCGAATCCGGCAAGAGGCAAGTCACAAGTAAAATACCGGGCTGAAGCTCGCCGCTACACAATCAAGTCCGCACAACATTGCGCCTCGCGTGCTTGCGGCGGAATGGGTCGCCTAAAGCTGGAGCTCCATCACGATGGCAGGTTCGTCCGGCTCGAAATAAAAATGCGGGGAAGTCTCGCGAATCGTAAAACCCAGCTTGAGATTTAAGTTCAGCATAGGCAGATTGCTCTTTCGCGTGTTGGTGACGATCACGCGAAAGCCTTGTTGCTTCGCAAATTCAATCTGCCACTGTTTTTGCTTCAGGCCCAAGCCTGTGCGGCGCAACTCAGGCAGAATGCCGGTGGTCATGATGTGCAAACAGCCCGGCCTCGGCTCGTCGTTGTAGTCGGTATCGCGCACAAACGCGGAGCAGCCGACAATCTTTCCATCAACGATCATCCAGTATGATTCGAATTGAGCCCAGTCCTCGGGAGTAAACAAGTCCGCTGGGAAAGCATGAAAAATCCGTCGGTCGATGTCGAGCAGCGCGTCCATCTCATCTGGGATGATGACTTGCCTGAACTCAATCTTCTTTGTCGCCGCTGTCGTGTGCATTTCGCGCGTATCTTTCGAAGGCGAATGATATCACCGCGATTCGCTTTGTTGCGACTGCCTGTCGCGTGAGAAGACAGAATTGCGTTGACATTTGCGCGGTTGGATGTTTTTGTACTTACAGATGAGGCTGAGAGCTGGTTTCTTTTATTCCGCGGCAATCCTGATTTTCTTCGGCTCGCTTTATTTGCTCACCAAAGCCTTTGACCTGCTGAACAAGCCCAGCGACACTGCCGTTTTTGGCGGAATTCTAATTATCGTCGCGCTGATTGCGCTGGTGCCTTCCGCACTGCACTGGATTTGGCATCATCATGTGACGCCGCACGCCTTCCCTGTGCGAACACGAAAAGAGGAAAAAGATGCACATTGAGATGAATCACCCGCTTAACCTTCGCAAATGGATTGCGCTCGCTGTACCGATCATTATCGTCGCGGTTTTCTTTGCAGGATGCGCTACCAGAATCGGCCCTGGGCGCGTGGGAATTAAAGTCGATCTAGCGGGAACGCAGCGCGGCGTAGAAGACTTGCCCATCCGGACCGGATGGGTGTTCTACAATTTTCTTTCGTCCACTATCGTCGAATATCCCACTTCGATTCAAACCGCCAAATGGACCAAGGACCTGAATGAAGGCTCGCCCACTAACGAGGAAATGTCGTTTAACACCAAGGATGGCTTGACGGTGTACGGCGACCTTTCGGTTTCTTACCACCTGGAAGCGTCCAAGGTTCCTGCTTTCTATGTGAAGTTTCGCAACGATAACATCGAAGGCTTCACGCACGGCTTTCTGCGCAACGTGGCGCGCGACGCCATCAACAGAACCGGATCGCAGTACACCGTGCAGGAAATCATGGGCGAAAAGAAATCCGAGCTGGAGCAGGATTCGCGCAAGGACTTGCAGCAGCAGGTGAACGACATCGGCGTGGTGATCGACCAATTCGGTTTCATCGGCTCGCCGCGTCCGCCGGAGTCGGTAATCGCCGCCATCAACGCAAAAGTTCAAGCGCAGCAGATTGCGGTGCAAAAACAAAATGAGCTGGTGCAGTCGCAAGCCGACGCCGCGAAGCTCGTCGCCGCCGCAGAAGGCCAAGCCAAAGCGCAAATCGCCATTGCGAACGGCGAAGCGGAATCAAACCGTCTGCGCGCCGCGTCCATCAGTGAAAACATCATCAAGTGGCAGCAGCTAGCCGTCACCGACCGCTGGATCGCAAAGTGGAATGGCGAGATGCCCTCAGTCCAGGCCGGCGGCAACATCCCCGGTATGCTGCTCGACATCAAACCGCCAAAATAGCTTGACGCCCGTCCGGATGACCATAAGTCCGTGGAGGTCACGATGCAAAAGAAGAACCACGTTCTGGGCCAACTCTGGATTCCTTGGGTGTGCATTTTGACATTTGGGTTCTCTGCATTTGCAATCTTCGCGCAAGGGAACCCAAGGGTGAGCGCTGTTTTGCGCTTAAAAATATGGACGGAAGATCGGAAGCATGCGTATGCAGAGAGATATAAGATTCCTATTCACATCGAACTCACTAACGTGACCTCGCGAGATGTATTTATAGGGAGAGATGTGTGGTCGAATATATATCCGTCTCATGTCACCCTCATCGTGATGCCCACTGATGGTCACGCGATGACCGGAGAAGCGGGAAATGTAGATGGTTTGGGACTCAGCGACGATCTAGCGAGGCAATGCTCAATTGCTGTTTCTTGCTCCCGCCCGGTAACTCGTATGGCTCAACTAGCGCGTTGCGTCAAGACCTGGCCGCCGGGACTTATAAGGTCCGCGCAGTGTTCGAGAGTGAGGGCATAGAATCAGGTTCTTTCTATAATCCTCTTCTAAACCATCCTCAGAAGTTAGAGAAGTTCCGGTCACAGAATTGGAAGGGCATCGTCGTGAGCAATGATCTCACGGTTAGAATCGTTTCTCGCGATGGAAAGTCGAATGGGCGATCGCCGAACTAGGTGAGCCGATTCCGGCGAACTCAGGGACAAGCGGAGGAACTGGCGCGGACCAGTGTGCGTCGCGGAATTGCCAGCGGCCGTCGCGATACTGCGCGACGCCTGTAAAGTATCCGCTGTCCTCTACCTGGTGCCCGTCGGCCCAGACTTGAAGCTCGTGATACGAAGCACCGACCACAGCCAGATCCGGTGCGAGCGGATCGACGCGCAAGTCGTCGCTCCACTTCAGCTCTATTTGTTTGATGGCCTGCGCGACTTGCGGAAGTCCCGTGGTGACCTCGGCACTGTTTGCGAAGGCGATTTTGCCGTTGACGGCCATGAAAAACTCCGGCGTCTCGGCAAAATATTTGCGCCAAGCTGCCGGGCCGTCTTGCGTGACGTCGCGAGCTACGTCGCGCATAAACGTTCGCACGCCGCCATCGATGGCAATGTATTGCTTCTGGGTTAGTTCCGGCGACTCAACGCGCACAGTGTCGCGTTGGCTGTCGTGCGAGCCGCATGCAATCAACGTGGACAGCAGAACACCAAAGAGCAGCGTACGCGTGACGGATGCTTTCATGTGCCGCAATGTAGCACAGAGATTGTCACCGGGCCTGCTTAAGTGGACCTCGCGAGACTGTGGCGACAAGACGGTTTTGTAGCTACGCCCTTCAGGCCGGCGGATTACCATGCGAGACCCAATGCAAATGCGACCGCCTGAAGGCGGCCGCTACATAAACTAGACACAAATCGCGCGACGCTTCGCGAATCGTTGATAGAATGCGCGGCATGCGCAACCTTATGCTGACGTTGGCGGCGGTGCTTACGATTTTATCCGCCGCAGCACTGATCGCTCCGTCACGAAACTCGCCGAGCAGGGGACGCCCCATCCACACGCAAGCCGCGGGCGCATCGGACGACCTGCACTGGTCGGTTCAGACCAGCGGGATCGACACCAACCTGCGAGGCGTTAGCGCGGCGACCATATCCGGTGCAATTGCGGCGCGCGGCGCTGGGAAATCGCCTGAGGCACCTCACGTAGCTGTGTGGGCTTGCGGTTCCAACGGAGTGGTTCTCGTCTCGGACGATTCCGGCAAGACTTGGAAGCGCCTGCACGTTGCCGGAGGCGAGACACTCGATTTCCGCGGCATTGTTGCCTTCGACCAGACTACGGCTTACCTGATGTCGAGCGGGGAAGGCGACAAATCGCGCATTTACAAAACAATGGACGGTGGCGAAACTTGGAACCTGGAATTTACAGACAAGCGCCCGTCATTTTTTCTCGACGCTCTAGTCTGCAAATCTGAATGCTACGCGCTCAGCGATCCGGTC
>Ga0209330_1000311_pt1 | contig 22654 bp, 13 predicted proteins | sample JacPinW_OM2H0_O3_FD_187969 | JGI IMG/M metagenome (GOLD analysis project Ga0209330, IMG submission 187969) | Forest soil microbial communities from Algoma, Ontario, Canada - Jack Pine, Ontario site 1_JW_OM2H0_O3 (SPAdes) (version 2) | ecosystem: Environmental > Terrestrial > Soil > Boreal...
CGTTGTTACGGATCGCTTCTTGTGGATGCAGCTCAAGAAGACCGACGTGCTTGTGCGCCGCTGCGTGAAAAATAATTTCCGGCCGCTCGCTGCGCAGGAGTTCCCTCAGCCGGTCTCGGTCAAGGATGTCAGCCAGTACTGGCATAACTCGCGAAGCGTCACAGCGTCGGGAAACCTCGCGATGTGTGTAGAACAGGCTATTTTCCGATTTATCGAGCAGGATTATCTTCTGCGGAGATGCCTCTGCGATCTGGCGGCAGAGTTCTGAGCCGATGCTGCCCCCGGCGCCGGTGACGAGCACCACTTTGCCGCCGACGACCCGTCGAGTCTCCATCACGTCGACGTGAATCTCCACGCGATCGAGAAGGTCCGTGATCTTCGGAGCCCGCAACTGAAGCTTGGAAACCCCTTCCTGGGCCAACTCCGCAAGCGACGGAAGCGTTCGAACCGGCAGGTGAGACCGCCGACAGGCGGTAAGAATATCGTTCATCTGTGATTGCGTCGCGCTTGGAATGCAGATGAGAATTTCTTCGGCGCGCATTTTCGCAGCCAACCTGGCAATGTCTTTGGTCCCGTTGACAACAGGGACGCCGTACATCGACCGGTTCGACTTTGCCGGATCGTCATCCACGACAGCTACGGGTTGGCACCCCGAAGTTGGATCTGTTGATAACTCTCTTAGTAGCGTCATGCCGGCATCGCCGGCTCCAACAATCAAGACGCGTCTTCCGCGTCTCCGCCCAACAGCTTGCTGCGTTTTCACAACGCGCGAGCCGAAGTGTAAGGTGCCCCACAAGAGTTGAAGAATCATCCAGTCGAGGACGAATAGAGCGAAGGGCATACTAAGCTTTGGAAAATGCCACCAAACAAAGGCCCAGAAGAACAGACTGCTGAAAAAGGCGAGCTTGCCGATCAGGATTAGGTCCGGAATGCATGCATATCGGAGTGAGTGATGATACAGCCTCGCTATCGTCAGACCAGCCAAACGAAACAGAATCAAAAAGCCGAATGTCGCGCGCAAAATATCAGCAGCCCATCCCGGCTGGTGCGTTTCGGACAGGACGCAAATGGCCAGGGAATAAGAAGCTCCTGCCAGGATGATCTCAGCAGATAGAACAATCCATGAGCGGTGGGCGCACCACGCGCGTCTCGCCAGATGCGTCCCGCGGGCCGTGACCTTTCCAAACGTCCAACCTCGCGGCCCGGTCGTTTGCCCCATGGAAAGGCTGCCCATTCGTTTCCCCCTTTTTGTCTGGTGTTTTCAGCTACGCGGTCATTCGAAACGTAGCTCCGCCATTTCAGTCACATTAGGCACCCCAGGATTGCCAGCGCTGCTGTGCACTGCGGCTGCGTCACTCACTACTGGCCTAAAGTTTCTTGTAAATAGCTTCCGGAATGGGAAATCGCCGCTTGTTCAGGACCGCCCCAAGGATCGGTACGCCTGCCGCTTCCAAGCTTTCTTTGGCTACGCGCGCAGATTCCCGGCGCGTCGTATTCGAGCCCACCACCAGAACTACCCCATCAGTCAATTGGCCGAGCAAAGTTGCGTCGCCATAAGCGAGAATTGCCGGAACATCAACCAGCACGAAATCGAATTCACTCCGCAATTCAGCTAGGCGAGTGCGCAGCCGCGCAGCGTTTAGCGTTTCTTTTCCGATGTAGCCGGATGTCATCAACCAGAGGTTTGGCTCCGAAACGCTTCGAACGAAGTTACAGACTGGCTCAGTGCTTTTCAGGGACTCCGCGAAACCAGATCTATTCCCGGCTCGGAAATGTTGGTGCAGCGACGGGGAATAGAAATTTGCGTCTACCACACAAACAGTCCCCAGCCCTTGCACCGCCAGCACCTGGCTCGCGTTGGCACATACCCAGCTGCATCCAACGCCTCTTTCCACTCCGCAGAATGCGATCGCTTCAGGTGTGTCTGTGCCGTCGGGGAGAACGAAAAGGCGCTGCACAAGCTTCATCACCTCGTCGTCAACGATGGCACGATGATCGTGGTATTCATCCCGAGTATGCGGCCACGAGTTTGTTTCCGGCGGCGGCTGATGGGCGCCGTGGATGTGTTCCGTGACTCGCAAGAGGTCAAAATTTCGGCTCATGTATTGTCCGATCGACGCCCAAGCGCGTCGCAGATACCATATCGACTAAGCAACATTCCTACTTATCCGAAGCGCTCGACGGAATTGCTGCCAGGACTTTCACGTTCAGGTAACGCACCAGTTCATCGGGACTCCGAAACGACGGGTCCATGCGGTCAACAGCATATGCGGCCCCGACGCTCACGATCCCCGCAGTGAAAAATCCGCCGACAAATAGCCAAACGATATTCAATGCCGGAAGCGCCGGGACAGTAGCAGCCTCAGCGATGGTCACGTTCACAATTCGTTTGCTGTCTAAAGCGTCGGAAATCCGAGCTTCTTCGCGTTTGCGGAGGTAGAGTAGATAATTGTCCTCTCCAATTTTCACATTTCGTATCAAGTCGTCCTGGTGCCTGCCCTTTTCATCTAGGCTCTTTGCAATCCCTTGATAAAGGCGCACCACACCGCCTAAAGCGCCGGCCTGCGCCTCGAAAGCCTTTCGATCTGTTTCAGCGCGCACCGCTTCCGTAGCCATCCAATCCTGCGCAGGAAGACGGTCAGTCGTAATCTGCTGCGTAGGCGACAATTCCGCTTTGTTGATCGCTTTTTCGGTGTCCGCGATTTGTGATTCCAATTCCACCACCGGTTGGTAAGTGGGGGCGTACTTGGTCAGCATGTCGCTCCGTTTCAATTCAAGATTGAGGAGCGTAGTTTGAAGCGTAGCCAGCAACTGCGCGTTGTCGGTCTTTATTATTTGCGTGGTTTGACGGGTAGGCGTCGCGGCCGTTTGTGCCTTTAAAGCCTGGGCGCGCTGATTTGCTTCGCGGGCGTTGGCCTTGGATTGTTGCAACTCAGCTTCGAACTGGCTCAGTTGCGCAAGCACAAGCTGTTTTTGTGCGACTGCGGAAACGATGCCCTCCGTGCCGTTGAAGTCGGACAATCGAGTTTCAGCCGCCGCAAGCTCGCCACCATAACGATCTGCCTCCTGATTGAAGAAGGGTAGAGTCCCGGGAGGGCGATGCACAGCCGCGTGCTTTTCTTGGAACATGTTTCCGAGGTTTTGGAGCACGCGTGCCGCCAACTCTGGATCGCGCGAGAAGTACGTCACTCGAATCAGTTTTGTTTTCTTCAGGGGATCAACGACCAGCGCATCTTCAAGCGCCTGCACCGAGCGCGCCAACTCGGTTTGCGAAGAACCCGGAGTCCGCCACAACACGTTTTCGAACCGCTCTAGTCCTCTTTTCCAGCGCGATTCATCTCGTGATTCAAGGCCGCTCGCTAAGACCACTTTCTCCAGCAGATCGCGGCTCTTCAGCAATTCAACTTCGGAATTCAAATCCTCCTCGCTAACCTGCGAAACGATGGTCGATCCCCGCTGTATGTCCGCATCGGAGGTGATGACCGGATCTACGCGATCCTGATTTACCAGGATCTTCATTTCTGCTTCGTACGTCGGCGGAAGCAGAAGTGCCGACAGAACCGCGCCGACAAAAATGCCGATGAAAATTATCGTCGCCAGCCGCCGTTGCCGAAAAACCGGCATGAGCGCGTCCCGAAGCGTGACGGCCAAATGCTCCCCACTGCCATTTCGCTGTATTGCAACATCGTCCGAGTTTTTCTGTTCTGGCCTCATGCTGCTCCGTTAATACGAGTAATAACCGCCGAACGAAGACTTGGGAATAAATTTCTCAATTTTCGAAATTAGATTTTGGGGAACGAACAGCATATCTCCCGGTTGAATTTCCACGTCTTCGCGTACGTCCTGGCCCCGAAGAATGTGTTTTAGGTCCAGACTCTGCACCGCCAGCCAGTTATTGTTTACACGGCGAAACAACAGAACCTGCGAGTGTTTGGCTGAATCGTTGAAACCGCCAGCCATAGCTATGGCCTCTGTGGCCGTGGTGTAGCCCCGCAAATCAAATTTGCCGGGCTTGGACACCTGGCCCCCGACTATGAAGTAAGGCTTATTGAAATCTTTCAGCTCGATGGTGACAAGAGGATCGTGGAGTATTTTGGAATATGCCGCTTGCACCGCCAGCACGGATTCCGCTGTTGTCAGTCCTTCCACGTGCACGTCGCCCGCACCCGCGAGGCTGACGAAGCCGTCGGGCTGGACGTTAACCGTCTGATCGAACTCCGGCGTTAGGGGAAAAGTGAGCGTGATGGCATCGCTCGCGCAAAGTCGGTAGCGCGCGTTGCGCCTTTGCAATATGGGATCATCGGCCGCACGATCGCTCGCGGAAGATCGGCTGTTCTGTTCGGCCTTGGCGAGGCCAACGGGAGGATCGTTGGCCGCCATGGCGTTCTCCTGGGCCGGGGAAGGCGGCGCACAGGTTAGGATGGCCAAGAAAAGAACTTCCGCGAAAACAGCCCAAGTGTTTCGCTCGCCCACGTTTAGACTCCCATGAATCCCGAATCCGCAAACAGCGCCTATCACAAAAATCTATGTTCGGCCGCCTAAACCCCGGTCACACCGGATACACTTCATAGCCCTGAACGCGCAGCGCCACCGATCGCTGAATCAATTCCACGGATATCACTAGGCTGCAATCCGAATTTCTTCCAACCAGGATGCCCACGAGTCCGTCGAGCGCGCCGCCGCCTACTCGCACCTTGGTTCCCATATTCACAAATGGACACGGAGAAAACGCAATCCGGCGAGCGGCGAGCGATTGAACGTCTTCGATTTCGCGATCCGAGATAGCTGGGAGTTTGCCCAGCGCGTTCACGAAATCTATGACGCCGGCACTGTGCAAGACCAAAGACCTGATTTCCGCGCTCACAGTCGCGCGAAGGAACGTGTAGCCGGGAAAGAGAGGTAGCTTGATCTCTTTGCGACGGTCGCTCCATCGCCGAACTTCGGTATAGAGGGGGAGAAATGTGTCCAGGCCATAAGCGCGGAGCTGAGCGTCCACAGTTCTCTCGGAGCGGCCGCGAGTTCGAATTGCATACCATCGCGGCATTTCCGATCCGTGTGTCGGCGCCACAATTCCGCCATCGTGATCCACAGGATGTGGGTGTGTTACTCCCGTGTTATTCATTCCTCTTTGCCGCGCGTCCCATTCGATATTTTTCCTGGATCATTCATGCTTTCGTTGGCATAAAGTTTCAGTTGCGATTCGCGGTGCGAGAGCAGCCTATTTGCAGTTCGCTTTTCGTCCGCCGAACTCAAACACTCCGCTGTCCTTTTCAAACTGCTGTCAATGCGCAACCTACGCTTTGGTGCAGAATCGAACAAGAGGAGTAACGTCTCAATTCGATGTGACCGATTGTTTGGATATCGAGGGGACGGAATTAGCAGAATTCAGTGAACGATTCCGGAATAGCGTTCATTGGCGGACGCCCCAACGATGGACATTAATAGCTCACATTCGTCAGGTACGTACCTACGCGAGTGAGACGAATATCTCTACCACGCGTCCCGCTTTTCGCAGCGCGAAATTCCGTCGCATGGTTCATCACAAATAGGCTCGAAGAGATGCTCATACTTAAATGGTTTCATTGCATTGTAGTGGAGGAATTCCCAATTTGGGAACACCCTTCACGGACCACATGGAATGCCGAACCGATGCTCCTGAATGTAACTGAGCGTCTCCGCATTTCGTTAACTCCGGACCGCCAAATCTTCCCGCAGAACAACAGCAAATCGTTTCGTCATTCTCATTTTGATTTAAGCAAAAATAATTTGCTTAATTCTTCACTTTGTTCTTGAAACGTAGCCGTCGCTTTGCCTACAATGCCCGCACCCTTCCAGACTCCACAGACGCGAAGGACTAGAATGCAGAATGCGCTGGAGTCTTGCAGTAGTAGTAGCAGTGTAAGTGTTCTTGTAGCCGAAGCAAACGAGATGAGCTGTCAGCTGGTCGAAACCGCCCTGCGGCCAAGGCGGTATCGCGTCAGCGTTGTGGCAAGTGCCATCGATTCCTCGGAGGCGGTCAGCCTTCTGAAGGAACGTGCACCGGACGTCGCGGTCATCAGTTCACACTTGCGCGAAGGCCCCCTCGAAGGTTTTCGCGTGGTTCGTGAACTCCGCAGCCTTCAATCTCGCACCCGTGCCGTCATGCTCCTCGATTCACGCGAACGCGATCTTGTGATCGACGCATTTCGTTGCGGCGCTCACGGCATAGTCTTTCGCGACGAGCCTCTCGAAACCCTCGGAAAATGTATCCACGCTGTGCACCGAGGACAAGTGTGGGCAAATAGCCAGCAGCTGGGTTATATTCTTGAAGCGCTCAGCTTGACTATGCCCATGCGCCTGCAAGACGCTCATGGAATGGATCTGCTTTCGAAGCGCGAAGAATCGGTCGTGCGCCAAGTGGCGGAAGGGATGACCAATCGCGAGATTTCGGTCCATCTCAAACTCAGTGAACACACCGTGCGCAACTACCTTTTCAGGATCTTCGATAAGCTTGGAGTTTCTACCCGTGTGGAATTGGTGCTTTATTGCTTGCAGGAAAGGCCGGGCGGGGCGACCGACGCGGCCGACGCCCGAACCTGACGCGATTGGCAACTAAAGTGAATTGAGACCACAGCTTACGACAAGAACATTCCAGTTATTATTCATCGTATTTCTATGTATCTCCAGCCGCGCGCAAACTGCCAAACCGCGGCCCGCAGTTCCGACCTTTGAGGAAATCGCGGCCCGCGCGGGGCTCACTGTTTCCCACATCGCTTCGCCAGAAAAGAAGTACATCGTCGAATCGATGAGCGGTGGCGTCGGCTTTATCGACTGCGACAACAGCGGAACGCTCTCTGCGCTGGTTGTCAACGGCTCCACAGTCGATCGCTACAACCAGGGCGGCGATCCCATGGTCACGCTCTACCGCCAATCCGCCCCCTTGAAATTTGAGGACGTCACCAAGCAAGCAGGCCTAACCCGCAAGGGCTGGGGCATGGGCGTCGCCGTCGCCGATTTTGACAACGATGGATTGCCCGACATATTCGTCACCGGCTACGGCGGAAACGCTCTCTACCGCAATCGCGGCAATTGCACTTTTGAAGATGTCACCGACAAAGCCGGTGTGCGTGGTAGCGGCTTCATGACCGGCGCTGCATGGGCGGATTACGATAAAGACGGTTTCGTCGATATTTTCGTCGCGCGATACGTTCACGTCGATCTTGCCAACGTTGCTGCATTCGGCTCCTGCAAATTTCGCGGCATCGTGGTGCAGTGCGGCCCCTGGGGCATGATCGGCGAAACTGACTTGCTCTATCACAATCGCGGCGACGGAACATTCGAAGAAGTCTCGCAAAAAGCGGGCGTGCATGACTCCAACGCCTATTATGGTCTCGGCGTTGTCTGGGGCGATTACGATAATGACGGTTGGCCCGATCTCTACGTCGCCAACGATGCCGGCCCGAATTATCTCTACCACAACAATCACAACGGAACGTTTACCGACGTCGGCATGCAAACCGGCACAGCTTTGAGCGCGGAAGGAGACGCCGAAGGCTCCATGGGCGTGGACTTCGGCGATTACACTCACGAGGGACGACTGGACATTTTCGTCACGAACTTCATGGATCAGGAAGACAGCCTCTACCACAATCTTGGCGCTACCGGCTTTGACGACGTCAGTTGGAAAGCAGGCGTGGCTACTTCCAGTTATCCTTACGTGAAATGGGGCACTGGGTTTTTCGACTTCGACAACGACGGCTGGGTCGATCTTTTCGTCGCCAACGGCCACGTTTACCCGCAGATGGATTCGCTGGAGTCCGGCGCGCGTTATCGCGAACCTCTTTTGCTGCATATGAATAATCATGACGGCACGTTCACCGATTCCGCTGCGGCCGCCGGGCTCAACGCAATTCCAATTGCTTCACGTCGTGGCGCGGCCTTCGGTGACGTGAATAATGACGGCAATATCGACGTCCTGCTTTTGAATGTGGGTGAGCCGCCTTCGCTCCTGCTGAATCACGGCGTTGCAGGCAATCACCGCGTTCTGTTCAAGCTGATTGGCACGAAGAGCAACCGCGCCGCAATTGGCGCGCGAATCACTGTCCATGCCGGAAAGCTCGTGCAGTTCAACGAAGTCCGCGGAGGCGCAAGCTATCTCTCGCAGAACGACCTGCGCCTTCACTTTGGTTTGGGTCAGGAATCAAAACTGGATTCGGTGGAAATTCAATGGCCCAGCGGGTTGATCGAGAAACTCCAGAACCTGGCGCCTGACAACATCTATACGCTGGTGGAAGGGAAGGGAATCCGCGACACAAAAGCTCTGCCTGCTCCCTGAAACTCTCTTCGGTGTCTTTCCAAATTCGCAGTTCGTTCGAGGCTCTCTCGCAAACTAAGCTTTCGCCTCCAATAAAAAAGGGCGCCCCATTTTCGAGACGCCCTCGAACCGCCTTCCCGATCTTGCTCTCCGGCTAGAACAGCAGCTTCAACCCAAACTGCAGAATGCGCGGATTGTGCGCCGCCTCCGGCTGCAGGAAACCATTTCCAAGGCACGCAGGATCCGCGGCCGAATTGTTCGTTCCTCCGTAACAAGAGATTGTGTTGTTCGCGACGCCGCCGCTTCCCGTGGTACTTGCCGTCCCATTGTTGCTCGCCCATTGCGTGTGATTAAAAATGTTGAACGCTTCCACGCGGAATTGCATTGAAATGGACTCATGAATCGGGAAGTTCTTGAACAACGCCATGTCGAAATTCAACCGGCTTGGATTATTCAGAAGGTTTCTGCCGGAGTCTCCGAACGTCAAGCCCGTCGGCGCTTGAAACGCCGCTGGATTGAAAAGGAGGGGCCCCGAGCCGGGAGACAGCGCCGCAATCGCCGCTGCCGAAGGTTTGCTGTTCGGACTCACCCCCGGAACCAAGTCAGCGTACGAGCCATTCGTTCCCACGCCGTTGGCTACTCCAGCATTGTCCCCAAATACGCCGTTTAACACGCTGAACGGCTGCCCCGTGTTGAACGACGTTATTCCGGAATACTGCCATCCTCCCAGTGCAACCTTCTTCCATCCGCTCGCCCAGTGCGACGGAAGGCTGTACACGTAGCTGAAAGTGAAAATGTGCCGCTCGTCGAAATTCGAGCTCGCCCGATTCGCCGCCAGATCAAACGAATTCACGAAATTCTGATCTGCCAAGTCGGAGGAATCATCGATCGAATGGCTGTAAGTGTAGGACGCAGAAATAACAAGTGGCGCAATCGTCCGCCGGATTGAAACTTGCAACGAGTTGTAGATCGAATTCGCCGAGTACTGCTTGGACGTAATCGTTCCAAAACCCACGAACTTTCGGAACGGCGACGGATCGTTTCCGCAGGCCGTCCCCAGGTTGATGAGAGCCTGCCCCGTGACAGGAGTACCGTTCACGGTCAGCGCGCTGCAGTCCGTGTTCACCACCTGCCCAGTGCTATTTAACCCCGGGATAGGCGGTGGCAGCGGTTGGTCCTGTATCACAATCGGCTCACCGGGAGCGTAAGGATTTTGACCCGCTGGCGTGGGCAGCAATTGATTCTCATCTAAATTCAGCGCCAGGTGCGTTCCCTTGCTTCCTACGTATCCCGCCTGGACTACCGTGTTCTTGAATAACTCGCGCTCGATGCTTAAATTCCACTGCTGGGCGTACGGCCACACGGCGTGGTTGGGAATCGCTGTCACGCTAAGCGGAAAAGCTAGTGCGCCGCCGCCGCCGCCGATGCACGTGTAACCGCTCGGCTGCGTGCAGCCAGGTTGGCCTGGAGCGATGTTCGGCTGCGAAGGATTCAGCACGAATGGCGGACTTCCCTCCAGGGACTCCGTGTTACCCTCATTTCCATTGCCGTGATCGAAAAAGATTCCGTAACCTCCGCGCAGCGAAGTCTTACCGTCTCCGAAAATATCCCACGCAAAACCCACTCGCGGTGCCGGATTAAATAGATGCCCCTTCATGCAGCCGCGCGGAATGCCGGGACCGCCGCACTGCACGATCCCGTTGAAGTTCAGCGGATCAGCTGGCGCTAGAGGATCGGTGCACGCTGCGTCAGCACAGAGATTCCCGTTAGGACCGACGAATACGGCGTTATTAAAGTTAAATGCGCCGGGTTCGAAGTTGAACGCATTCTTGTTTTTCTCGTAGTAAGTCCCAAAAAGGCTCAAGCGCAGCCCAACGTTCAAAGTCAGCCGCGGCGTGACGTGAAAGTCGTCTTGAATGTAGGGTTCCACGAACTGATAGCGGTTGTAATATTTCACTTCGCGATTTACTTGCGAAAAGCTCGAGATATTTCCAAGCAGCAAATCCGCAAAGGCGTTTCCGGTTGTGACGTTCGTGTTCGTCGCATCGAACGTCAGCGAGCCCTCAAGTCCCGTGCCGGAGAACTCGTTCTTTTGCGCGATCACTGCGTAGGCCCCAAATTTCAATGTGTGTTTGCCGATGATCTTGGTCACGTTATCTCGAATGGTGTACGTCGGATTCGCATTGTTCCAGGGCTCATCCGAAGGGTCCGCCGTAAAACCCTGCCCGTAAGCTTGGTTGCCGCTCACACTTACCGTCGGCAGCTTTCCGCCAAAGTCAGGGAAAATACCGGTCATGGTCATGCTGTCCGGACGCTCGAAAGGCCCAATATTAGTTAGAAAAATGTGGTCGGATGTATAGCTGAATACGAATTCATTCACCAGCGTCGGCGAAGCGGTGTACACCAGTCGCGCAACCGCGCTGGTAGTCGGGCCCACAAATTTCGTCTGAATTCCCGGCAGCGTAGCGTTCGACCACAGCGTCGTCGGCGTAACCGTGTTCCACGAGTCGTGAATGTAATGGAACATGCCCCGCAGGTTGTTCGTGAAGTTGTGGTCCACGCGCAGAAGCTCTTCGCGCCAGTAAGTGGGCTGTATAACGTCCTCGTTCAGGCAGGCATTAATTGGCGAAGAGCAAGTGTTTGAACCGCTCGTATTGTTTGGAGCAGGGATCTCGGCAAGGATCGCGAGCGCATTAGGATTAAGCGGCCCTGCTATCGACGTTCCACCGCCCGGCAGATTTGGGCAATCGGCAAGTGAAGTCACCCCATTGCCAAAGTTTTCTGGGCAAACATCACTGAAGTTACCCGCTCTCTCGGCGTTTGACGGAACCGGCAGATTAAACGTGTTGGGAATGCGTTCCAGCCGCCATTCCTCGGACCAGAAGAAGAAGGTCTTGCTCTTGTCCGTGTTGTAGCGGCCAGGAATATAAATAGGCCCGCCCAGCGTGTAGCCAAAATCGTTCTTCTTATATTCCGGAGCCGCTCCCGGTGCGTCGAAGAAATTTCGCGCATTGAAAATATTATTGCGGTTGAATTCGTACACGTCTCCGTGAAAAGCGTTGGTACCCGACTTGAGTTCCGTTTCCACCGTCCCGGAAGCGTTGCGCCCGTATTCCGCACCATAATTCGAAGTCAGCACGCGCACTTCGGCAATCGAGTCAATGCTCGGAAAAACGTTCAGCGAGTTGTTGCTGCCGTTGTCCATGTCGTCGCCGCCATCCACTTCCCAGTTGTTGTTTTCTCCGCGACCTCCGTTCACCGAATAGATCGTGTTGCCCGCGATTCCCACCGTCCCTTCGTCTTGCCCGGTTTGGTTGTTCACTCCCGGCGTCAGCGTAATAAGTTGCGCAAAATCGCGGCCGTTCAATTGTAGTTGCGTGATCTCCGTCCCTGTAATCGTTCCGCCAACTTGCGCCGACTCCGTCTCCACTTGCGCCAGGCCCTGGCCTACCACCGTAACTTCGCTCGAAACCGCTCCCACTTCCAGCGCTATATCTATCTTAGCCGTCTGCCCCACTCGCAGGACCACGCCTCTGGCCTCGTATTTCTTAAATCCTTTCGCCGTGACAGTAATGTTGTACGCGCCGTTCGGAATGTAGGGAGTTACCCAATCTCCGTCTGTGTTTGTCGTCACCGTTTTGTTCATCCCGATCGCCGAGTTGCTGATGTTCACCTCGGCGCCAACCACCACCGCCCCCGAGCTGTCATGAACTGTCCCGGTGAACGTGCCGGTATCCTGTGCGAAAGCCGTTGCGGAGAAGCACAACAGGAATACGAACAGGCAGAAAGCGGTGCGAAGAAATTTCATGGCCGTCTCCGTCGATCTGAAAGTCAACAGGTCGCGTATCTGCAATTTTTCCGCTCGTCGTGCGAGATTTCTGTCAGCCGCAAGAATAGGGGTTTTGTCCGAAACGCATTCAGGATTTCAACGCGCAAATCCGCCTGGGCACCCCACCCACGCCTTTTATTAAATTTATTAAAACGAATTAAATATTCATACCCGGCCGGTGTCAAGCGGAAAAACGAGGCACGCCCGAAATATTCGCTTTTCTTTTACAGCCGGGATTGCCCCGAAGTCAATAGCGTGGGTGTTGTGGGTACCGAATGAAGCCTCTCTGGCGATTACCGAATCGTCGCGCAGAAAGCGGGTCTAAAAACTTCTCTTTGCGACCGTGACGGCGGCTGGCTCAGTCTTTTCGCAGATGCTTTGCATCCGACTCTTAACGCCTCCCAGATGCGAATGTTAGCAGTTCCGGGTTTGAAAGGCGGAGCCCTGGCAACGAGAAATGCACAGTCCTTTTTAGCTAACCAGCCACAAATAAACGAGGTTCGCTTGGCCTCGAACCCCCGTTACTTTCAGCGTTGGGTCTGGGAACTCTTCGCTCGTTCAAACTCTTGCTGGAATCCCGGCAGAATTCCTTCCAGCATTGTCGTGGCGCGGCTTGCCACGATGCCAAGGAGTGCTCCGCCAAGGGCATCTAGGCTTTTCTTGGTCGTTGAGGCGAGCTTGCTGGGAGATTCGGCCGGGGTCTGGTGCATCGGCCCGCTATACCGGTCGACCCCGCTGGATGGTCGCTCGGCATAAACCTTCGCGGGTCCTCGCAACGCGCTATACAGCGCAGAGAGAACGATGCCGCCGCCAAATGCCACGGCCAGCATCGTCCCTGGACGCTCTTCAACCTGTGAGCGCCAATCGACAGTATCTTTCGCTCGCTGTTTTAACTCGATCAAGTTATCGCTTAGCTCGCTTCGCTTCTGTGCGATTTCCCACTCTATTTGATTTGTTGTTTCGCCCATTGCACGTCCTCCTCTAAAGTTCGAATCGTTTTGTTGGGTATTATTTTTGCCCGCTTCAATTTCGCGGCACCGGCGCTGATCAAAATTCCTGCCGCGAGCGCTAACACGCCTCCAATAATCAACGCGGCGAGCCAGCCTGCCATGACCAATGACATCGCATATACCGCGGCAAGAAGCAAAAATCCCAGTCCGTAAAACGCCAGGGCTACACCCGCACCCAGTGTAGCCCCCGGTGCTGCAATCTCTTCCGCCCCTTCCTTCAGCTCAGTTTTCGCCAGCCGAAACTCGGCTTGGACGATTTGCGCTAAATTGGAGGCGATGTCCTCCAACACTTCCGGTACTGATCGTTGCATACGTGGTGCGTTCATCAGCATTCTCCTTCCCGTTCTTAATTCCTGTTAATCGCGCCGGAAGCCACGCGCCACCAGGAACCCCAGCACAGCCGCGGCTGCCAACGCCGGTCCCGGATAACGCTTCACGATGTCCTGTAAATCATCTCCCATGCCCTTCAAGTCGGTTTCGCGGATATAATCGGCGGCCGCCTGAAGTTTGTCGGCAGTCACGTGCGCTACGCCTGAGATTTGGTCAGCGGCCGCATGCGCTGCGCCGGAGAGTTGATCTCCGCCCGAATGCAACTTGGCTGCTGTTTGGTCCAGGGCGCCCGCCGTGCTTTTCCGCGACTCGTCGATACTGTCCACTGTCTTACGACCGAAATCGGCAACCTTTTCCTTAACTTCTGCAGCCTTTTCTGCAAGTTTCATTCGCGCTGCGGTTGCCGCTCCGCCTTCTGACTGTCCATATGATGGTTCGCCCGTCGGCTGACCGTAAGGCGACTGGCCGGAGGGGTTGTTGTAATCATCCATTGTATTTCTCCTTTTTGCGGTTCTAGTTTGGTTTCCGCGGCACTGGTTGCGCGAATCCAGCTAAAATTCGTCGCTCGCGAACCGGGTGAAGTGTCGTCGTTCTGCTCGCCGCAGAGTATCGGGGGCAGCTGGTATTTCCATGCAAGGCTTGCTGTAGAGACTTAGCGGCTTCCGGCGGGTGGCAAACCCTTTCCGCGCGGCACCGGAGTAAACCCATGCACGAATGAAACTCGCCGGGGTGCCGGACCCATCGGTGTCTGAAGGGTCCGGGTTTTGACGTCCCTCTTCAATCCTTAATCTTGGACTCCTACCCCGTTCCCAAAATGGGAATAAATTCTCTTCGCAGAGTTATGCACACACACACAGGTCCTTGAGTTTCTCCAAATCGCGTGCTACCGTCGCTCGTGATTAAAATAGAATATCGTCGAACGCTTCACAAAAGCTCGGTGGGACTATACCTCCGGGGAGATTCGCTCTGCCTAAATGAATTTATTTCTCGACGCGAGCTCGCAGAATTAAATCGCCAAACTCAGGAAATAGAATGTCCTGTAACTCCCAGAAAACAAACAACAGCGCCTTCCTCAAATCGCCAAAATTTTCAAAAACGAGATTCCTGTCTTCTCGTCGCTGGGCGCGACTTACGTAACACCTTTCCGCGCGGTTCTTGCGTCAACCTCTACGGGATTCATACTGCTCGTCCTGACGAAGGAAGGGAGCGCACTTTTGAAGGGCGGCCCTTCCTGTCCTGCGAGCTTTTGAAAGACTGCACGCCGGTTACTTCTACCCTTCGCGTGAATCCCAACGGGATCAACCCCGCTTGCCCTGACGAAGGAAGGGAGCGCATTTGCGAAGGGCGAGCCGATGTATTTCTAACCGGTTCCGCCTCACAAACAAAATGCGCTGTAACTCGCTCAAAACAAACGCTGGAAAAAATTCTAACCGGGGCCAGAACGGCGATTAAGCTTTCGCGTTTTTTTCAACCCAGCGGCTCAGTTGGACGCTTTTTCCTGATGCTCGCGGCTCTCTTCCTGATTTCTTTAGGGCGTTCCTCTGCCGGTAACTTACCTCCTTCCTATTTATCTCCCGGTCTTCGGCATAACCCGTCGCGCGCCACCGCCCCCGCCGCCGCTGCAGAACAATCCAGCATCCCTGAGCTTTTCGCCAGCGGGGAGGCCGCCCTTCGTTCCGGGAATCTCAACGAAGCGGAAACTTCCTTCAAGCAAGTGCTTGCGCAAGACCCGAACTCAGCCGGCGCCTACGCAAATCTCGGCGTGATCGCAATGCGTCGTCAGAATTGGTCTCAGGCGCTGGATCTGCTGCGTAAATCCGAAAAGCTCGCTCCCAGCGTCGCTGGGATCCGCCTGAACATTGGCCTGGTCTATTACCGCCAGAACGAGTTTCATTCCGCGATTGCGCCGTTTGAGTCCGTCGTGCGCGATCAGCCGACCTCAGTGCAGGCGCGCTATCTTCTGGGACTTTGTTATTTCTTCACCGATCGCTACGCCGACGCAGTTCGTGTACTCCAGGATTTGTGGCCGCAAGAATCGCAGGACTTGAATTATCTATACGTTCTCGGAAACGCCGCGGACAAAGCGGGTAACACCGCCTTGCAGGAACGCGCTCTCACCCGTTTCGTTGAATTGGGACAGAACACCGCCGAGTACCACCTGCTGATGGGCAAAGCTTTTTTGAACCGCGAGGAGAATGACAAAGCGGTTGCAGAATTCCGGCAAGCCGCGCAATCCGATCCCAATCTTCCCTTCGTCCACTTCAATCTGGGACTGGCATATCTGGTTCGCCTGGATTTTGCCCACGCAAAGGAAGAGTTTGAGAAGGACATCGCGCTGGAACCCGATGTGGCATTTAATTATGACCGGCTCGGCCTGGTTTACGTGTATTTGCAGGACGACGAAAAAGCGGAACAAAACTTTCGCGAAGCGTTGCGACGTGACTCCCATCTCGCAAGTTCGTATTTCGGACTCGCCAGGGTGTACCAACACGAGAAGAAATTCGACGACGCTCTGGTCGCAATCGATTCGGCCGAAAAGATCGACCCGGACAATCCTAACTACCACAACCTAGAGGGTCAGATTCTTTTGCGACTCGGCCGAACGAAGGAAGGTCAAGCGGAGCTTGATTCCGCCACGCGCTTGCTCAACTCTAGCCGCGCGCGTCGCCAAAGCGAACTAAGTGGCGAGACTTTGCCGCAACCCGAACTAACCGCGGAACCCAAGCCATGAACGCACTACTGCGACTTCAGAAACCGATTCACCTCGCGGGCGCTCGGCATCGAAGGTTGCGCACCCATTCGAGTGACGGAGATGGCTGCAACCGCGCAGGCGTATCGCGCTGCCTGCACCGGCGCCGCACCCGAGAGAAGACTCACCGCGAACCCCCCGTTGAAGGCGTCTCCCGCAGCGGTGCTATCCACAGCTTTCACCGCGAAGGGCGGAATCATCTCGCGAGTTCCCGTGGCAGTGGCCAGGAAAGCCCCTTGCGAGCCCATCTTTATCACGACGTTCTTGGGCCCGCGCTCCAGGAGCAGATTGGCGCATCGCTCCGCCGTCGCCGGAGTCACCGGTTCGTTCGCGTCAAGCCCGCACAGCGTGCGCGTTTCGCTTTCGTTGGGAGTGATCCACGTCACGGATTGCAGCAATCCCTCGGGAAGTTCGCGCGCCGGAGCGGGATCCAACATCAGCGGAATTTTATTCTTGTGCGCAAAGACCGCCAGCGTCTCCATGGTGATGAGTGGAATTTCGAGCTGCGCCAAGAGCATGCCGGCTTTCTGCAACAGAGTGGAGGACTGCGTTATATCCTTAGGCAGCAACTTTCCATTCGCGCCAGGAACCACAACAATACTGTTCTGCCCGTCCGCGCCGATATTGATCAATGCGACGCCCGAGGAACCTTTCACCGTTCCGACCGCTCTTACGTCCACGCCTGCTTTGCGCAGCGCGGTCTTCAGCGAGGGACCGAACGAATCATCGCCGACCTTGCAGACCATGCTGACGGGAAACCCCAGCCTGGCCGCCGCTACCGCCTGGTTCGCTCCTTTTCCGCCGGGGAACGTCGAAAAAGTTCGGCCCGTAAGAGTTTCTCCCGGCAGTGGCACTCGCTCGGCGCCGGCTACGAAATCGAGACTTACGCTTCCGAAAACAACGATAGGCTTACGCATTTTTCCTCTCCCGCTATAGGCGTGCCAAGGCTAACATTTTCCGTATCTGTAGGCACCCGTACCGCTCACGATTCACTCCCGCCCCTAGTAACAACCGCAGAACGCACGAGAACATTCCACGCGAAACAGCCGCGATCTACGACGCGAACTCGCTGCAATCAATTATCTAATCGGCTATGCTGCAGTAAAAGTTTTGGTAGGATAGTTTGCCGCAGCAAAGCCCGGGTGGCGGAATGGCATACGCGGAGGACTTAAAATCCTTTGTCCTTAACGGGACGTGTGGGTTCGACCCCCACCCCGGGCACTCTTTCACACGAGTGTCCGTTCACGACTTACGCATAGAGCAATTTCTTGAAGGTTGAGTACAGAACATGTCCATGACTCGGCGGGACCTCTTGAAGCTGGTCGTAAGTGGAACGGCGGCGGGTTATGCGCCTCCTCTGGCGTTCGCCTCAACCAAGGAAGCGAATAATGGACAGCAGGTCGGAGCCGGGAGCAGGAAACCCATACGTTTGGACCGGAACGAAAATGCCTACGGGCCGTCCCCCAAAGCCGTGGCGGAGGTTTTGAAAAACGCGGACTCTATCTACCGATTCCCGGATTCTTCCGACGCAGTTAGATCTTCTCTTGCGAACGTTCACGGCGTCAGGTCAGAACAAATAGTTCTGGGGCCAGGATCGACGGCGATCATGAAGATGGCCGCGAACGCTTTTTTGCATGACGGTCGCAGGCTGATCCTTGCCACTCCAACTTTCGAGTTGATTGATCATTACGCCGGAGCCAACGGCGCCCAAATCGAGGCCGTGCCCTTACGCCATGACTATGGGCACAATCTGGACGCCATGCTCGCTGCAGTTAGTTCTGAGACCGGGCTCGTTTATATCTGTAACCCCAATAATCCCACTGGCACCCTGACGGACAGGCAGGAGATTGATCGGTTTCTCGAGAAACTCCCGGAACGGGTTCCCGTCATCATCGACGAGGCTTATCACGAATACGCGGGAGGCTCCGGGGCCTACGTCTCGTTTCTTGATCGCCCCTCCCATCATCCGGGCGTAATCGTCACTCGCACTTTTTCTAAGGTCCATGGACTGGCGGGCTTGCGGCTCGGTTACGCATTCGGCCAGCCAAGAATTCTCAATGCTCTGGCCAGAGAAAAACCTGAAATGGAAATAGGGTCCTTGACGCTTGCCGCGGGGCTCGCTGCTTTGGCTGACTCGGAATTCACAGCAGGCTGTGTGCAGCGAAATCAAAACGATCGGCAAGAATTTGTGAACCAAGTGAATGCCAGGATGCTCCGGGTTCTCGATTCACACACCAATTTCGGATGTTTGAATGTCATGCGTCCTGCAAAAGAAGTCATAGAACACTATCGGGAAAACGGAATCCTTCTCGGTCCCGAGATCCCTGGAATGCCAAACTATGCCCGAGTCTCCTTTGGCCTTCCCGAAGAGATGAAGGGGTTCTGGGCGGTCTGGGATCTGCTGGGCGAGCACCGCATGGCGATGTGAATTGTGGAAATTACAGCGCGCTCAATGAAACGTCCCGCCTCGGAGCCTGCCTTGGTACCGCACGCCGGTGATTTTCAACTTTATGCCTATATTTTTCCACTTTTTTGCACTCAATCGGCCGAAGTTTGCGATGACCCGTTGTAAACAAAGTGCTTGGCAAGGTTATTAAAATGCGATAGGTACTTACCAGCGAAGCCCGGGTGTGCTCAAGCAGCGGGGGTTTTGTTCGAGATGGTCGCGCGGAATGAACTTTTTCATGTTGCTGACGATCCGAGCCCATTCAGCTCGTTTTTGGGAGGCGTTACGAATGCTTGCTTCTAGCCCAGCCGACCGATTCCGGGATAACACCCGCAAAGGCGAGAATCACTATAAGGACGCGAAACGCGGATCAAGCTGTGGCCCCTCAGTCTGCGCCCTGATCGCTCTGGCGATTTTGTTGTTCCCAGGTGCGGGCGGTATCTACGGCCAAGCAAATGTCGAAGGGCAGTGGCAAACCGTGCCGACGCTCATGCCCATCAATCCTGTTCACGTAAGCTTGTTGCATAATGGCAAAATACTGATCGTTTCGGGCTCGGGAAACTATCCTCCGGACACTAGTTACCAGGCAGCGATCTGGGATCCCTCAAACAATTCAGTTACCACACAGCCCCTCGGGTGGGACATGTTCTGCAGCGGCATGATTACATTGCCCGACGGTCGCGAGATGATTTTCGGCGGGACCCACCAATATGACCCGTTCTTTGGCTGGCAGCGTACCTCGATCTACGATCCTGCCACGGGTCAGTTTGCGGACATGCAGGACATGGCCCATGGACGCTGGTATCCGACTGCCACAGAGCTGGCCGATGGCAGGCTTCTGGTTTTTTCCGGTCTAGATGAAAACGGAAATACGAATTCACAGGTCGAGCTCTATAAGGTTCAATCGGGTTGGAGTACACCCTTCGCCGCCCCTTGGGTGCCTCCGCTTTATCCTCGAATGCATCTTCTTCCTAACGGTAACGTTTTCTATTCAGGCTGGACGACGCAATCACGGTATTTCCTTACTTCCACCAACACTTGGTCGGGAACGATCGCTACGACGAATTACGGCGGCAACCGGACCTACGGCTCGTCTGTACTTCTCCCGTTGACTCCGGCCAACAGCTACGCGCCAAAAGTAATGATCTTTGGCGGAGGTAATCCCGCAACGGCGACGACGGAGATTATCGATCTTTCTGCTGCTTCACCGGCGTGGGTAAGTGGGCCTCCTATGTCCAACCCCCGAGTCGAGATGAATGCCACGATGCTGCCGAACGGCAATATCGTGACGCTCGGCGGTTCTTTGAATGACGAAGACACAGCTACTGCGAGCTTCGCCGCTGACCTTTTTGACACCAGCGGCTCTATTACCGTTGCACCTGCCGGAACGGAAGCCTATGAGAGGCTCTACCATTCCGTCTCGCTTCTGCTTCCTGACGGGACCGTCTGGGTCGCAGGCGGCAATCCGGTGCGTGGCTCCTATGAGAACCACGTAGAAATCTACTCACCGCCTTATCTCTTCAATCCAGATGGATCAGCGGCCACGCGCCCTACCATTTCGAGTGTCTCGCCCGGGGTCATCGGCTACGGCACGTCCTTTCAGGTGCAGACTCCGGATGCCGCCAACATCTCCTCCGTAGTTTTAATGAAGCTGGCATCCACGACCCATGCTTTCAATATGGATCAGCGCCTGGTGGGTTTGAATTTTACGCCCGGTTCGGGAATGCTCGCAGTGACGGGACCGCCGAATGGAAATGTCGCGCCTCCGGGTTATTACATGCTCTTTCTCTTGAATAATTCCGGTGTACCTTCGATTGCGCAATTCCTACAGGTCTCGGCAACTCCCACGGACACTCCACCCCGAGGGACGATTACCAGCCCCGCGGGTAATATAGCGATCGAGCCTGGGCAATCAGTCGTATTCGCCGGCTCGGGTACTGCCTCCAGCGGAACGATCGCGTCATATGCTTGGTCACTTCGGGGAGGAACGCCCAATTCGAGCGCCGTCGCAAGTCCTGGATCAATCACGTACTCGACTCCAGGAACTTATACCGCTTCACTCACCGTTGTCGATTCGGCGGGAAACTGGGACCCGAGCCCTCCAACTCGTACTATCCAGGTGAGACAGCCTGCCCCTGTCATTTCCAGCGTCGTTCCGAATTCCGGCAGCCAGGGACAGACAAATATCACTGCCACCATCACGGGAAGCAATTTTCAACCTGGAATCACATGCAGCTTCGGGTCCAGTATCACCGTTTCGTCGTGCATGGAGAATTCCAGTACACAGGTCACCGCGATCATCTCAGTTCAATATAACGCGGCGGTCGGCGCCAGCAGTGTCACCCTTACCAACCCGGATGGAGGTTCGGGGAACCTACCGAACGCGTTCAACGTCGTCACCGGAATCCCCAGCCCGCCTCCCACTCTGACAAGCGTGAGTCCGAATTCCGGGGAGCAAAGCTCCAGCGGGCTGTATATTAGCCTTGAAGGCACTAACTTCCTCCCGAATCCGATCTGCACGTTTGGAGAAGGGATCATAGTCAACAGCTGTATCTACAGCTCCTCAACGCTCCTGACCGCGAACATTACTATCCCCGTCAACACCTTCATCGCCCCAAGCAATGTAAGCGTCAGCAATGCGGACGGGCAGAGCTCCACACTGGTTAACGGATTCACTGTGGTTTCCAGTACTAACGGCTTCACTCCCATTCTGCTGCGCGGAGGGGCAAGCACTGCGTACACGGATACTCAGGGAATCGTTTGGAACGCCGATACGGGTGCGAGTGGCGGAGAAGTGGATGCGACGCAGCACGCTATCACGGGTGCGACGGACCCGGCTGTGTACCAATCCGAGCGTTGGGGCGATTTCACTTATCAGTTCGCCGTTCCGAACGGCTCGTACAACGTCACATTAAAATTTGCCGAGATCTTCTGGAGCTCTCCCGGCCAACGTGAGTTTAACGTCGCTATCAACGGTACCCAGGTTCTCCGAAATTTTGATATCGTCGCGGCCGCAGGAGCCCCATTCACAGCGGTTGACAAGATATTCGAAGCTACAGCGAGCGGTGGAACAATTACCATCCAGTTCACCAGCGGTTTGGCGGATTATCCCAAGATTTCTGCCCTCGAGATCACCAACTCCTCTGGTATTTCAGTGCAGCTTAATCCGTCCGCAGTAAGCTTGTTTGCTTCCCAGACTCAACAATTCAGCACGCTCGTGACCGGGACGACTGCGACGGGAGTTACATGGTCATTCAGCCCGCAACTTGGAACTCTCTCAAGTGCTGGCCTCTATACCGCACCTGCATCAATCGTAGCTAAAACAACAACCAATGTGGTGGCCACCAGCGTGGCCGATCCCATGCAATCCACCGCAGCCGTCGTCACCCTTTTACCGCCGGTGGCTTCGTTTGTTCCGACTTTTGTGCACTCGGGCGGCAATGCCTATACAGACACGCTGGGTAATTCTTGGGCGGCCGACAATAGCTTTACCGGCGGTAGCACGTCCTCCACGACACACGCCATTGCCAACACGCCAGATCCGACTCTTTACCAGACCGAGCGGTATGGTGATTTCAGCTATCAATTCGCGGTCCCGAATGGTTCCTACATCGTCAGACTGAAGTTCGCGGAGATCTACTGGAGCGCGCCGAAACAGCGCGTTTTCAACGTAGGAATCAATGGCACTGCGGTGCTGAGCAACTTTGACATCGTGGCAGCCGCAGGCGCTCCAGACACGGCCATCGATGAAGTGTTCCCTGTAACTGTCGCGGGCAATTTGATCACGATTCAATTCACTACAGGCACGGCTGACGTGCCCAAGGTTAGCGCGATCGAGATCATTTCTGCCTCTGGAGTGTCTATACACATCAATCCGACGACGGTGAGCTTGAACCCCTCGCAGACGCAGCAATTCACCGCGAGCGTTACGGGGAGTACGAATACCGCTGTGAACTGGACCTTCAATCCTCAGGTTGGCACGCTGACAGCGAATGGC
>Ga0209330_1000312_pt1 | contig 22627 bp, 20 predicted proteins | sample JacPinW_OM2H0_O3_FD_187969 | JGI IMG/M metagenome (GOLD analysis project Ga0209330, IMG submission 187969) | Forest soil microbial communities from Algoma, Ontario, Canada - Jack Pine, Ontario site 1_JW_OM2H0_O3 (SPAdes) (version 2) | ecosystem: Environmental > Terrestrial > Soil > Boreal...
ATCGGAGTTCCGCCCAACTCGCTGAACTGCTTCGAGGGTGTCTTTGGCTTGCCCTTGTTGCCGGGAGGCATCAGCGCCATGCGGGTTCCGAGACCCGCCGCTGGAATTATGACAACCACCTTCATCCGGGCTGTAAGTATACGGGCGCGGAGGGTGGGAGTTCAAATGTGCAGCCTCCCCGGGTGTAGTTTATTCGCGGTAGAGATCCACCGCCCGTTATGGAACGCCCCCTGGCCGCTAGATTCAGTCCAAAGTCGGGCAGACATTTAACAATCTCGCAATCGAAGCCCTGCTAAACTGGCCGCCGTCTTGAATTCCCGCCCTGATTTTCAAGCCCAAACTTGGTTTGGAGATTGGCCATGAAAGCATTCGCAGTGCAAAACTCAATAACGATGTCGTCCTCGTCAGAACTCACCCCCAGCAGCAATCGATTTCTCAAACCCACCATGATCGCTCTCGGATTCAGTCTTCTTTTTACCTCGCTCGTCTTCCACTCACCAGCATTCGCCCAGGAACCGGCGGCGAGCTAGGCCACCATCACCGCTCCCGGAGCCGGCACTGCCAAGAACCAAGGAACCCTCCCCCCCGCCGTAACACCTCAGGCGCCATCGCGGGATCGTATTACGATTCTACCGGCGTCTCTCATGGCTTCGACCGCAGCCCTTCCGGCACCATTACTACCTTCTCCGCCACCGGCGCCGGCACCAAGTCCGGACAAGGCACCTACGGAGTACAGATCAATAACGGTGTCACCATCGCCGGCTATTACAAAGACTCCTCTAGCGCAGACCACGGATATACCAGAACTTCCAGCGGCACCATCACCGCCTTCACCGTGACCGGCGGAGGCAAGGCCTCCGGCCAGGGCACGGAATGCTGCGGCATCAATACCCATGGAACGTTGTCGGGGTATCACATCGACAGCAAGAACGTCAGTCACGGCTATGTGCGCACCTCTGCCGGCGGGGTTACTACTTACAACGTTACCGGCGCTGGCACAGGCGCTGACCAGGGAACAAAAGGCGGAGCCATCAATGACTCGGGAACGGTCACCGGCTTTTACATCGATAAGAGTGGGGTGATGCACGGCTTCGTTCGCAATGCTGCGGGAGCCATCACGACCTACAGCGTCAGCGGAGCCGGTACCGCTTCCGGCCAGGGCACCGATCCCATCTGCATCAACAGCGCCGGAACCGTCGTCGGCTACTACATTGACAGCAAAGGTGACTTTCACGGCTTTAAGCGCACCTCTGCCGGCGTCATCACTGACATCAACGTTACTGGCGCGACTGAGACCCTCGCCACCGGCATTAACACCGCCGGAACCATCACCGGCTACTCTCTGACTTCCAAAAAGACCTTGGAGAGCTTCTCCCGTTCATCTTCAGGAACTTTCACTACCTTTGAGGCTCCCGGTGCCGGCTCAGGCGTCGCTCAAGGCACATTCGCCTTCGCCATCAATACCGGAGGCTCCATCACGGGTTATTACCTCACCTCTGGCACCGTGTTCGAGGGTTTCCTGCGTACCCCGTAACTCTTCGCTGAAGTCTTATTTAGGGGCGATGAAACTGGCTTCATCGTCCCCCGGGCTCGACTGGAGTCCGCTTTGTTTATTGCACGTTTGAATTGCTGCAAGACCACAAAAGCGAGATGATTGCGCAGCAACTACCGGCCTCAACGCCTTAAAGATTTTCAATTCATCAACCCCACGAAACGCACTATTAAGACACTCCCGCCTCCCCCGTCGCAACCGTGTTGCTGCTACAGGTAATACAGTAGGCCATCTACCGCGGCCCTGAGACCCCGGTTGGCAACCTGCGAATTCGGCCGTGCGATCGAGCGAACTTCTTGCATAGTGGATGCTGCAGCGCGGCCAACCCCCCGTCCTCCTGTATTTTTGGCAACTCGCTGATTCTCAAAGAGATCCCCAAGCCTGCCGCGAAAATCCGGACTGGCAAAGGACTTGCAGTTCCATGGGAGGCAGGCCTTCGAACGTCGCCTCGGGGACGAGCAATCTATAGGCGAAAGCCGGCACTAATGGGAAGTTAAAGATTATGACGACACGCTTCTGGATTGGAATGCTTGGGGTGGTCATCGTCGTGGGCATTTTGGCCCTCTTGGTCGGAACTCCAAAAGTAACCGCTGGGGCTGGGGCGGTCCCGGGACCTGAGGCAGGGAGACCCGCGCAACCCTCGCCCGTTCAACCTTCCGCCATCCCAAGTCAGACTTATGAGGGCATCATTACTGATTCGCATTGTGGCGCGAAACATTCCGCCACCGTGGGGATGGGTGCCGCGGAGTGCACGCGGGTTTGCGCCCACGGTGGAGAGCATTTCGCTCTGGTGGATGGCGACAAAACCTACACTCTTGAGGGCAATGACACCGCCCTCAAGCGGATGGCCGGACAGCGCGTCAAGCTACTCGGAACTCTGAGTGGCCAAACCATTTCCGTAGCATCGGTAGGCGCTTCCTAGGACTGGGCCGGCTTCGTCTCCACCAGGGTGGCTGGTACCGCGGTAACCGGTACTACCGCAGTCGCCGAGGGCTGGACCGGCACAGTTGAACGGCTGAACGCCCGTTCGTCCCACTTGCCGAAAATCATTTTCCCAGCAGTGGTTTGCAACACCGAGGTTACCGACACATCGATGGTCTTACCGATCATCTTGCGAGCATTGTCGACGACCACCATGGTGCCATCGTCTAAGTAAGCGACGCCCTGGTTGTATTCCTTGCCTTCTTTCAGGATGAACACTTTCATGATCTCGCCCGGCAGCACTATAGGCTTGAGCGAGTTCGCAAGTTCATTGATGTTCAGCACCTCCACCCCCTGCAACTGCGCCACTTTGTTGAGGTTGAAGTCGTTGGTGATGATCTTGCCTTCATAGACTTTAGCGAGCTCGATCAGTTTGAGATCAACCTCGCGGACGGCGGGGAAGTCGTCCTCAACAATTTGGATTTGCAGGGTGGCCATCTTCTGCAGGCGCTGCAGAACGTCCAGACCGCGGCGACCACGGTTGCGCTTCAGGGAGTCAGCGGAATCGGCGACCAGTTGCAATTCGCGCAGCACGAATTGCGGTGTCACGATAATGCCATCCAGGAAGCCGGTCTCCGCAATGTCGGCGATGCGGCCATCAATGATGACACTGGTGTCCAGTATTTTGTAACTCTTCCTCCCTTGCTTCTCCCCGCCAAAAACTCCACCAAAGGCCGCCAGGTTCAACAGGTCGCCTTTACTGGCGCCTACGATCAGGCCCACGTAAGCCATCAGCAACATCACCAGAATTTGCAGGAAGCTCTGAGTGTTGCCAGCAGGCACACTGCTGCGAATCACCAGGGCAAACAGATAAGCCCCGCAGATGCCGAGTATGCTGCCGATGGCAGCACCGATCAGTCGCTTCAGACTGACCGTTCGCAGCTTCCATTCGAACAGGACGATCGCTGCTCCGACGAAGGCGCCCACTCCCGCATCCTGAGATTGGGATAGATGGAAAGGCTCAATGAGATAGCAAGCAACCGAAACTACTATGACAAAAAGAAGACGTACAAGAATCAAATCCACAATAGGCCCTCCCCCGATGCAGTCGACAAACATCCATCGCAATGCAACGGTGCCCTTCCTCTCCGCCTCAGACAGGAATGAGCAAAACCATATGCGGGGCGCGCAAGTATTAGGGGGATGAATGTACGCCCCGTCCCGGCCCGTGGAAGCGTGGCCGGAGCGGCTCAATAAACCTTCGCCAAGAGTATATACCTGATGGCAAATGGCGGGCGAAAAACCCTCATGGCCGGACAGGGCCGGACCCGAGTGGTTGTCATCCTGACGGTCGTAGTCATCTTGACAGTCGCGTTTCGATAATCGCGGTTTTTCTTGCAAAATGCGAAGGAAGGATCTATGTAATTCGCAACATAGACTCTAAACCGGGGACTCTAAACCGGACTTACCCTGCTAGACTCCCTGCATGAGAGCCTTAATGATTACCAGCCTCTCCGGTCCTGCCGCACTTGCCATCCAAGATGTTGGCGAACCAATCTTAAAGGCGGGGCAAACACCGGTTCAGGTGGCGTCAGGTGGGCTTAACTTCGCCGACTTCATGACGACTCATGGAGGCTATCCTGGCACCCCTCCCCCACCACTTATCGCCGGACGGGAATTTGCCGGAACCGAACAGGGTACTGAACGTCGCGTCATGGGATACATCCAGTGGGGAGCCTTTGCCGAAAAGGTCGCTGCCTATCCCCACATGCTCTGGCCCGTGCCCGATCACTGGACCGACGAGGAAGCCGCAGCCTTTCCGGTGAACTATTTCACAGCCTATCTTGCCTACTGGCAGGCCGGCATGACACAGCCTCCGACCGCCGGTAGAGCTCATCGGGTACTCATTCATGCCGTCGCTGGAGGCGTGGGCACCGCCGCGGTTCAGATCGGTCGCATTCTCGGAATTGAAATGTACGGCACGTCCTCGTCTGCCGAGAAGTTGACACGCGTAAAGCAACTCGGCCTGCAGCACGGCATTAACTACAAACAGCAGGACTACGAAGACGCCGTAAAGAACCTCACGCGCGGCGAAGGCGTGGACGCTGTATTTGAAATGTTGGGTGGAGAGCACACCGCGAAAAGCCTGCGCTGTCTGCGCGATTTCGGACGCGTCATCCAGTATGGCACCGCCACGGCCAAGCCGCCCCAACTAGACATCCGAGCTCTGTATGCGAAATCCGCTAGTATCCAAGGCTTGTGGCTGACCTACCTTTCGCAAAAACCAGAAATCATGCAGCCCGCGTGGACTCAGCTCTCTGAATGGATAGCGCAACGCAAGCTTACGCCCGTGATCGGACACGTTTTTCCCTTCGACCACGCTGTAGAGGCCTACAAGCTGCTGCAGGAAGGAAAGAACTACGGCAAAGTAATTCTGAAAATCAGATAGCTCAAGCGGAGTGGGCAATTCTGTTCGCGACCTTGGCCCGGCTCTGGTGGCGGCCGCCCTAGCGGCGCGTTCCTGAGCTTCTCTCAAACACGTAGGCGTCGCTCAACAGAAAATTAAACAGCGAGCACACGACGATCGCCACTAGGTTGGCCGCCAGATAGTTCATGTGCCCGATGCCAACCATAATTTTCATCAGCGCCAAATTGCCCCCGATCGATACGGCGCCGTTGGTCAGATTGAACCGCAACATGCGCGACCACGACTCTCGCCACGACCGCTGCACGCGATCGGCCCAGGTATAGCGCTCATGCCAAAGAAAGTTGTGCACGACTGTCATCTCCACTGCCAGGGCGGCGGCGGCCAGATAGTTGAAATGAAAAGTGCTCCTCAGCAGAAACAACAAAGCAAATTGCAGGGCCACGCCAATTCCGCCCACAACATTGAATCGCCACCAGCGCGGCAAGATCTTGGTGCGGACCGAGCCCGATGCCTGAGGGTTCAAGCCGACACCTTTTCTTCGCGATAAAGGCGCAGCGTGTTCTCCACAGTGAAGCAAGTCAGCATCAGCCCCATTCCGCCGAGACCAATTGCTCCACCCACATCCAACAGACGGTACTCTCCGCCAATAAAATGCACCGACGGTTTCCCTAAAAGCGCCAGGTTACCGGACATCAGCAGGATGCGTAGTTCCGTCGGCCCAAAGCGCCAGAACGACAGGCGAAACTCTCCCAACGCCTGGGTCGCAAGATAGGACTGGATCGAAAGCATGAGAAATGCGACCAGCAGCCCAATTGCAATCCAGGGATGCATGCATCCCGATAAAGCGAGCCCGCCCATGAGCGCAAGGGCGCCGAAAGTGTCCACCATGTGGTCAACATAGAATCCGTAGCGGGGACGCAATTGTTTTCGGACGCGCGCCAGCGTGCCATCGAGCGAATCCCCCAGCCAGTTCAGCGCCAGGAATACAATGACGCCGAGAAGCGAATATTTGTTCCATCGCCCGAACGCATAAAATACGCCCGCCCCGATCTGAGCAGTGAACCCCAATACTGTCAGGTGGTCGGGACCGATCCATTGCGGCGTTCGGGCCGCCAGCCACAGCAGCGTGCGTTTCTCATACTCTGCGACCCAGCTTTCCTGCACCCGCCTCATGTCGGGAAACCGTCGAATGCCCCTCTTGTTCAGCAGCACGCTGGCCTTCAGCTCTTGACAAAATTCCCTCATCTCATCTTGCATAAAGCCTCCTTTTGGCGCCTCGTCCTCTACCAGTCACTATCCGCAAATCACTTTGTAGCCAGGGAAGGATGGGGCACAATGCGCTGCTGCTCAAGCGTTGCTCAATCGCATATCAGCGCGTAAGTGATTGCAGGCACGCAGGGTTACAACCGAGGATCATCCGGGGGAAGTCTTACGTGATCAGGCGTGGACTAAGGTAATTTTGATTTTAGAAGTTGCGAGATCCAAACAAGATCACAGCCCGGAAGGAAACTGCATCTCAGGCCAGCGATAAACTCCGGCCTGGCTCGAGCGTCTGGTAGGCTTTGAAGGAAATTCACATCGCGAGCGAGAGAAATTTTCGGTGTTACCAGAATAACCTGCGTCTCATGACTAAAGTCCTGCGATTCTTCCGTCCTTCCCACCAGCACACGGCTTTCACGGCCACTCTTCTGCTCATGGGGACTGTAACGCTTTCGCGCGCGATCGGCTACGTTCGTGAAGCTTACATCGCGTACGCCTTCGGCGCCGGAGGTCAGACCGACGCCTACGTCGCCGCCTTTACGCTGCCTGATTGGCTCAACTACATCGTCGCCGGAGGCGCGGCTTCGATCACTTTTATCTCGATCTATACACGCTTCCTCGCCGAGAACCGCGATGCTGACGCTAAAAAAACCTTTTCTGTGGTGATTACCGTTATGACGACGGTGATGATCGTTGGCACCATCCTCACCGAAATCTTCACCCCGCAATTCGTGCGTTGGATGTTTCGTGGATTTTCGCCCGCGCAAGTGGAACTAACCGTTCATCTCACCCGCATTCTGTTACCGGCTCAAATCTTTTTCTACGTTGGCGGAGTGGTCGCCGCCGTTCTGCTCTCGCACCGGCTATTTCTTTTTCCGGCATTCGGACCTCTGCTCTATAACATCTTCATCATTCTCGGCGGAGCGATCGCTGGCCGCCGCCTCGGGATTGCCTCGCTTGCTTATGGCGCGCTGGTGGGGAGTGTTGTGGGTCCGTTTCTCGCCAGCGTGATTGGAGCGGCGCGAATCGGCACGGGGTATCGCCCATCGTTCGACATCATGAATCCCGCATTTCGCGAGTGGGTGCGCCTCTCAGTTCCCCTGATGCTCGGCGTCTCGCTGGTAACCGCCGACGACTGGATCCTGCGTCATTACGCTTCCAGCGGCGTTGGCGACATCGCGCGCCTCAACTACGCTAAGCGTCTATTCGCCGTGCCTATTGCGGTGCTAGGACAGGCTACCGGCCAAGCCTCGCTGCCATTCTTCGCACGACTGTTCAACGAGAAGCGTCTTAAGGAATTCGCCACCACAGTGAACGATTCCGTCTACCGCGTCGCAGCCGCGTCCTTCCTCGCCACCGGATGGATGATGGCCGCCGCCTTCCCCTTGATCGATCTGGTATATCGCCGCGGCCGGTTTCTGGTTTCCGACACACAGACCACAGCCGTTTACTTCTTCTGGTTCTCGCTATCGCTCGCTTTATGGTCGGCCCAGGGACTCTATGCCCGCGCTTTCTATGCCGCGGGTGACACACTCACTCCCATGGTCGCAGTGACCGTGATCACCAGCGCATCGTTGCCCGTTTATTCCTTTTTGTTTCACAGATACGGCGTAGTCGGTCTTGCATTCGCTTCCGACATTGGCATCGCAGCAAACCTGCTGGCCCTGGCCTGGTTGCTGCATTACCGAAAAATGGTTTCGTTGGGTGACCTGCGCTGGGGCGAGTTAGGAAAATCCGCGCTGACGGCAGTGATCGCCGGGGGCATCAGCCTGGAAGTCACACGAAGTGTTACTCCGTTAATCCCGGCTCGCAGCAGTCGGGTCGCTGACCTGCTCCAATTAGGGCTGATCTCGGTGACCTGGGCCGCGGCGACCGGCGTAGGTTTGAGGCTATTGAAGTCACAGTTGCCCAATGAATTGCGGCCCCGCAAGAAAATCGCCTATCCCGCCGTCGCCCAGAGCGAAGGCAAAGAAATTCTGGACGCGGGCACCCAACCGTAACGCGCAAGGGAGTACCCGACTCAGGACTGTGCCTGCCGTAAGAGGCCAGACTATCGTTACAGTTGGCTGGTGAAGACGGCTGGACATGAGCATTTACGTTGAGATTCTTATCCGCGGCAACATGGATGATCTCTGGCAGAAAACCCAAGAACCAAAGTTGCACGGACGCTGGGATCTGCGTTTTTCGCAGATCGACTATCTACCTCGTCCGGCCGGAGAAGCTCAGAAGTTCCTGTATTCGACCCGCATCGGCGCGGGTTTGCAGATCCGTGGACAGGGCGAAAGTACGGGAGAACGCGACGATTCGTCGGGCCAGCGCACTTCAGCCCTCAAGTTCTGGTCGAAAGATCCTAAATCGCTGATCGAGTTCGGGTCTGGCTACTGGCAATACGTGCCGGACGAGCGCGGCATCCGTTTTCTCACGGCGTACGATTACCGCACCCGATTCGGGGTGCTCGGCAAGATTGTCGACTGGCTGGTATTCCGCCCGCTAATTGGCTGGGCAACGGCGTGGAGCTTCGATCGACTCCGGCTATGGATTGAAGAAGGCATTCCCCCGGAAGTCTCTCGTGACCGAGCCTTAATCTATGGCGTATCGCGTTTGACGATCGCGTTCATCTGGCTCTATCACGGTGCGGTTCCGAAGCTGCTCTACCATAATCCGGATGAAATCAGGATGCTGACGGATGCGGGCGTGTCCCAATCTCATCTGCTGACCTGGATCTCTTTGTTCGGTTGGCTCGAGGTTTCTTTCTCCCTGATTCTCATTATCTTCTGGCGGGCGCGATGGCCGCTGTGGTGCACCATTGCTGCCATGTTTGCGGCCACATCGGCTGTGGGCATCAACTCGCCCCCGTATCTGACTGCCGCGTTCAATCCGCTGACCCTGAATCTGGCTGTGGCAGTGTTGGCAGCTATCGGATTGCTGGTCGCGGGAAACCTGCCGACCGCAAAGAACTGCCGGCGAAGACCACGGGAAAACTGAGCCATGAAGTCAATCTACGAACAGGCACTGGGTGAAAAATTTAAGCTTCTTCATCCGCGTATTCAGGAAAGGTTCGGATTTAGCAGTCGCGACAATCTCGCATGTATCGGCACTGGAACCATGGACGAGCTTTGGCACGGAAAAGCCTACACCCTGCCCTTTCTCTATCTCGGGAGCGTGCGTCGCATCATGTTTCCGGAGCGCGGCCGTTCAGTACAATTCACCATCAGAAACTATGCATATGTCGACGAATACGGAAGAGAAACCGTAACCTGGATTCGCAACTTTGCCACCCGCAAACCGCGGCGTTTTGACGCCTACATGATTTTCAGCCAGCAAAGGGAACGGATTGTAGACTACCTGGGCACGCACCAGCATCTGGCTGTCGATATCGATTTATCTGTTGAGGAACGAGGTGGGCTTCGTCTCCGCTCTGGCGCACAGCGTTTCTACGAGGGTGGGGTCGGATTTACCTTCCCTCTGCTGTTTTCCGGCATCGCCGAAGTCTGCGAGTGGTTCGAAGAGAAGGACGGGCGCTTCCACATTGAAGTGAAGGTGGCCAATCAAGTTTGGGGTCCTCTATTCGGCTACCGTGGTTCTTTTGATATAGAGTGGCAGACTCTTAACGACGCGCAACTTCCCGCCGATATCTTTCCGGTGCGGTGTGAACGTAGAGAGTAGAAATCTCAAGAAGTGTTTTGTGCGGCAATCTCTGGCCGCGGTGGAGAAGGCGGTAAGGGCGGTACCCTTCGCATAATCCTGGGCTATCGCGCAATGTCATTGTTGCTGCGGGTTCAAAACCGGGACGTCCGCCGTAACCACCGCGGAAGGATCGTCCCTGAGCTTAAGGTAGAGAGTTTTCCCTTTGGGCTGCGGAATGGTGAGAGCGCCTGCCCCAAAACCGTCGGGCACGGTTACCGAGTTGCTGAAGTCTGGATCGCTGCTGACGGCGTCGATGAGAAAGAGCTTGTCTCCGTTGAGCGTGCACTGTTTCTCCGCGCCTGGTTCGCACCGAATGCCTTCGAGAACAGGTACTCGGACCAAGGTAATCAAAGGCTGCCAATCCCCATCAATTCCACCTTCGGCAATCGGACGAAACTTCAGGGGGCCGAATGCCGAGGGGCCCAGCAACTTCATAGGATTGAGCACGGCAAATACGGTCTTTGAATCTTGGGCCGTCAGGTTGCCGTCTTTCTCGCTTAGCAAGACGCTAAATGACCCGTCCGCAGTGGCAACCTCGATCTTTTCCGTGGGAGGGAAATTCTCCGGAACCTGCGTCTTCAGAAAAAAATTCAAGCGCCCGTCCTGAGGGAGTTCGTCTTGATTTTCCAATCGAACCGTGGACGGCAAACTTGACGCATCGAACTGCACGTTCTTACTCAGTATATTGACGCGCGGGCGCGGGCCTTCGACGGCGGTGTTGAGGTCCAAAGCGCGACCATCCTTCAAAGCCACGTGTATAAGGATTGGCTCGCCGGCTTGCAGGCGGTTGCTCACGGACGGTTCGTGGCTCACCACTTTCAGTTCGTCCTGCTGATTGGCTCGAGATAAACCGTCCGGGACGAAATGCAGGCCGTCGACTTCGAGAGAGGTGACTTGATCGAGTCTGGTACCTTTAATCACTCCGTCGGAATCACCGGCATGGATGTTGAAGGCGTCCAGGCGGCCGGCCTCGGAGTAAGTGTGCAGCGGGATTTCATCCGGCTGGCGAGTGCCCAACTTGTGGACTACTACGGTGAGCGCTCCCGCCGTGGCCTTTTCCAGGGGCACTTTTACTTCCAATTCTTCGGGCTTGGCGATCTCCCATCTGGCGTCAGTGATCTTGCCTTTCTCATCCCGCAGGCTAACGGCGCTCACACAACACGCATCGGGGGACTGAAGATGCAGGATGTCCTCGCGTCCGACAATAAGAGCGCTTGCGTCTTTGGAAGCGACAATCCATTGTTCCGGAGTAGACGCGCGCAGCCGGAAACGAGGACCCTCGAAGGAACGAAAACCCCACACGCCGCGCAAGATACCGCTAAGTTCCCCCTCCACGTCGACAGCCTGCATTGCCTTGGTATCGATCACAAGGCCGCCGCGCGAGGGATCGGGTACGGCGGGAAGATCGATCCCCGACTTGGACTTGGTTTCCACGTGCAGAACTAGCTCGTGCGCCAACTCGGTGGCGAAGACCAAGGGAGCCCCGTCTACCGGCAGGACGAGTGAGGGCTTATTCACGCAGAAAACTTGCGCGCCATCAAGGGCGCGCATAGGAGGGTTGGCCGCCGGCACGACAAGCGGAAGGGCGATCACGATGACGGATTTTGGATTCCGGAAAGACGGCGGATAGTTCAAACGAAGGTTAAGGTTATCTTTCTTGGGCAGCGAGAGGGCTGGGATGTATTGATACTGCGCGGTGTGGGCCGTACCGAGAATTCGAACCACGTCCACGATCGCGCCGACGTACGCGCTGTAGTATCCGCCGCCGGCCGTGGGAGTGGCACTCACCTGCACCAGCAGATCGCTCGATGGTCCAGAACTAAGAGTCGAAACCATGGTCTGACTGTGAGAGTCATCCAGAACGAGCTGATCAGTGTTCTGAGTAAGGCAGGGGACCTGTTGCGCGCTGGGCTTATCAAAGCACTGCTGGTCAAGCCGTATATTAAGGCTGCGCGCCAGCAGGGTAGCGCGCGCCTTCATCTGCTCAGGATCGGAGGAAGCCTCCCGCACGGAATCCAGATATTTTTCCAGGCGTTGACGGTCGAGGCTGGCTTGTTCCAGATCTTGCGCGGCCCGCACGAAGGCTCCCGGCTTTCCACGAATTGCACTGCGCACCGTGCTGAACGCGCCTCCGGTTTCTGGCGCCAGGAAAACGACCGCCTCCTCGGCTCCTTCTGGAACGGTCACGAATACACCTTCATCATGAACTTGCTTAGTCCAAGCTTCGACGCGCGTAAACCATGAGTCCGGAGGAGGATTCGTCGATCCTCGCAGAAAAGAAATGACCATCAAGTAGCGGACCGATTGAGTGTCGGGCAGATCCGGATGGACCCAGAGCCGGTCTCCAGCTTGTAAGTTTGGAACCTCCGAGATGGGCAGCGTATGACCCTCGCGCTGTACGCGGACCTCAACCTTTGGCCCAGTCAGATCGAAAGCAGCGGCATCGGCCCGCAGAATCGCCGAGGCAGCGACCACGAAAAACATAACCAAAATGAATACGAGAATCCGAGAGCGCTGGCCCAAATCGATCAATAAAGAATTTTTCATTTCAAAACCAATTCATTTCACTACAGGCAGTCAAGAGTCGCGATCCGGTCGGCGCGAAAAAAGCCAGATGCGCAACTTGGCGGTGGAAGCAATCATCTGGAAGAGAATCTTTATGGTACTGCGGTTGGACTCACAAGAGCAATCAATCCGCAGCACGATGGTGCAATGGTTAACTGCACTTCGCGCCGCTGGGTTGATAACATTTCAAAAACAAAACGGCGGACATTCGCATGCGATGCGAACGCCGCCGCAGATCTTGCTCAATTCAATCCCAACAGTAAACTTACGCTCGCGCGCCGATAGCCGCCGGCTCGGGCGCCGGGACACTCTTGTCCTCGCCGTTGGCCTTCTGCTGCGTAGGCTGGCCGCCCTTGCGGATGTCGATGCCGCCCTTGAAGAACGCACCGTCTTCGATCGAGATGCGAGCCGCGACCACGTCACCGGTGAGCGATCCATCACTGCGGATATCAACGCGGTCGCTGGCCGTCAAATTGCCGCGCACTTTGCCCAGCACGACAATTTCACGGGCGTTGATGTTGGCTGCAACAACACCGTTGCGTCCAATGGTAACGCGGTTTCCCGCCAGGCTGATCGAGCCTTCGACCCGGCCATCAATGTAGAGCGACTCCGATCCAGTTACCTCGCCCTTGATCACCAGCGATTTGCCGATAGTCGCCTGGTCGGCAGTAGTAGTCGTCGTGGCTGTCGCCGGACGTGGCGCAGCCGGCGGTTCATTCGCCATCATGGCAGGCGCGCTCGGTGTATTCATGGTTGGACGCTCCGGCTCGGCCGGGCGACCGGGGGTCTGAGGCTGATTCGTCGGCTTCCACATGGGTTACATAGTTCCTTTCCTGGTTGGGATTAGGGATCACTGGCCGCACTTGCGTGACCAAATCGAATTGTACTCCGCCGTCTCATATTGAGCCCTGTGGAAAAGCTTTATTTTCAACGGGGTTTCCTGCAATGGTACCTGTTTTCAGGTGGGCGATGAATGGGGAGGGAGCTCGCAAATCTCCCTTTCGAGGCTTAAACCGTGTAACTATTCCCGGAAGGCGTTCTTGAATTAACGGTTCCACAGGCCGCCGGAGTATGCTCTGGGCTCAAGATTTGTCGAGAGCAGGAATCCATCCTCAGGGAGCATGCATATGTTGGAACCAGCCGTGATCAATCCCCCAGCTTTTACCGTCGCTCGTCCTCGGCCAGACGAGTATGCGCCCTACTATAGCCGCTACGTTTCTCTCGTGGAGGGAGAGGACATTCTCAGCACGCTCGATCAGCAACGCCGCCAGACCATGATGTTGCTTTCCGGACGCGATGAGGAAGACGGTAACTTCCGCTACGCGCCGGAGAAATGGAGCGCCAAAGAAGTCTTGGGGCACGTGTGCGATACCGAGCGCATTTTCGCCTACCGCGCGCTCCGCATCTCGCGCTCCGATGCCACGCCGATGGAGGGCTTCGAGCAGGATGACTACGTTCGCAACGGCCCATTCGCGCATCGTGCGCTGAGCGATTTGGTGGAGGACCTTATCGCTGTACGCCGAGCCACCCTCTCCCTGCTGCGCAATCTCGACGAGGCGGCGTGGACACGGCGCGGTACTGCAAACCAGAATGAAGTCAGCGTCCGCGGACTCGCTTATATCATCGCAGGGCATGAACTGCATCATCGCAGGATTTTGGAAGAGAAATATTTTGCGGGAAGGTAGGGTTGCAGGATAAGACCTCGCAGCCTTGTTACTCCAGGGCGAGGAATCGGATCGTCATCGCGGAACAAGGAATTTGACTGTCGTCGAGAGCAATAAATTACCTGTCATCCCGAGTGGGGGGCTACTGTAGAAGATTGGGTAGTCCTCGGGGAAGCCTGCGAGCAGCGAGGGCAGAAAGGGCGGCATGAGTGAGGGAAGACCTAGGTGGTAGAGTCTGCTGAGGAAAGACCGCGTTAATGATGCAACGCCGAGGTACAAGCGAAGAACAATTCAAGCGAAGGAACCATCCTTGCCCCTGTGGGAGCGGCAAGAAATATAAGAAATGCTGTTTGGGAAGAGATATCGACACAGAAACGAATCTGGTGTTTGCGCCCAAACCTATTAAGCCGAAGCCAAGGCATTCCTCTACTTCATTATCATTAAGACTTGCATGAAAATTGATTTCAAACTAGCCCACTACCGTCATCCCGACGAGCGCGAAAAATCTTGGGTTCCGCCAGTAGCATCTGAGAAGTCCGTTTAAAATGCGCTTGCCATGCCCTCACGCGAGCTAACCGAAATACTCCACGGCGACTTATCTCACGCCAATCCCGTTGCCTGTGTCGAAGACCGTTGGCGCTGCCGACACCGCCGAAATGAGCGGGCGAGTTTTGACGTGAGTTATGCTGAGAGCTGACACTGTTATAGCCCATAGCGCTCCCCATGCTTTCCGACGCCACCATCCTGAAACATATAGCTCGCCAGCCCAAGCGCTCTGCAGGATTCAAGCAGCTAGTCCGCGAACTAGGGTTGCACGGAAATGCGCGCCATGAACTCGACGCACATCTTGAGAAGCTGGTTGCCGCCGGGGAACTGGTTCAACTGAATTCCGATCGCTATGCCCTGCCGCAAGCCGCGCCCGACAAGAATCTTGTCGCGGGACGCCTCACCATGCACCGCGACGGCTTCGGCTTCGTCATTCCCGACGCCAGTTCGCCGAGTCCTTCAACGAAGTCGCGATTGGTCGGGGATATTTTTATCGCGCCCCACGCCATCGGCAATGCCATGCACGGAGATCGGGTGCTGGTCGAGATCGTAGCCACACGCAGCGATGGCCGCGCCGAGGGCCGTATCGTGCGTTCTGTGGTGCGAAGCCAGCCTACCGTGGTTGGAATTTTTCACTACGGCAGCCGCCACAATTACGTTAAGCCGATTGACAGCAAGATTACGCACGAGATCATGATACCGGCGGGCATGGAGACTCCTGCGGTAAAAGCAGCTGGTGAGCCGCCGGCGACAGGAAAAAGCAGGAAGTCCGTCGATCGTGTGCTCGGCGACGAAGTTGCCCGGCAATCCAAATGGGATGACCTCGAAGGCGTGGTGGTTGATGTGGAGATTACCGATTGGCCCACGCCCACACAGAATCCTCGCGGGCGCGTCTTCGAAATCCTCGGCCGGCAGGATGACTTCGGCATTGACGTCGAAATTACGATCCGCAAATTTCACCTGCCGCACCATTTTCCCGCGGCCGCACTGGAAGAGGCGCAGAGTGTTTCCGCCGTGATCCTGGCGCAGGAACTTCGCCATCGCCGCGACTTCCGCGCCGTTCCCATCGTCACCATCGACGGCGAAAGCGCCCGCGATTTCGACGACGCCGTAACGGTTCGAAGACTCCCTAATGGAAATTTCGAGTTGCAGGTCCACATCGCCGACGTGGCCCAATATGTTATCCCCGATTCCGCACTCGATCAGGAAGCGCATCTGCGGGGTACCAGCGTCTACTTTCCAGACCGCGCCGTGCCCATGCTGCCGCTCGAACTCTCGACAGACATCTGCAGCCTGCGTCCACACCTCGACCGATTGGTGCTTTCCTGCGTGATGCAGATTGATCCTCGCGGCGAGGTCGCGGGTTACGAGTTGTGCGAAGGCGTTATCCGCTCCGCCGAGCGCATGACCTACACTGCCGTCAACGATGCGATCGAAGGCGATGCGGCCGCGCGGGAACGCTACGCCGCCCTCGTCCCTACATTCGAACTCATGCGGGACCTGGCGGTGATTCTCAACCACAAGCGGCAGCGCCGCGGGTCGATCGACTTTGATTTACCCGAGCCGGTCATCGAGTTTGACGAATTAGGATTGATGAAGAGCATTACGCGCTCGGAGCGCAACATCGCGCATCGTCTGATCGAAGAGTTCATGCTCTCAGCCAACGAGTGCGTGGCGCAATATCTGGAATCCAAACGCATCGCGTCCCTGTATCGAATTCATGAAAAGCCGGACGCCAAGCGCGTCTACGATTTCGAGGTGATTGCCGCGACCTTCGGATATTCTCTTGGCGTAGGCGCCCTTCCCATTCATAGAGTGCAACTCAAGACTGATCGCCGCGCCGCGCGCGGTACGGGCAAGCAGGCGCACACCATCGAAGTTCCGAAAGATGTTCACATCACGCCCCGCATGTATCAGAAGCTCGCCGCCAAGATCGCAGGCAAACCGGAGGAGCGCATCCTGAGCTACTTGATGTTGCGCTCGCTGAAGCAGGCTCGTTACTCGGAAGAGAACGTCGGCCACTTCGCACTGGCGGCGTCAAGCTACACGCATTTCACCTCGCCGATCCGCCGGTATCCCGACCTGATCGTGCATAGGATTTTGAAACAAGTGCTGAAAAGTTCGGCGGAAAACAGGGACGGCGAAGTTCCGGTTGGAGTTTCTCTTGCGCTGGACTATAACGCTGGCGTCCGCCCAGGACGAGCGGAACGCCCGAATCCAGATGGCAACGACGCCCCTTCACCGTGGTCCAAGCGCCGCGACCACGCCGCGCATCGCGAGGCACATGAGCCCTTGGGAGGCCCCATTCCACTCGACGAACTGCACGACATCGCCGAAGAGTCGAGCCACTCCGAGCGTCGAGCCGACGAGGCCGAGCGCGAACTCATGGAATGGAAAAAGGTCAAGTTCATGCAGGACCGTGTAGGAGAAGACTTCGACGGCCTGATCACCAGCGTCACCAAGTTTGGCTTCTTCGTCGAGCTAACGGACTTGTTCGTGGAAGGCCTGGTCCCGCTCAACACACTCAGCGATGACTACTACACCTACCACGAGAATACGCGCCAGATCATCGGACAGCACACCCGCAAGATTTACAGTTTGGGACAAAGAATTCGCGTGCTCGTGGACCGCATCGATCCGGTGGAAAAGAAAATCCAGTTTGCGGTGCTCGAGCAACGACCTGCCTCGAAACGCAAAAGAAAGTAGGACTCTCTCGTCTGCAATATTGGTCCGATGCTGCGAGCCACTTTAATTTCGGCTTTTGTAGTCGCTGCGCTGTTGAGTCAGGCGCAAGTGTCGTCCTCGTGCAATTCCGTCTCTTTCAAGGTGACACTCCAGGTCGGTCAGGATTTCGAGAAGGAGTTGGGCGGCGGTCTCCTCTTTCGTGTAAAAAGCCAAAAACAGCCGGGCTGGTTTGTTGACATCGTGCCGGCAGAGGCCACCTCACAAGACTACATTTATCCCGTAAACCTACCGCTTCGGTTTAATCCCAATCAGACCCTTGGACCGGGCTACGGAGAGAGTGTCAGGTCCTCGCTGGCTTATCCACATGAAATGCAGTTTCTCCTTTATAAGCCCGATTATGACCGGGTCTTCTCCCTGGTCGGCAATGTCGTTTGGTCCTATCAGACTTCCGATCCAGATAAGGCTCTATCTGATTACGCGAGTGCAGCCAGGAAAGCGAAGAAGGGAAGGTTGAAGGTTACCGTTTCCTCTTATAAAACCAACGCAACCGGGGCGCTTGCGCGCATAAAGCTGCGGGTGCAAATCACGACTCCATTGGAGTTTCAATATGCGCCCGGATTGACCCCGATATCAGCAACCTGCCCCGCGGATATGGATTTGTCGATCCGATGACCTTACGATCGGAAACAAAATCGTGCGGCTGCGCGAACCGCGCCGTGGTGGTAAAATCCTCTAGTTAACCCCATCCGCTGTGGATGCGATGCAGCGGTTCCTTCCTAGTCGGGACGTGGCTCAGCCTGGTAGAGCACTCGCTTGGGGTGCGAGGGGTCGGCAGTTCAAATCTGCCCGTCCCGACCATTACTCTTTTCAAGCTGTTGCGCGGTTTCCACTCCGGTGCGAAACAGTAAGACGAGTACTCTTTACGCAAGGCTTTTCGCCCGGAATTTTTGTTCAGCGGGAAATGACCTTCCATAGTGCGACCATGGCAACAGCAACTATCGCGATTCCGCCGCCGATCACAAAAGAAGTCCAACGCAGTTTTCTTTCTAGGTTCTTCCATAGACCACCTCCTCCACAAGGTCTATTTCTCTCAGTGCAAGTACTTTCGGGCTTTTTTCTTCTGCCGTTCTGCACGTTTCTTCTTTGCATCTTCCCGCTTTTTGTACATGGGTTGCGCTACCACGTGAGCACATGCTGAGGCGCCGGTCAAGTTATATGGCGGGCAGTACATTCGCATCGGATGCCACGTAAACCGCCTACCACAGTGTTCGCATTGCTGGAAACGGCGAGCCACTGACAAGATCAATCCACGTGGTAGCGATTAGCAGCTCAGGTCCGGTGACTGAGCTGGAGAACACGCAGGTTTCGTTTCCACTCTAAATTGGTTTCCGAAAACGTTTTGCTGTGTGCGGTCACCGATCAGGATTGCATTTGCAGCATTAGGAGTTCGGGCCAGAGAGCCACAAGAACGTAGCGGATCACAAGGCCTGCGGAAAGTGCGATGAGCACACTCGTAAGAGAACCGATTAGGAAGTACTCGGCAAAGTCTCGTTTCTCAAACTCTTCTGAACGGATCAGGCCCTTAGCTGCAACTAGAAAACCCAATGCAGCATAACTGCCAGCTGCGACCACTATCGTAAGAAGTATTCGTTCTAAATTCCCGATCAGGCGACCTCGATTGAGTTCTGCCAGATCCAAATCTCGTTCACCCTCTTGAGCCGAATCGGTTGCCTTTCCTGGCTGCGGGGCCGGAGAGCCGCGTGGCCCTGTGGCGACCTGCCGTAACGTTTCCGGGGCGGCCCTTAATGATTCCGGAGGAAAGGGTGGGGACAGCGTGAAACTGGCTGGGAGGGTGTCAGTAGCAGTAGCAGGAAGATGAGGCACCGTGCCGGCTTTTTTCAAATAGCCCCGTACGATATAGGTACCCCCGCGAATTACAAATACAAAGACTGCTACCAGGATGGAGATCGCCGCGACCCGCTCAGCACTCAAAGGTAGGTGAAATATTGCCCATGCCAGGGAAAGATGCCGATATCTGATGAGTATCAGGGATACTCCGATTGCCGCAATCGCGGTAAAACACTCTGATTCAGCTGTCCATTTCGGCGAGACTCGCAAGCGTAGCAGTGGATGCGCAACCGAGATGGTCAGAATCCAGATCCCCAGGAGGGTTGAGCGAGACATTAGAAAAGTGATGGTTACACCACAAATGCAACGCAGAATGAAGAATGTTTTCCATGCTCGCCACGGAAAGTTGTTTGTCTCGTCGGGCAAGGGATCCGCGGTTATTCCGTAGCCGATGATTGCCCAGAGCAGGCATGTTTCGGACCAAAGAAGGAATTCGCTACTAATTACAGTGTGCGTCATTGTTGCCCGCTCCCATTAACGGATCGACGTAATCGCTCAATATTATCCGCCAAGATTTCTCTGCTTCCGAGTAGGGGAACCAACCAGAGGACGCAACTTGCTTCGAAATATTCTGCCTTGAAACTCTCAAACGGTCGGCAATTTCAGCTTGAGAGAGTCCTTGGTGCAGAAAATTGAGAATCGTGCGTTGGTGATTCGTTAGTTTTGAGCGGTGAAACCAGAGGATGCGAGCAATGCCATTCAGCACGTAATCAAGTTGACCAAAGCCACTGAATACTCCACCAAGAGCTCTCTTAAGCTTGGCATTCTCGATCGCTGAGCGGGCAGCATGGAGTGCAGGCCCATCGACGTTTATTGCGTATTTCTGGAAGGGCGTGTATAGATTTCCAAAACCGATGCCGACACGAAGACCCAATTCCGGAAATGCCTCTTCTAGGTACCAAATGATGTCGGGAATCGGCGAAGAGGATGATAGCAGTCCTTGAAACTCGTCCCCAAGCGTAATCACGAACTTTGAAAAAAGTTTCCCGGCGAATTTCTTGTTCAGTGCAACGACGAGAGCTTGAAATTGTTGTTGTATCATCGGACGCTGTCCACTGGGGACTTCCCGAGACTTGACCATGTCGGCAATGAGCGCAATGCAAGGTCGATGAGGCGGTTGTTTCGGAACCATTGTTTCACCGCGGGCGAACCCTTTGATCAGTCAACGTTATAAGATTGACTACCGGTAAGTCAACCGATAATGGATGATTATAAGTATATCAACTGTTAACGATTGACAATAGATAAATCAACCTTATATGGTTGATGCGCAAGGGGACTGGAATTGCTTCATTGCTTCTCGTTGGAAGCCAAAGAAAGGTGACTGGTCAGCGGCTTTCGAACCTGATTGCTCTCCTCGCTGACACGGTCTGTCGGATTGGTGAGGCGCTGAGGAAATGGTGGTGACAGGGACAAGAAGGGACAGCTACAAACAGAGACGCGACTGAAAAGTCTCTTTGGACGAAAGGCTTCAGGAGACTTTCAAGAGGCCCGAAAGGGTTTTAGACGAAAAGGCCTCTAGGAAAGTGTTTTAAAGGCTATGAATGTCTAACACCCGGAACTCATTGAATTAAGCTTGAAGAGGCATAGAGAGCTATCCACCCTGCGGGATGATTCCTGAAGTGGGCCTAGACCTCGGCGCGGACCATTGATCGAGGTCGGGGAGTTCATGCGGTTTGTAGGAGAGGACCAATCGACTATCAAAATTAGGCGATGAGTTGGTTGGCCTGCATCGCACACGATCTAGAATCACTGTGGCAATCAGAACTCTGCGCTACTGACCAAGGCTATCCGTTCCGTGATTGGACTTGCCTGAGCAACTGGTGGCAGGGTAAAACATTCAAAGTTCCGACTGTCTTCCGTTGGCCGCTTTTGAAGTGATCACTGAGGCAATTGCACCACTGCAAGTCCTTCAGCCATGCACTACCGACTGCCCCGAACCAAGAAAAGCACTTCTGACCGGAGGCGTTGCTCCGTGACAATCGAGGAAAGTTCTACTCGCGTCATGCTCTCGACCGCCTCATGCTCCTCGATGGTTCGGTTTAGACCGCACGGGAGAGTAGTTCAACTCGGGGGAATAATTATGTCCGGACAAGTGGTTTTGTATTTCGAGGATCAAGCGGACGCGCTACGATTCGCTCTAGCTGCAGGGTCGGTAATGGCGGGCGACGGAAGCTCGGCCACCGACGATCTTCTCCATGGGACTGCGCGCGTTAGCCGTATCCGACTGGACGCGGCGAACGCAGGCAAGCTCAAGAAGCGCACGCCGGAACGCGCCGCTTAAGAAGTTTGGGTCGAAGTGAAATGCTGGTCTTGCGGTGAGGTTTCTCCGGAAGCTGCTCCGCCAATTATCCCGTGCGGCGCGCCGAGAGCAGATTCAGGATCTCGCGAAGGCCCTGACGAATGTGCTGGATTCCGGCGGGCGACTGCGCCGGAAATGGAATCGCGGCTTGCCCTTTATCTGTTTTGGTTTCGGAACGTAGTTGCTGTCGAGCCCCCACGATCGTAAAACCTTGTTCATAGAGCAACTGTTTGATTCGCAGGACGCTTTCCACGTCGCGTCTGCGGTACATTCGCTGCCCGGTACTGCTCTTTACCGGCTTGAGTTGCGGAAATTCGCTCTCCCAGAAGCGCAGCACATAGGCGGGCAGGCGACACAGCGTAGCGACTTCGCCGATCCGGAAATAAAGCTTGTCAGGGATGAATACCTCATCCGACTTGTCCTTGCCCGCGCTTTTTTTTCTCGCACTCATGCTCACACCGGCGATTCCAGGCTCCTGTCGCCCCAACATTGTGCCATAGGGGGAGCAGATCGATATGAAGAATTTCGGCTGCTGCTTTAGATTCGGCACTTTCGGTTGGCCAAGCGCTAAACGACAACGCCTCTCAAGAGGTGCTTCTCCTGAGAGGCTTGGTTAGATCTTGGCCCTTGCGAAGTGTCGTCTCGCAGACGGTTAGTGTTTCTTCTTTTTTGCTTTCTTCTTGGTTGCCATGAAGGTTCCTCCGTGAACGATTTTCCCTTGCATTTCGGGGACCCGATTGCAAAAAGCCACCCAACTTGTAGTGCAGGTGACGTCCTTAACACAAGATATTGCGGCAGTATGAACGCAGTGTCAACACAATTTTGCATTTTGCGCCAACAATTTTCTCAATAGGGAACGTCTTCGCCTCTGTCTCGTGGTTCTTGAGGGAACCGATTTCACCCAAAATACTTCTGCATATCGCTTCCGGAGATGACTGGCGTTGATCCTGCGACTGGTGCCGGATTGCTGCGTCCGGTAAACTGCGCCTCATGCGGAGCGATCCTATTGAGTTGGAGGTCTTCAAGAACCTTTACCACTCGATCGCCGAGGAAATGGGCGCAGCCCTAAGACGCACCGCGTTTTCTCCCAACATTAAAGAGCGGCGGGA
>Ga0209330_1000313_pt1 | contig 22580 bp, 17 predicted proteins | sample JacPinW_OM2H0_O3_FD_187969 | JGI IMG/M metagenome (GOLD analysis project Ga0209330, IMG submission 187969) | Forest soil microbial communities from Algoma, Ontario, Canada - Jack Pine, Ontario site 1_JW_OM2H0_O3 (SPAdes) (version 2) | ecosystem: Environmental > Terrestrial > Soil > Boreal...
ACAGAATATGAAACTCACGAACACGATGTACTGATCATCGGCGCCGGCGGTGCGGGGCTGCGGGCGGCGCTCGGCGCCCTGGCCCAAGGCGCGAAGGTGGGGGTGGTTTGCAAATCGCTGCTTGGCAAGGCGCATACCGTTATGGCGGAGGGAGGAATCGCCGCGGCGATGGCCAATGTAGACCTCGCCGACGACTGGCGCACTCATTTTCGCGACACCATGCGCGGCGGCAAACTGCTCAACAACTGGCGTATGGCACAGATCCATGCCCAGGAAGCTCCCGAACGGGTGCGAGAACTGGAGCAATGGGGGGCGCTTTTTGATCGCACCGAAGACGGGCAGATCCTGCAGCGTGCCTTCGGTGGCCACACCTTCCGCCGCCTGTGTCATGTGGGGGACCGCACAGGCCTCGAAATGATCCGCACCCTGCAAGATCGCGGGGTGCAGTTGGGAATCGATGTCTACATGGAGTGCACCATCAGCCGCCTGCTCAAAGATGGAGATCGCGTCGCTGGCGCATTCGGCTACTGGCGCGAACAGGGGCGATTCGTGGTGTTTCGGGCCAAGTCGATCGTTATGGCCACCGGCGGCATTGGCAAAGCGTGGAAAATTACCTCCAATTCGTGGGAGTACACCGGTGACGGGATGGCGCTCGCTTACGGCGCCGGGGCTGAGCTGATGGACATGGAATTTGTGCAGTTCCATCCCACCGGGATGGTGTGGCCTCCGGGCGTGCAGGGGATTCTGGTCACCGAGGCGGTTCGCGGCGAAGGCGGGGTTTTGCGCAACCAGTTGGGCCAGCGCTTTATGGAAAAATACGATCCGAAAAAGATGGAGCTTTCGACACGAGACGTGGTGGCGCGTGCGATTTATACGGAAGTACGCGAGGGCCGTGGCACGGAACACGGCGGAGCTTATCTCGATATCTCGCAACAGCCCGCCGATTATGTGAAGAAAAAGCTGCCCAGCATGTACCACCAATTCAAGGAACTGGCCGATGTAGACATCACCAAGGGGCCGATGGAAGTGGGACCAACCTGCCATTACATGATGGGAGGCATTCGCGTGGATGCGGAAACCGCGAAGTCATCCGTGCCCGGACTGTTTGCCGCTGGCGAGGCGGCAGCGGGGCTGCACGGCGCCAACCGGCTGGGCGGCAATTCTCTTTCCGACCTGCTGGTCTTCGGCCGCCGGGCGGGATTGGCAGCCGCCGAGCAAGCCAATCAAATATCGTCCATCAGCATCGACCCGGGGCAGATCGAAGAGGCCGCCCACCAGATGCTGGCTCCCTTCGAGCGCAACGATGGTGAGGGTCCGTATGCGATTCATCGCGACTTGCAGGAGACCATGCAGAATCTGGTCGGCATCTTTCGTAATAAAGAAGACCTGATTCGTGCATTGGAGGAGCTGGAGAAGTTGAAAGAGCGGGCGGGACGTGTCAGCGTCGAAGGCTCGCGATTGTTCAATCCGGGCTGGCATCTGGCGCAGGACTTGACGGCGATGCTGACCGTTTCCGAGGCGGTCGCGCGCAGCGCACTGGCGCGTGAAGAGAGCCGCGGAGCGCACAGCCGGATTGATCATCCTGGCCTCGATCGAACCTGGGGAACGAAAAATAACGTAACTGCCTGCCAGGGAAGCGCAATGACGCTTCGCCAATCAGCAGTGCCGGACTTGCCCGACGACTTGAAGCAACTGGTTGCGGAAGAGAAATAGCAGCAGAGAAAAGAGAAAAGAGAAAGAGTGGAGGCGCGATGGCGGAAGCAATCTTTGAGGTGTTCCGGGGAGACCGCCAAGGTGGGCAACCCGTCACGTACCGCGTCCCCATTGCCCCGGGAATGGTCGTGTTGGATGCGCTCCACCACATCCAGGCGCACCAGGCGCCCGACCTGGCGGTGCGCTGGAATTGCAAGGCCGGCAAGTGCGGCTCGTGCTCGGCGGAGGTCAATGGCCGGCCGCGGCTCACTTGCAAAACCCGTATGGACGCGCTTCCCTTGGACAAGCCCATCACGGTTCAACCCATGAAAGCGTTTCCGGTGGTCAAAGACCTGGTCACTGACGTTTCCTGGAATTACCGCGTCAACAAGACAATTCCGCCGTTCGAGCCCCGCCCCGGCGAGTGGAAAATGTACCAGGTAGATGTGGACCGGGTGCAGGAATTTCGGAAATGCATTGAATGCTTCTTGTGCCAGAATGTGTGCCACGTGCTCCGCGAGCACCAGGAAATGGAGCATTTCGGGGGACCGCGGTTCTTCGTCCGGGTCGCGGGGCTCGAAATGCATCCTCGCGATTCGAAATCCCGCACGCGCATGCTCAAGCAAGACCTCGGCCTCGGTCTGTGCAACATCACCAAGTGCTGTACGGAAGTGTGCCCCGAGGAGATTCACATTACGGATAATGCGATCATTCCGTTGAAGGAGCGTGTTGTCGACGAATTTTACGATCCCGTGCTCATGCTGGTGCGGAAGATACGAGGGGCAAAATAAAGTACGGCAGCACGACCAGAATCGGGTGGACGCTAGTGGAGGTTCTATGGAGTTCAAGCTGAAGACCATCTCGAAGGCCGGTATTCCGGAAGCCGTCGCAAAAGCGGAGCTCTACCGCTCGCTCAATGAACCGGAAGAGGCTGAGTCGATCTGCCGCGACATCCTCGCAGTCGAGCCCGAACACCAGTTGGCGCTGCGGCTGTTGGGCCTGGCGATCACCGATCAGTTCGGTGGAGACGCATCGGATCGCTCTGGCGAAGTGGAAAAACTTTTTCAGAGACTGGCCGAGCCCTATGAACGCCTCTACTACACAGGCCTGCTGCATGAACGACGGGCCAAAGCACAAATGCGCGTAGGGCGCACGCCGCACACGCTTGCTCCGCTTTTCGCCGAGGCGATGCACTGCTTCGCGGAAGCCGAAGTGATTCGTCCCACGGGGAACGACGACGCTATTCTTCGCTGGAACCGTTGTGCCCGGCTGCTGCAAAGCCATCCCGGCTTCGTGGAAGAGAAAGAGTCCGAAGCTTTCGACGCTATCGATAGTTCACCAATCTGAACTTACTTGATGATCCTCCAGCTGCTCGAGAACTGTCGTTCTGTCCTCGCTTGGCTTCACCTTCCTTCTTCAGAACTCGGTAGTACGCTCGTATGGACCGAAGTGGGTCTCGCCAGCTGACGGCAAAGTTATGGTCCCGGCCGGACTCTGGTCGACGCTGCCCAGCAGGCGGCTTCGGGGAAGTTGCACCTCACTGCATCTGGAGTTAGAGACATTGTCCCTGGCGTGTTCACCGGCGGTACTCGCAAAACACTCGAAGCCGTTTTCGCTGATCGATTGCATCTCGGTTGGCGTCGACCGAATGCAGCGGAATTTCGCGGCCGATGCGCAAGCAGGTGGAGGCTTGACAGAAAAGTGAACTCAGCGACGTCAGGGCGAAGGTGGTCATTGACGAGGCATTCGTGGAGGGCAGGCTCGAAGCCCCCAAACACCTTGCTCGCAACCTGCATGACCTCTAACTCCGGGCCGAAGTAGGAGAAATTCCAGCCGCGCACGATCTGGAGTCTCTCGCATGCATTTACCTCGGCATTCAAGGAACTGGATCCCATCCCGCAATTCAGGGCGACAGCCAAGCTGGGCGAATTCCTGAAGCCCGGTTCGCGCAATCGTTCTAGCTTGTGGGCGGTCTCGGCCATGCCTTCCCGATCCCGACAATAATCCCTCCTTCCGACGGCGTAGTCGGGGAGGAAAGCAAGTGGTGCTCTTTCACTCTTTCTTTGAGCCGACTATCGCGGAGGGGACTTTAACTTCCCGCCAGGGACCAAGAGGTCTGGCGGCGCCACAGCGTGTTCACAGACTTGTCTTTGCCCTCGATTTGAGGGCTGGTTTGCGCCAGTTCCATTCATTGCATGGTCCGGCCCGCCGACGGCGTCTGCGAGACGACACTGGCGAACAATGCTCGCTGGAATTGCGCTGTCCTTGGCAGACGACTAAGGGGTCCAGTTTTCTTGTGAGTGTCGAGGAATCGCTCGGACGGGCTCAGCCGTGCTGACGTGATATTCAGGGCCTGACGGAGCGGCCAAACCGGTAGGTAAAAGACACGCTTGCATAGGAGGGTATGCGCACTCCCACAACTTCCTGGATATCGGAGGGATAGAAGTTTTCCGTTGTCTGCCCGGTGTAACCGTGTGCGATCAGGAAGTTCACGCCGGCATCCAGGCGTCCATTCATGAAAGGACGAACCACAGCGCCGCGAAACTCCTTCACTGGAGTTCCGGTGCACTGGGCAATCAAGTTGGGCAGGCATCCAGTGCCTAACGGTTTCGCGCCTACGTATTCGAACTCCCCTCGCGCTTGCAAACGAAAGGGAAGCTTCTGAATCGTTCCCAGCAGATCGAAGATCGTTCGCGGCGCTTCCGGAGTCGGTTCTCCCGAGTCCAGGTCACGAGCGTCGGCCTTCGAAAAGGTTGCCAGAACGGATCCATAGCTGAAGTTTTGCCGAATCGTGAAAGACATAAAGCGAAGGCGACTGGGCCCTTGGTTGAATTGTAGCCCGGTATCAGGGTCAATTTTTGCCAGTTCCGCGCTGCTGGTGACGTGGCCTAGAGTGAGTCGCAGGTCGGTTTTGTGAATAGTCCTGCTCGTGACAAGCTGATAGGAGTGCGACGTCGCCACCGGCGTTCCCCCAGGAGTTCCGGTCCCGATCCGCGGGTCTTCCGTAAAGAAAGCCTGGCCGAAGCTGAGGGAAAACAGCGGAACATACCACGATTGCTTGGGGAGGAAGGAAACCGTGGCCTTCGGCGAGTTCACGCCCACCCACTTTTGAAACGAGTTCTGCGACCCCAGCAGATTGTCGTTATCGAAATTAATTTCGTCGCGGCGCCAGCCGAGATAGTAGCGCCAATAGGGGGACAAACCACCTTCGGCAGCAATATAAGGTGTCACCGATCCGATCGTGACGTTATTTCCGTCCACGGGAGTGAAGGGGCCGTAATAGGCAGGAGTGGTGGGATTAAAGAATCCGTAGTGGTCCAAATCATCGCGTCGCGGCGCTTCGCGCTCGTAGTCGAGCCCTCCGAGCAAGGAAAAATACTCGGCAATCTTGTTCACATAACTCGCGCTGCCGCCGGCCACGGTGCGAAACTCGCTCTGGCGGATCAGGCCCTGTCCAAAATCCGAAAACAGGGAAAGATTGTAAGTGCGAAAAAACCCGGAGAGCTCCAGTTCCTGGCCTCGGCCGAGTTGCCACACGTCGTTCATGGCTACGAGTGCTGTGTGGGTCTGGTCTTTCTGCCGCGGGTCGATCGTGTCGCCGTAATTGAAGAAGTTGGTATCAGCGGAATTCAATGCAACCAGGGGTACCAGTCCCGGAACATAGGAAAAACCGTAGTATCCAACTCCAAACAGCGTGAGCCGATGGTCGCCGAGGTGAAACGCTCGCTCGCCATTGAATTTGTTCTGTTGCCGGTGTTCCAGCCGATCCAGAAATCCATTGCCATAGGAGGCTGAGAACGCCACCCACGATTCGGGAGTGGGGCTTAGTCCCGCCACAACATCAATGTCCCGATAGTCTCCGGTAACAGTGATAAACGGATCGAGGCGAGACCGCAGTCCATAGGTCGCCGCCAGATTGACGGAATGGTTTCCTTCCCGAACATTGAACGCCCCGCCATCAACCTGGACGCTTTCGAGAACCTCCGGAATAAATATGTTCGGATCGGAATAGCCATTGCCATGGGCATTGGCCGACAGATTGTTAGGCACGAGATAGCTGCCCACGGCGATGTACTGCGCAATGGGTTCGCCGTGATCTCCCGCAACCCCCGGCGCAAAGTATTGTGGCGCTTTGATCCCGCTGGAGGCGGTTTCAATTGGGTAGCCTGGAATCGACACGGGTGCGCCGGGGCGTCCGGGATTCGCGTCCAGCAAGTCCTCGCGAACAAACACCTTCTCCGCGGGATCGGGGGAGAGCACATCCGTGGAGTCTACATCGGCAGTAACGGTCACGATCTCCACGCGGGAGGAAATCTGGCCCATCCGGATTGTGATCTCAGGATTTCCGCTCGAATGAATGCTCTGGGTCACGATGAGCTGTCTGAATCCTTCGGCATCAACCCTGATGTCGAATTGACCGGCGGACGCTGCCTTAATTTCAAATCGACCATCCGGCCCGGACGTAGTTTGGCGCAAAGCTTGACCTTTTCCCCCGGAATCGTGGCGGACGAGCTGAACCGAGGCGTTGGACAGTCCATTCCCCTGAGGGTCGGTGACTTGGCCCCTCAACCCGATCTCCTGGGACGCAAGAGGAACAGAAAGCCCAGTCAGCCACGCAACTAGAATTGCAAGGTTTTTCCAGTGTGAGAGCATGGTCCGCCGATCCTAACGTGGGGCGCTCGGCGCTGAGAGTCGGGCCAGGACAAGCTGCGCATGTTCCGATCCGATCGCGTGCAGCGCCACCGCTTCGTGTAAATAATTCTCCGCCGCGGCCCGGTCGTGCAGGTTCAGAGCGATCTCGCCGGCATGCGCAAAGATTTTCGAATCGCGGATTCCGACCGCCAGGGCGGCCTCGATCTGCTTGCGAGCCTCCACGTCCTGGCCGTTGACGTGTAGCGCCCAGGCGTAAGCGTCGAGTGTGTATACGTCATGACGCCAGGCGTACTCCTGCTTTGCCACCTCCAGAGCCTTGGCGGGCTGGCGTGCGTGATCTGCATAGTAGAAGATCAGTTCGCGGTTGGAATTATACTTACGGACGGACTCTGCCAGTGATTTGCTTTCGAAATCGGCAAATGCCTTCTTGGCTTCGGTGTCGCGGCCCGCTAACTGCAGCGCCTCGGCCAGATCATAGAGATGTTCGGCATGGGTTCCGCCCTGATCGCTTTGCTGTAACAGGACTACCGCGTCCTCGTAACGCTTCTGCGTGAGGCGAACCTGACCTAGATTTTCCAGGGCTGAGGGATATTTTGGAAAATCTCTCAACGCCTGCTGGATGAGTTTTTCCGCCGCGTCGGCGCTGCCGGAAGCCAACCGAAGGTGGCCCATCTGCGTGAGTATCGATACACGTTCTAAAGTTTCGGTCGGGGCTGTCGACTGATAAGCCAACTCCATCAGTTCATAAGCACCCTCCGTATCCCCGAACAGCTCGCGCAGATGGGCTGCCCGAGTCAGGGCAGGCAGATTGCCGGGACGAAGATTGAGCATCCACTGGGCAGCGGTCTCCGCATCGCTGTAATTGCCGAGTTCCACGTCCGCATCGGTCAACAGGCCGTAGACGATAACATCATCGGGAACTCTCTGGTTCAGCATCTTGGCAGCCTCCAGCGCGGCAGGATATTCATGTTCGCCGAGGAGGATCGAGACTCGTATTTTTGCGGCGTCGAAATTGTTCGGAGCTATTTCCAATGATTTCCGTACCGCGCTCTCAGCTTGAGCGTAGAAGCTAACATCGGCCGTCTCCTGGGCGCGACGAACCAGCGCCGCCGCGAGCAGGTTGTAGCCCGTGCATTCCGTGGGCTTATCCCTGATAGCTTTGCTGGCTGCTGCGATACTTTGCGCCGCCGGTGAAAGGTCCGTAATTGCGGGATCGGTCATGCTTTGAGCGGCGGCGAAGCTAGCGACCATCATCACGCACAGTAGCGAAATAATTCTTTTCATAACCTGCCTCATTTTCGAATTCGAAGAGAAAATCGTGGCCGCCGCGTACACGACGGCCACAAGGGTTGGCTAGTTCACGGGGCAGATGCCACCGGGTTGTCCGGTGCAGCCCGCTTGTCCGGGTCCAGTATGGGCGCTGTTGCGTCCACTGTTAGCCGGCATTACGTAGGGGAACGAATTGTTGAAGCCTTCGGTTTTTGTGTTTACGCCATCTCCGAGCGCCAACCCGAACTTCGTGGAATCCACGAGGATGCCTTCGATAGCTCGGAGCGAGATGTCAAAAACATCGTCTATCGGTCTGCGTCCGTTGGGGTAGCCAGCCACGTCGCCGGCGATGAAGCCGAGCCGCTTCTGACTGGCGACGGGAGTTGGTGGAATGCCCGTATTGAGTCGCAGAAGATCAGCTACCGGTCCCGCATCGCTTGGGCCGCACCCCGGACAAATGGGAGCCTCGTACTGCACCAGAAGCAGCAAGTCCTTGCGAGGATTGGGTGGAACCGGAACCCCCAAGGAGCTCAATACGCCCGCCGCCACTGGATCCAGAACGAAGTTCGCGAACTGTGAGTCGTGAATGGGAAAATCCATGCTGAAACGGTCCTTGGAGCCAGTGCCGATGACCGCTTCGTTAATCAAGGCATTGCCTTCACGGTTCACCTGCTGAAGTGGGCCGAAGTTTTCCTCTGGGTCCGGCGAGCGCCGCACCGTGATTTGGCGGCGTGCCGTGCTGCCATAGGTTCCGATGACAGCTTGCTTGTGGCCCGCAGAGTGGATCTGGCCGTCCACGGTTAGCATCGTGATGGGGACCTCCAACACAATGGAGTTGACGTTGTAGCCGCCCACGGCATCAGGCGCGTAGTTGTGGGTATTGTCAGCATCGATAGCCGGCGATAGGATCGGCCCGGTTCCAGCGCGGAAATTCACCGAGTCAAAAAAGGCCCCCAAGTCGATAAAGAACGGGTCATCCGCGGTTCCCGCCCATACCGTGATTCCGTCGCCCAGGCTGTTAATCCCCTGGTTGAACAGCGATGGGTAATCCGGCATGGTCAACGGACCTACGTTCGAGGGAACGGCATAAAGCGTTTGCCCGCCGTTCAGGACGGTTGATTTGCCATTCTTGATCATGGTTACGGTGTAGGTTTGGATCAGGCTCAAGCCCTCCGAACCAGTGCCGCTCAGTGCCGTGATCGGTGGAATCCCGGCGATACCGCCAACGAATCCGGTGAATAACTTGGGATCGCGGATGTGAGTGTTGAAGCGGAATTGGAAGACGACGTCCGGAATTCCGTCCTGGTTGTTGTCAATGAGCATCTGATAGACCACATTGGGATCGAAGGGGAAATAGTTGGGTCCATTGGCGGGCTCCAGGAGCGGGTCAACGTTCAAAATGAAGGTGACTTTTTTGGGATTGTTATAGCTGACAAAGGCGTACCAATCGGTAACGTCTGCGCTACGGTCCAATGCCGTGATGGGCGCTTCGCGATGGCTCGACGCAAACAGGCTGGAAGATGCCAGCATGCACAGCGACACCGCGAGGGTCACGATTGACTTCAGTTTTTTCATTGAAATGCCTCTTTGCAGAATTCGTTGACGTCGCCACGGATCGAAATTGCTCGTGAGTTAACCGTGGTTGCGGTTAATCTGGCTAGTCCACGTACCCCATTTACGTTGCCACTGCGGCAAACGGATTTCGCGAATGACGAAACATTTGCGGCGCTATCACGGATACAGCTTTGCCTGGTTTTTGGCGCAAAAATGTGGAAGCGTCAGTAGTATCGAAGATGGCTAACGAAGGCAGACATGCGCCAGAGAATCATCTCGATCCCCGACACGCCAGCCGATTCATTGCGGGATCCAGTGCACCTGGGACGTGAATAGCCCGTCGACAAAACCGATGTGGTAAACCAGGAAGATGCCGAAAGCCATGCTCGCGAAACCAGAAATCGTGCTCAGGTGCCGATTGATCTTAAAAAATTTCTTGCCGGTGTAAACCAGAGGTAATGAAATTGCTGCGGTCATGAGCATCATTCCCACCATTGTGCCGAAACCAAAAACCAGCAGGTACGCGGTTGACCAGAGCGGACTCTTGATGGTGGAAAGGACTAACAGGGCGACCGCAGCCGAACCCGCCAGGCCGTGTACGAGGCCGACCACTAGAGGTCGAATGGTCTGGTAGAGTCCGAGTTTTCCGATCGTCCTGTCAAGGAAGAACTCAATGCCGCCTGACACTCTTTGCTTTATCTTACCGGAGTTCTCGGAGATGCGATCTACGGAAAGGGCTGGTTGTGGCGTTGCCGGAACACTTTTCGTCGGAGCAACGCGCTCCGTAATCCAACGCATGACGCCGGTCAGATTCAGTACCCCCAGCAGGATAAGCATTAAGGCGACCGAAAACTCCATGGACAGCCCGAGACGGGGCGGGATGACGACACCGAAAATAATGATCGCGGATCCCACGAGAAAGATCGTCAGCGTGTGTCCGAGACCCCATAGCAACCCAATCGTCGCCGAGCTTCTGACCGACTTTTGACGGCTCACGATGGTGGTTACTGCCAGCACGTGGTCTGGGTCTGTCGAATGCCGCATTCCCAGAAACAATCCCAGCAGAATTACGGTCACGCAAGGAACCAGTTTGTCTTTGGAGAGAAAATCATGGGAACGAAGGCCATGCCAAATCTGAACGGATGCGACAGCCGATGCTGTTATGCCAACTCCTAGCACCACCATGAATGCAGATGACAAAAAGGGAAGATAGCGGAGGGCAGTATTACCAGCCGGGACACGCGAAGACATCACGCGTTTGGCATAGACCATGGTTAGGCCGACAATCACCAGCACCGCTGCCAGTCCAAGGCTAAACGCGGTGATCAAGAACAGCCCGAAGCCTATCCGGTGAAGCGAGAAAGCACTCAATAGCACGACCAGCGCCGCCGGACAAGGCACGATTCCTCCGGTAATACCCAGCATGCAGAGTTCACGCAATGACAGGGCGCGCTCGACCGGTTTCGAATCGCCTGGGATCACAGCACGACCCGCCGGCGCCGTGGGCGTGGCTTGCTTGAACATCGAGAGGAACCAGTGCGAATGCTGCTCTCCCGGGGCGTGGGAATGCTCTCCGGTCTCTCCGGTCCAGTGTCTGAGGAAAATGAAAATACCAAGTCCGGCAACGCTCAGACCGGAAATTGCTCCAAGCCATGGATAGAGCTGCTCGGGAACAATGTATCGTGATGCATAGAGGGTCAGAGCGCCTAACAGATATACGCCCGCTGTGTGTGCAGCGGTGACGACGATTCCCAGCAGCACCGCATGTCTTGCCGTACCGCGTGATCCTGCAAGGTAGGCAGCAACGATGGTCTTGCCGTGTCCCGGCTCCAGCGCATGAAGCGCACCCAGACCTGCAGCGATCAGAGCAGCCGAGAATAATACCCAGAAGCTCAGTTTACCCTGCGTCGAGATCAGTTCGGTAAAACGACTGCGCGGCGTATTCTGCGCGTGGGCTGCGAGGGACAACGGAGCAAGGGTCGGCGCCGCGACGCCGCTGGGAGTTGAACGCTCGGCGCTCAGGTCAAACGATGTAGTTGCACCGGGCAATCGGCCCTGTCCTTGATGCGCTCGCGGACGTGCGACTGCGGGTGCCTGGTGTGCCGCGCTTGTACCCTGAGACATCGTCCGCCGGGAAAAACTCCCAATGACTGCGGCTGAGGTGCTCTTCTCCGTTCCAGACAGTGAAGTCCTGAAGCCGACCAGAGCAGATAGTTGCTGTGGGGGACTATTCAACGCATCGCTAGAGTAGTTGGTCAGTTCCTGGCTGCGATCGGTGGCCGGAGCGGAACTGCTCTGAATTGCAACTCCGTCGCCGAGAACCACGATTTCCTTCCAACCTGTCCGCCCCGGAAAGTTGCTATCGAAGTAGGAAAGTTTGTGAGCGCCCGCGGTGACATCAAGTTTTCCTCGGAACACAAACTCGATTTTCATGGTTTGCAGACCGCCGGCGCCGTCGGCGAATGCCACCTGGTGAGATATCGTATCCAGCCTGAGAGCCTGGCCATCGTTCTCTAACGAGAGTCCTTCCTTCAAGAGTTGCTCCTGCCCGTTGAGATAGCGGGAGGCGCTAGGGTCATCAGCCTTGGGAGTAATGTTGAACTGCCGAATCTCCTGAAAAGTGGGAATTTCAGCCATATCGATCAGATACCGAACCTCAACTTCCCCTCGCTTGATTGTGACCTTCGAATAGTGATTGACGCTGAAATTTCCCATGGGATGGGCGAAGGAGGTCGCGGAGCTCAAGATCAGGCCAAACAGCAAGAAAATGATTTCCGACCGCCGACGACTGCTCCTGGCGCTATCATTGCGCATTGTTTGACCTCAAATCCCGGTTATGCGATTGGGCGATATCTTCTAAAGTTCGGCTCGCCACTTCGGCGTCAAAAATGTGGAAATGCGGGTTTGTTCTTAACGCACGACTGAGAAAGTCTTCCGCAGTCGAATCCTTGGCCAGGCTGTGATAGATCATGCCGGCATGAAACAGGAGCAGAGAATCGTTAGTGTGCAAAGCAAGGGCTTTGTTTATCGCCTCGGCTGCTTCCTGAAATCGGCCGTTCTTGTAGAGAACCCACGCCAGGGTGTCCCAGGTGTAAATGTCGCGCCGGATTTCGAGTTCCTTTCGGGCAAGCTCCAGCGCCTCCGGAAGCTTGATCCCTTGATCTGCGTAGAACAGGGCCAGTTCCCGATTGGCCAGCACTTGATTTAACTTGCTGAGGTGTCCGATGTACTCTACGAGGTCATACTGCAGCTGAGCGTCGTGCGCGCGTCCCAGTCTCTTGTAAACGTCGCCTAACTCGGCCACGTACACCGGAAATGGAATGATGGCAATCGAGCGTTGGTAGAGCTTTATGGATTCTTCCAGTTTTCCTTGCGCGGCCCGAACCTTCGCCAGGCCGGCCAGGGAGCGATAGTGATTGGGATCGGCGGTTATGCCCGACTGATAGGACAAACCAGCGTTCTCCAGATCGCCGGTTTGAAAGTAGCGCTCGCCTATTTCGAAATAGAGCCATGCGAGATTTTCTCGAGGAACATTGGTTTGAAGCCCGGCCGCGATAGCACTCTTCATCAGCCGGATGGCCTCCGCGGAGTCTCCACGCAAGTAGGACAGATACGCCATGCGACTATCGCTCATGTAGGCGAGGGCCAACGGGGATGCGATCATCCGACCAAGGGCCTGCACGCTGTGATAGGCCGTTGCCGCCTCCTCGTAATCGCCCATATCGGTGTAAGCGTCGCCTTCGATGGCGAATGCCGCCAGATTTCCCGCGCCTGTGCCGATCGCCTTTTGCGCAAAGGCCAGGGCGTCGGAGAAGCGATGTTCGCCCATGTAGACCGATGCCATATGAACCAGAGGATCGGAGGCTCGGAAATCTTGCGGTGCCAGCGCGAGCGCCTTCTTGAGGGTTTGCTCGGCCAGGTCGTAATAGGCAATGTCGCCGGTCTCTCTGGCCTTCTGAAAGAAGGCGGATCCCAAGCCGTCATACCCTGCGTAATCGCCCGGCGCCTCCTTCACGTGATCCTGCAAGGCCTGAATCTGCTTGTCGGTCTCCGATGTGTGGCCGAGGCGGTTCTGCTCGACGGATTCAAGAGGCGCAGTCTGAGGCCATACTGATGCGGCACAAAGGATCAGAAGAACTAGTAGCCATTTGGCCATTCCAACCTCACTCGGTTGCAAATAGACGATTTGACTTTGGTGAACACGCGCGTCGCGAAATTGCCGCCAGCGTCCAGCGCGTTCCCAAGGCTTTAGGTCTACAAGTGAAATACGGGCAGGAGGGAAAATCGGATTTCTGGCCTCTGCCTTTCTTACCTGGTCTTTGCCGTTATGCCCAGATCCGTACCTTCCTGGAACGTCCTCCCATACAACCTGGAGTTTGACACTCTGGACGGGCAGAAATGCCAGGAGTTCGCCGCTACAATCTCCGCTATCCATGAACCACGAACCACTTGAGGGAGGAGCGAATTTCGTCATCGGCTTTCGGCCTGAGCTCTGGCGCGATATTTCGGTCGGCTTCGGCGCATTCCCGATTCATGGTTTGTCGGTCAAAGAAGTAATGACCAGCATCGCTGCTGCTCTATATAGAGCAAACGGACGGGCGCGACCGAGTTGTGGTGGCTGAGACGGTGACGACTACCGATCTCAAGTTGGCCGCAACGGCCAGCTCAGCCTCCGAGGTCGGCTCATATTGTGTCGCGTAGTGCTGCATCTTCAGAGGCATGAAATTGCTGGTCCGACATCTGTGGCGCCCTGTGAGCACGCACCGCGGCCAACAACTCTGGAGGACGGGGTATGCTGCCAATGGGTTCGGTCGGAATTGGCATGGTGTACGGCTCTTTGTCTTGCACTAGAAATTCAATCGCAGCGCAGGCTGAGTTTGCCGTCTGCCTGTTAGCAGACAGGTCTCCTCTTCAATCTGACAGGCGTTCTGAACCCGTAAAACTTACTTGCGATTGCTGAATCGCGGAAGTACTCGAAAAAGACTAGAGATGCTCGTCGGCAATCCGTGTACCATTCAACTCCTGTCAAAACCGTCGCAGATGCATTGGCGTTAGAGAAAAAGATTGACCTTGGCTCCTCGCCCTCAAAGTACAGATACAGTGCGACCCGCCGAAATGACCTCCGACTTCACTGAATTCGATCTCGGCTATTACGGCTGGCGCGTAGCGTTAGCGGCGTGTCTCGGCGTGATGGCTGGATTCGGCTCGCTATTCGTCTATACCTTCTCCGTTTTTATGAAGCCGCTGGCTGTGGAATTCGGCTGGAGCCGCGAAGCCATCTCGAGTGGCTTCGCAATCGCCGCCGTCACGCTGGGGCTGTGCTCCCCATTGCTGGGCCGGTGGATCGATCGCTTTGGCCCTCGCCGCATCATTCTTCCCTGCATGACGATATACGGATGCGCCATCGCCTCGCTGTCGCTGTTGCGCTCCGGATTGTGGCAGCTTTACCTGACTTGCTTCGTGCTGGGTGTAGTTGGAAACGGTGCAGCTCATCTGGCGTATTCGCGATCGATTTCCACCTGGTTTCAGCGGCGTCTGGGGACGGCGTTGGCCTTTGTCATGGTTGGAGCAGGCTTGGGCGCCATGATTTTGCCGGTCGTCGCCCAATCCATCATCAGCCGATCTGGCTGGCGCGCAGCCTACGCGTCACTCGGCGGTCTTGCATTGTTACTCGGCTTGCCCCTCAGCTGGCGCTACATCCGCGAACGTCGGGTGTTCGGGCGTGAGTCTACGGTCGTTGCTCATTCTGGAATGACCTGGCAGCAGGGCCTGAGCTCCGTCGCCTTCTGGATTATCACGGCTATCCTTTTCGTGAGTTCGATAAGTATGAACGGGGCGATCACTCACCTATCCGCGTTGCTGACGGATCGAGGCCTCACAGCCGGAAGTGCGGCGCTCTGCGCGTCCATACTCGGCGCATCGAGCCTGCTTGGCAGGATCGTGGCGGGATGGTGGTTAGACCGATTTTTCGGACCACGTGTTGCGCTTGTAATAAACCTCACGGCCGCACTAGGCATTTTTCTCCTCGCTCGGGCGAGCAGTTTTTCTGCGGGCTGCCTTGCTGCCGCGCTCATTGGCGTCGGGGCCGGAGGCGAAGCCGCCATTACGCCCTACCTGCTGACTCGTTATTTTGGGCTGCGCGCTTTTTCTACTCTTTACGGTCTAACCTGGACGTTCTATGCGGCTGCCGGAGCCATCGGTCCGGTGATACTGGGGCGTGCATTTGATGCGACTGGCTCCTATGCCTCTTTGCTTGTACTCCTCGCAGCGGCGCTCGGGCTGGCGGCCGCAACCAACCTCTTGCTTCCACGCTATCCGGATCCTTTCGCAGTCGCGGTTGGACACGATGAGTAAACCGACACAGCAGTTTAATTGGGGAGGTCCAGGGACATCATGTTTTCTTCCCGGAAGGAAATGTCTGAGTTGAATTGTGGGGCCTGCTCTAACATTCGCGGAGAAAGATCCAGGCCGAAAATGGTTGCGCCCGCATCGCGCAGGTAGCAGGCAATGTGACCGGGCCGACAGCCCACGCCGCATACTTCGCCACGTCCTATGACTGCGGCAGCGAAGCGATTGAGCAGTTCCCTGTCGAACGGCCTGGGCTGAAGTTCGCCGGGAATTCGGCGTGCGTATTCGTCGGCCACTTGATCGTAGCTTCGGCGAATCGAGTCGCTATTGTCGTTCCTATGGTTCATCTGGAGAACAGCTCGAGAGTTCTAGCCCTGATTGCTTGCTAACCCTCTTCTTTGAACCACAGAATGGCATTCTTGCTCGAGCAGGGCTAACAGTTGGTCCATGTGCTCCGTACGCGTGCGAAAGTTTACTGGATTAATCCGGAACCACGCCTTCCCTTTCAGTTCCGTGGTCGAGATCCAGAATTTCCCACCCTGTTCGACTCGCCTCGCTACCTCGGCGTGCAACTCCTTGGATTGCACTTCTTCCCGGTCTGCGCTCCGATATCGAATGCAGATTGCCGACATCGCCGGCTCACTTGCCGCTTCGAACTCAGGATGTTTTGCGACCGCGGAATAAAGGTGTTTTGCCTGGCGCACGTTGTTGTCGATCCACTCCCCGATCTGACTTGCTCCGTAGCGCTTGAAGCTCATCCATACCTTCAGTCCACGAAAACGACGCGACTGCTCGAAGCTGTGAACGTAATACTGATATCGTTCATTGGCACGATCCAGTTCGTCGGTAAGGTACGACGGTTTCATTCCAAAGGACGCCGTCAGTCGGCGGTGATCCTTCACCAGGATCGCGCCCGCATCCAACGGCGCATAGAACCACTTGTGCGGATCAATCGTGATCGAGTCGGCCAGTTCCAAACCTTGATTGCGCATGGGCCAAGCATGGGAGAGCAACATGCCACCGCCATAAGCGGCATCGGCGTGCAGCCACATTCCCTCCCGATCGGCAATCGGCCGAAGCGCGCGTATGGAATCGACCGCTCCGGTGTTGGTCGTACCGAAGATGCCTACGAGGCACAGCGGGCGTATGCCACGCTTCTTATCCTCCGCAATTGCCGCCTCGAGCGCATCCAGTCTCACACGAAATTCAGCATCGGTGGGTAGTGCACGCAGCGCGTTTCGGCCCAGTCCTACGGCATCGACAGCTTTGTCTACCGAGACATGCCGTTCTTCCGACGCGTACACGGCCCAGCGTCCCTGAACCCCATCATGCTGTATCCGGTCGCTCGAAACGTGGTCCCGTGCCAGCTTGATACCGATGAAGTTTGCCATCATGCCGCCGCTGGTGAGGTTCCCGCCGGCATTCTCGTCATAGCCAGCCAAGTCGGTAAGCCACCGCACGGTGCGGCGCTCCATGGCCACGGCAGCAGGGCCAATCGTGTACGCCCCGATATTTTGGTTGAGCGCGGAGCAGATGAAATCCGCAATGATGCCGACGGGGTTAGGCGATGGAGTGATTAACCCCATGTAACCCGGGTGCCCGACATTCGTGCAATTCGGCAGAAGCTTTTCTTCCAGTTCTTGCAGCACTTTCTCCGGGGAGTTGGAATCCCTGGGCAGTGGCTCTGCAAAGAGTTGTGTCAGCGTGCTGGGCTCCACATTCGGAAACACCGGCTTCTCTTCGATGTGTTCCAAATACTCGGACAGCATGTCCACCACGCGGTGACCAACTTCGCGAAATTCTCCAGGGTTCATGAGTCCACCTCATTCTGTAGTCTGATGCAATCGTTTCTTAAACAGATTTTAGTTTCCTCCTTGGTTTACCAACGAACGCTGCCGGTTACAATCAAATATAATTCGAACCTGATACGGGCTCAGCTCACGCTTGACCGAATAGACTTCGACATTATCCGACTTCATCCGACTTCTTTAAAAGAATGCGGTTATCCAACGAGCCCATTGCCGCGGCCGTACGGCCAGCGCCGTCAACTTGTCACGAACGGATCAAGAATCTCCAAACTTCGGGAGTCTTCTGCGGTGCTCATGCCGATATTAATTTGCGAGCTGTCGGTCTGAGCTTGGAAGCGCTTTTCCTTATCGAACTGGCCAAGCATGAGAGAACTGTAGTCGATCGATTCCTCAATGAGACGAATCTATCAGCGCGATCGGGTATGTGACGCCACCAGACAGGCTCGACGGACGTCAGGCGGAGATTCATGCGGCGCGCGATCGTAAGTTGGAAGAGGCTCGCCGGCAACGCAAGTGCGTCGGCAGCAAGGTGCCGCAGCGTATATTGGATTGCTCGTCGGCTAAAGAGTTGTTACATTCTGCGGTATGCGCATCCTTGTTGCGTGGCTTGGGTTGCTCGCTCTAACCCAGATGTGTCCTGCCAATGATAATGACAGGCCGGATCTAAAGTCCCTTTACGACACCCGTCGATGGTTCGAGCTTCGCGATTCCGTAGCAAAAGGCGCCGCTCCCGTTTTTTATCAGGGTGCCGTCGCGTGTGCATTCAATGATCTGCGTCGCTGTGAGAAGAAACTTGCACATGTCATCGAGTCGGCCCCGCATTCCGATAATGCGATTGAAGCGCACAGGCTCCTAGCTGCCGCTTATTTTCGACAGGGAAAGCATCGTGAGGCATTAACCCACGTCGATGACCTGCTCGCTCTTCGTCCCGAGGATTCCGATGTCCGAGACGACCGTCCGCTCCTCGCCGCCCTGCGCGACTTTGCCGATCAAAGGGTGTTGCGGAGAGGTCCGATTAGGCTGGAACTGCATGACGCCGGATTACCGATTTCGATCAATGGCGTGCCGGGGACATACTGGTTTGACACGAGCGGATCTGTCTGCCTTGAGCGAATCGGATGCTAAGCGCTTCGGGCTGAGGATACTGAACGCGCCCATCAAAGAAGGGGACGTGACCGGGGCGCACGTTGACTCCCGGATCGCTGTCGCCGATGAACTTTCGATTGGTCCCATCCGACTCAGCCATGTTGCTTTCCTTGTATTTTCTGACGACCAGCCTCCGTTTAACCAATTGCCGGCCGGTTCACGCGGACTAGTCGGGCTTCCCGTCCTGTTGGCGTTGCAGAGGTTTGTCTGGCGAGCGGACAAGAAATTTGAGATCGAACCAAAGTCTTCCTCCGAAAATCTGAGTCATGCAAATCTCTGCTTTTATGAGCACAGTCCAATCGTGCAAATCCAGTTCGACAATCGCAACCTCGCGCTCACGCTCGATACGGGCGCGACCAATACCGATCTTTATCCGCCTTTCGCGGCGCTGTTCGCCGAACTCATCCGCACCGCGTCAAAGACGGAGTCATACAAGATGGAGGGAGTGGGCGGTGCCAAAAACATGAATGCCGCCATTCTGCCCTCATTGCAGATGAGCATCGGGAGTTTCCCGGTTGTCCTCAGCCCTGCAAATGTACTGTTGACACCCACGACAGGAGCCAGCAGGTTCTTTCAAGGGAATCTCGGCATAGACCTCTTGCAACAGGCACACAAAACGACCTTCGATTTCAAGGCAATGATGCTCACGCTTCAATAGGCCGCGAGGAGGAGCTACAATAACCTTGCCAGGTGAAACATGAGGTTGGCCCCCGAAGGGGGCGGCGGCGGGTCTGGTCGCCCCGAGATCACCGTCGTCAGTGCTAAGAAGACAATCCCAGTCCCTGCGGCTTTACCGGCTAACAACATTGCTTCTCCTCTATGGTTCGGTTTGTCGTCAAGTACTTCGAACAGTGATCAGGGCGCTCTGGCTGTAACGCTCGAGGAGTGAACTAATCATTATCCGCTACAACTATCGTTCGGTTGAGTATGTCCAGGGCCTGAGTAAGGGTCAGATCATCGGATACCCGGTGGAAGTCCCAATGGGCTTCCCTCTTCTGTACACCGATGGTCGCGAACAAGAGAGCTTTCCCTGTCATCTCAAAACTCAGAGTAGTCATGTCCCAATGGCCGGGGGCTACTTCTGCCTGCTTAACTTCGAAGTGGCCTCCCTTATCCAAATGTCCCAGTAGGCCGAATCCGAATTTAACGGTTTCTGTGAGATGACCATTAAACGCAACCAGTCGCTCGCGTTTGCAGTCGACCCACATCTCGCCTTCCATATCGTGGAAAACGCGGGCCTCAAGCGATGGCGGGTGAAAACTTGGGTTCGGCCTGAAGCTCAGTTTCACCAGGTTTCCCTCACCACCCGCGTAGCTGAACATAAATGCGTCAGGCAGCATCTTGAACAACCGTCTCCCCTGTAGAGTTTCAGCCTCCAGCGTCCGCCGCAATTTTTGTTGCGCACTTCGACTGATTATTAACTCCCGCAGGCGCTGGTCCTCTTCCATCTGTTGTGTCGCGGTAAGGGGCTGATCGTTAATAGATACGAGTCGACTGAGAGAGCCCTCTTTGGTCTCAACAATTTCCTCGACCTGTTTCTTCCCATACTGTTCTTTTTCTAATCGATACATCCAGTTGGTACGGTCATCTTGGAAGTTCAGTTCGTTAGTGACTACCCGCCGCGCGAGGTCGTTGGCCGACCTTTGGCTGCTGGGAACGGACTGCGTACGGGCAGGTGTGCCAAACAAGAGGACACTCAGGGTAAGGGCCACGGAGCTGGGTATCAGTCTCATAGCCAATGACGACGGCACTGCACCCCACATTTTGAACCGGCTAGGCATCTCGTCATTCCTCCGATGAGACGGACCCTGCGAGCGGCTCAAAGGTTCCTGTGCCGTCGTCGACAATACGGACGGAACCTCCAGCGGTTGAGTTTCTCGCATTGCTGATCATGGAACGAAGGGCAACCCAAAAGCTGGTCAAAATCGAGCACTCCCCTTAATCCCCTGACCGGGATCCCTACTCTGAATCGGGCTCGTACGCTCGATGCTTCTCGATCTGCTCGAGCTTTGATTGCGATGGCCAGGGCCAAGCTGCGTCTCGCAAACCACGGGGCCTGCTGATGATGACTTTGCTTCGCCAACTGCTCAGTCATACCCGAGCAGTTTTGGGTTCGTATCCCAAAAGTGTAATTGGAATTGAACGCGTTTGAATCCAATTACACTTTTGGGATACGAACCCGGAGCGATTCAAGAAGTTTTAGGAAACCCAGGCTACAGGGACACAGGGCGGTTCCAGAGAACGATCGCCCAGACCCATGGGCTGGATCGGGCGGCCGATGTGCCCGAACGAGCATTTCAACTAGTCGATGAGTTGGCGGTGGTGGCTTGGGAGAAGCCGCTGGACACCGACGCTCACTCACCTACTGAAACGCCAGCCGATCTTGCTGCAGGAAATCAACGCTGAGGTCACTGGACTTTGAAGACGGCCGTTGACTTAGGGGTTTCCAAACGCGCTTGGCCATCGCCGCCTTGTACGGATACAATCCTGACGGAAACCTGTCAGCATACGCACGACCGGTCGTCGCGCAGCCTCAGAATGATCGCGAGGGACGGTGAAAGAGTTGGTATTTTCATCGTGAGGAGAAGCCCCTAAGGCACACGAGCACAACTACCGAATCTTCTTCTCAGCCTGTGCGGAGCCGGATCTTCGATAGAATCCGGCTCCGCACCTCTGGAGTCTTCTTCATGTTGCGTGCAACCCGTGTCGGATTTCTCGGTCTGTTTTGGTTTGGTATCACTTCCGCCGCACTCGCGCAGATGGCCGCCAAGCTTCAGACGTCGGATACAGAACTCTCCCTCGAGGCGTCGGCAAACGCCCCTCGGCTGGCAAGCTTCAGCGTCTCGGGAAAACCTAAGTGGGAAAATCGGGCTTCGGAAACCCTGATCGACTTTGTCGAGATTGCCGGTCAACACAACCCCCTGCATTGGACCTTCAACCGTGGCGATAGTCAGATTAGCGATCAGCGGGTCAATTTTGTCTACGACTCGACTTCGCCGCACCTCCGCCTCACCTGGGAGTGGCGCGCTCCGCAGGCATACGGGCCGATCGAGCATCTGATCCGGATCGAAAATCTCGACACCCGAGAGCTTTGGATTCCTATGCAGGACAGCTTGGCCTTTGATTGGCAAATTGATCCGCGAGAGTCGCTGGAGCAGGTCTTTGTCGAAAAAGGAGCGAACACTCCGTCGCCGGTTGGAACTCACGACGTATCAATGGCAGATGGCTATCATTGGACCGGCACGTCCAGCACCTACGGCGATCTTAGTGATAACGAGCCTCGCGAAGTAATCCCGTGGGCGCTGGTCGCAAGAAAAGACGCGACGGGATGGTTCGCAGGCATCGAGTTCAGCGGCCGGACGCGCATTGCTGTGTCGCGAGAGAAGGAATCGCTGAAAGCGGCCCTCGGGCTCAACCCGGATCCAAGTCCGTTTCGTACTCGACTGGAGCCCGGCGGCGTCTTCGAATCACCGGTCGTCTTCTTCGGCGGATTCCGCGATGGGCCTGACGGAGCGGGAAACGTTTTACGCCGCTGGGTACGTGCGGTTCTTGGCAATCCGGAGACGTGGAACAATCCCAGCTATCCGTTGGTGACCAACAACAGTTGGGGCAGTGGCATGGCCATCAACGAGGAGACGGCGCAGCGCATGATTCGCGATGCTGCGAATCTGGGGATGGAGATGTTTCACGTGGATGCCGGCTGGTTTCGCGGCGTAGGCGACTGGTATCCCAATCCGCAAAAATTTCCTCATGGCTTGGCCGTGATCGCCGATCACGCCCACCAGCACGGACTGAAATTCGGTCTCTGGGTGGACTGGACGCAAGCCGCTCTGTCCACCGAGCCCGGCGCCTTGAATGTACGGGATCCGAAGGTCCGCGACTGGATGGTGACCGATCTCCCGGCAGAATGGCAGCCCGAGGCCTTCAAAGGACAAACCTTTGATCTCGGAGTGCCCGAAGCCAAGCAGTGGGCCCATGATGAAGTGGAACGTATCGTCACCGATTACCACCTGGACATGCTGGAGCACGACGGCTATCTGGTGGCCCACGGATGCGACCGTAGAGATCACCCGCACGCCGCTCCCGATCCGCTGAACAAGTGCATCTACA
>Ga0209330_1000314_pt1 | contig 22557 bp, 17 predicted proteins | sample JacPinW_OM2H0_O3_FD_187969 | JGI IMG/M metagenome (GOLD analysis project Ga0209330, IMG submission 187969) | Forest soil microbial communities from Algoma, Ontario, Canada - Jack Pine, Ontario site 1_JW_OM2H0_O3 (SPAdes) (version 2) | ecosystem: Environmental > Terrestrial > Soil > Boreal...
ACCGAAGCCACCCTCTCAATTCAACCCTGGGGAAATGGCGCCATCGTTTTACCGGGCCGCATAAAGCAGCCTAATCGAAGCCGGTACTTCAGCGGCTAAAACTCTCCTCCTTGCCGTAAACCGGGATGGGGTCACTGGCGGGTGAGCCTGTCCCGGCCCCCTTTTTTCACAAAGATCTAAAGAGTGCAGACTACTTTTTAGTTTTGACCCAAAGGAAGGAAGTACTGCGTGCCTTTCACGGGCTGGCGAAGCCGCCGCAGAAGTTCTTGCAAGTCCTCATTGCGTTCAACGAAATCGATCTCCGAAGTGTCCACCACCAGCAGGTTCGAAGCTGAATAGCGGAAAAAGAAATGTTCGTAGGCATTGGCTACCGCTTCCAAATATTCGGGTGAGATTTGCGTCTCGGCGGGATCGCCCTTCTTCGAAACCCGCTTCAAGAGCACATCAGGCTTAGCTTGCAAATAAATCACGAGATCGGGCGCCGGCAAGGAAGATGCCAGCATGTCGAAATAACGCTCGTAAAGTTTGAGTTCTTCGTTGTCCAGGTTGAGATAAGCGAAAATTTTGTCTCGCTCAAACAGGAAATCGCTGACGACGGGAGCCGCAGCGTCCTCGGGTTGAGTTTGCATCAGCCGGCGATGGCGCTCGTAAAGGAAATACATTTGAGCGCGGAACGCGGCACCGCTCTTTTCATCGTAGAAATCGCTGAGAAATGGGTTGTCTTCGCAGTCGAAAATGCGGCGGGCGTGAAGCTGCTCTGCGAGAACTTTCGCGAGGGTCGATTTACCCACGCGTATGGGGCCTTCAACTGCAATGTGCCGGGGAGGCTTGAAATTTGGCTTCGATCCATTCACGCCGCGAGATTATAGCAGAGGCGCAAATCCTCACACATAGCTGTTGGAGCTGCCAATGATGGCGCTTATAGTCGACCGATGCCGCCAGTTACCAGGACTTTGCAATGACGGTAATGATTCGCGCTAGTGAATCCACATCCCGCGTGTCAATCACTTCGGCCGGAGAATGCGAGTAGCGCAATGGCCAGCCGAGAGCGATGTCCACCGAACCGTAACGGACGAAGGCCGAGCCGTCGTTGCCCCCGCCGGTAACGCCGTATTGTACCGGGATCTGGTTCGTGCGCGCGAGTTTGATGACCTTCTCCACCAGATCCGCCGGGACGATGTTCGAGTTATCCACTGCCCGGATGACGAATCCTTTGCCGATTTCGGCGTCGCCGAAGCGCTTTGATTCGATTGGCGAATCAGAGCTCACGAACGTATCCACGGCAAAAACAAAATCTGGGATGTGGCCTTCCGCTGCGAGGCGTTTCGCAACCGCGGCTGCTCCAAGCAGGCCTTCTTCTTCTCCAGTGGACCACACAAATGTGACATCGCGGCCCTTGAGCGGACCACCGAACGCCCAAACAGCAGAAATCAGGGCCGCATCACCCACGCGGTCGTCGAAGGCGCGGCCGTTCGCGCGAGTGCCAAGGAGCTGCCGATATGCCTTCGAAATCGTAATGGAATCGCCAATCTTTATTCCGAGTTTTTCCACTTCTTCCGGAGTGCGGGCGCCCACATCCACGCGGATCGCATTCTCGGGTCCACGCGGCCATTCGAATTTCGGCTCATCCCAGCCGTTTGGAAGCTCAACGATCGCATCCTTGTCTCCGCCAGCGGTATGAACGAGCGCCGGGTGGCCGGCAAAAAAGCTAAGCTCTCCGCCGCCCCGCCATATCACTTCGAGGCGGCCATCCTTCGAAATCGATTTCACTTCGAATCCGATTTCGTCCAAGTGCGCGACGACCAGAATCCGCGGCGATTTACTTCCTTCTGCGGCCGTGCCGACTTGGAGAACTAAATTCCCTGCGTCATCTGTTTCGGGCTTTGCCCAGGTTGGCAAAAGCTTCTTGACGTCCTCGCGAACGGGCCCTTCGTGATTGCTCACGCCATAGCTGGGAATCAGGACGCGGAGAATCTCGACGTTGGAAGCGCGGAGAATCTCGACGTTGGAAGGATGATTGATAGCTATCCCATCTTTTGTCACGGATCCTCGCGTTGCTTCCGTTGGAACCGCCAAACTTCCCTGAACATAAAGCTGGAGGAGGTTTTCTAACCCGGTGAGATCCGATCTATCAATCATTTCGGCGGGGGTGTCTGGCCAGTCCGTTGCGACTCCCAGATGTGACCATTTCGCGGGCATAGGCGCCGCGGCAAGAAAACTCCGCGGCATCAGAGAAGCCGAAAAATCAGTATTGATCGCAATTTTGTTCGAATCCGCGAGCTGTTTCAGATCCGCAGCGAGACCCGCCGGCGTGCCGTTTGTTTCCTCCACGCCGATCAGAACGCCACTGCCCGGCTCGCGACGCGGTGCACGACGCACACCTTCCATTCCCGCAACAGGTCCGCCGGGAACGAGACGTCCGACGTAAATCATTTCATCAGGCTTTATCGTGCTCAAAATGCGCTGAAGCCCGCGAGCACCCGTCCATTGCTGAACGACAAACGCAATCGTCAGTGTGCCTTTCACTTTCGACGGATCGACTCCGCGAAGCAGATCAACAAGCGCCGCTGCTCCAAAGCGATCTCCAATCGACGCCCCAGCCATCTTGCCGTAACCAAGACTGCTCGCCGCGCGATTGATCGCGACAGGACTAAGGTTGTCGACGCCTGCTTTTCGGACCTGCGCGGCGGAAGTCGCGCCGATGTCGATATATACATTTTCGAGGTCGCCGGATTTCGGCGTGTTCGCACGGCCACCCTGAAGGTGCACGGAAAGTCCGGCAACCACGCCGTCAATCCATTTCCCTGCCGTCGTTCCGACCTTAACGGGCTGCGCGGAATAGAGTTCGTTAAAAATTGGCGGCAGACCACCCTGCGGAAGGCGTTGCACTCGCAAGTAGCCGTCGTCGGTGATTCCGCTAACAACGAACCCCGGCTCGTCGATGGGCGTAACAATAAGGCGATTTGGCGCCCCGGTGCCGATCGTTACAACTATGTTGCCGAGGTTGTCCGTCCTGGGGTTGCGCGCTGAGATTTCAGTTCGAATCTTTTCGGCGAGCTTGTTTTCATAGCCGGAAATGCCCGGCGTTTCCACAAAATCTATCAAGTCGTCGGTCAAGTCTCCGCCCGATGCCTTCGCAGCAGACGATCGGGGCGCCTGTGCCGCGACGGGTGTGGGATTCGCCAAACTCAAGACCAACAATGAAAGACTGAAAACCGTAAGAAGTAAGCGATTCATAGATTTCCTCGGAAGATTCCTTGCCCATGCAAAACGCAGAATCGCGGGGCGACGAGAATGTATCTCAGAGACCGTCATGGTGCAAATTGAAATGGGTGTTGGAATTTAGATTCTTAAACACTTCCCCTATCAGCAGCGCCGTTCTCGGGGGCGTTTTACGCGCGGCAGAGCTCGGCGAGTATTGCGTCGCGGCGGTCGAGGGCGATGCGGTCGGCTCGATTCAGGACTAGAACATAGCCAATGGACGTCAAGCCCGCGAGGATCAAGAAGACGACAGCCGCTATCCAAACTCTTCCGAAGGCTCTGGCGACTAGAAGGGTGACAGCAGCCAGCCCGAACACGGCCGCCTGAATTCCTAAGCTGGCAAAAACAGTGGTTGTGGAGGCACGCTGCTTGCCAAGTGCTCCGTAATCAATCTTCTTAGGCGTATAAATCGAAAGCAGATTACCTGCAGTCAAATTAAGGAGAAGCGCGAAAGCGACTCCCGCTACCGTCGCGAACGTCACATCCGCGGTCGGCGGATGAAACATGAAACACACGGCAATCCACACGGCTACTATCTCACATGCAAGCACCAGGGCGTGTGCGAGATTCTTCCCCAGCAGGATCTCGCGAAAGCTCACGGGAGAAACAAAGAATAGCTGCATGCCGACGGCATCCGCTCCGAAGCAGTTGTAAAGCAGATTCGTCAGGATGAGCAGGGCGTATGCTGCGCCGATGGGAAACGCCAAGTCGGAGGCGTGCGCCAGGAAATTTCCTTGCTTCCCCGAAGTCTGAGGGCCGAGACGAAAGATCAAGAGGATCACCACCGGCATCACAAACGTGAACAACATCGGTCCGCTGCGCGAGAGGTAATGAAATTCCTTTTCCAATATCGCCGCAACTGGACCTGAAATGCCAGATACGTTCCAGCCGAAGCGAATCGCGCTTTTTTCTTTGGGTGCCGTGTTGCGCGCCACCGCTTCACCTAAATTCTCCCCGTGATATTGCTCTCGAAGGCGAACGCTCAGCAGCCACAGAACCGCAAGCGCGTAGACGCACTCCAAGGCGAATGCCGCAAGAGCCGGCGCGAATGAGCCTTGCACCGCCCGGGAAATCGCAGCTGCCGCCAAACCAGGCGGAAGAGCGCGCTCGTATGGCAATACCTGCGTACCGATTCTCGACACTTCCGGAGGTCCGTTTCGCCCGATTCGACTCATCAGCGGGCCGATAAATTGAAAGCAGATAATGAAGATGAAGAAAACGACGCCGAGAATCTCACGCGTGCGCCGCTGAGCCAGCCAACGCTCCACCCACACGAAAATCATGCGAGCGAGCAGAATATTGAATATCGCAAAGGCCAACAGGACGATGGCAGCCCACAGGAAGTATCGAGAATCGGCGATTCCGATTCCAACTGCCAATCCCAAGAGCCAGAAGCTTCCGAGGAAGGTGGAGGGCTCTAGCGCGCCGTAAACCAAGCGAACCAGGAAATAAGAAGGAAACGACAGGGGGTAGCGAAGCAGGCTTGATGAATCAACGGTTTCTCCGAAGGCAGTGGCCATCACTGGGAAGAGCTGCCAGAAAAGAAATACGAACCAGAGGAGAACGGCGAGCCATGACAGACGCCCTCGTGAAACAAACAGCCAAGCGAGCGCGCCGAGAGTGATCGAACCCGCCAAGCCGGCAGCCGCGAAGCCGAGAAACATTAATCCCCGGGCGACCACTTCGAGGCGCCCGCGAATCGTGCGCACGCCGTTGACAAAAAGCTGCCACCGAACTCGCGCGATGGCAGCAAATTGCCCGCGCATCCCGGGGGAGAAACTCAGCCCAGCCATGAAAGCTCCTGGTCGGAACGTCGTGTGCCACCTACGATGCGAAGAAAAATCTCCTCAAGCGTAAGTTTTTCCCCTGAAGCCGAGGCGGCTGGGGCATCGACCAGAGCGGCAGCAGCCTGCGCTTCTACACCCGCGCGAAGCTCTTCCAGCGATCCCTGCGCAACCAAGCGCCCCTTGTGAATAATCGCCAAGTGGCTGCAGAGCCTTTCGACGATCTCGAGCACGTGCGAAGTGAGGAAAATGGTAGCGCCCCGCCCAATCATGCGCTGGAGCATGGCTTTAAGGGTGCCGGATGCGATCGCGTCCACCCCTTCAAAAGGCTCATCGAGAAAAAGTATCCGTGGCCCGTGAATGACCGCAGCCGCGAGCGCGAGTTTCTTTTGCATTCCACGAGAGTAGTCAGTGACCAGAGTCTTTGGTTGTTCGGCAAGCTGCATGAAATCGAGAAGCTCGGCCGTGCGTTTACCCGCGGTTTCGCGATCGAGACCGTACATTCGCCCGACAAAATTCAAATATTCAGCGCCGGTAAGCCGACCGAACAGCGCCATCCCTTCGGGGACGACTCCAATTTGGCGTTTTACTTCGACAGAATTTTTCGCGAGATCGAGGCCCAGGACTTGAATGCGGCCGGAGCTAGCTGCCAGCAGGCCCGTAAGCATTTTGATGGTGGTGGATTTTCCTGCGCCGTTCGGGCCGAGAAACCCGAAGAACTGGCCCGGAGCGACGGAGAGATTAACGTCCTGCACCGCGACGAGTTCGCCGAAGCGACGGGTCAAGTTTTGCGTTGCGATTGCCGGAGCGTCCATGGATTTTGGACTCTAGCATATCAGCCGGAATTCCAGAATCCGACGCTCTCAGAATAGGCGCGAGACCAGTCCGCTAGTTTTAGCGAGTATTGACAGGCGCAACCGGCAGCGCCGATGCTTGCGGAAACACCGCGAGAACTGCCGGCAACTCTAGACGAAACGTGCATCCACCCTCGGGACGGTTGAACCCTAAAATCGTTCCGCCATGTTCCTGCATCACGCCGTAACAAATACTTAAGCCCAGGCCGGTTCCCTTGCCGACTGGCTTTGTCGTGTAGAACGGATCGAAGACCTTTTCAGGCTCTAGCATGCCGGGGCCAGTATCAGAAAATTCAATGATCACATTGCCCCGCTCACGCAGCGTGCGGATCATAAGTATGCCACCGCCGCCAGTCTCCATGGCGTCCACTGCGTTGCTGATCAGGTGATAGAAAACCTGAAGCAACTGGTTCGGATCGCCCCGAACGGCTGGCAACACGCTACGGCTTTCGAGTTCTATGCGGATATTTTTTTCGCGAAGATCCAGATTGCGAAGCTGTACGGCTCCCGTAAGCACGGTGTTGAGGTCGAGCAATTGTTTTTCGGCTGGTACTTGTCGCGCAAAACTGAGCAGATTGGTAACCAGATCTTTGGTGCGTCTGGCTTGCTCGCGAATCTTTTCGCCTAGCGCGTTCGGACGTGTGTTTTGGAGATTCTCCACGGTCAGCAGGTCCGCGTAACCAAGGATGGCCGTAAGCGGATTATTTATTTCGTGCGCCGCTCCGGCTGCGAGCTGTCCGAGCGAGGCAAGTTTTTCTGATTGTACGAAGTGAGTCTGTAGCCGTTTGACGTTTTCGAGCGATTCCCAAAGGTCGTGCACCAGGCTGGTGCGCTCCTGATAGACCATATGCTGTCGGAGGAATATCAGCGATGTGCCTACGAATAGAGTAATTAACGTTACGATTAAACGGAATCTGATCACGGGCGCAGGGGCGCCGCTGACGAAGACGTCCCAACCGGCCAATACCAGAGCCGTGAGCACGCCGAGCATCGCGAGACGCACGGGCCATTGCGTATTTCGCTGCGGCGGAGAAGGCGAGGGATCCGGTTCGAATGCCAGGTCATGTGCAACAATTCCCGTAACCCCCAGCCATACAAATGCCGCGAATGCCGGCAGCCTAACCAGAGATCCACTGTAGATTCGTGGGTTGTGCACGGCCATGGCAGTGAAAACAAATCCTACAAGATAGAGACAAGTTGCTCCGAAAAGATGACCGTAGATCGTTCGCCATGATCCTTTCGCGCGAAGAAAAAGAAATCCAAATCCGATCACGACGACGAGGTTTTCGACCATGTAGCTGCCCACATCGCGCGAGTTAAACAAGGCGGAATCGGGCCACACTGTTTTCCAAGGCAGAGCCGCGAAAATATATACGTAAAGCCAAAGAATCGAGAGAAGGATCAAGTCAAGCAAACCGAAGCGAAGAGTTTCGCGCATTTTCCTTGCATGCGGCGCCAAAGCCAATGCAGCCATGAAAGGCACGGTGTGAAGAAAGAAGACAAGATCGACATAAAACGGCGAATGGGAAGTCTGTCGAATCACCAGGCGTGTAAAGGTAATTATAAGCATGCCTGCAAGCCATAAGGTGCAGCCCAGCGCAAGAAGCATCCAAAAGCCATTGCGTCGCCGGTATGGCGACGCTGCGTTCCAGAGCAAAGTGGTGTTGGCAAAAAGCGGGATTAAACATGCTAGCAGATAACTTAGCGCCGTTTGCGTTGTGCCAGCCGGGAGCAATATACCCACGACCACGTAGCCACCGGCAAAAAACAACCAAGCGCCCAAGATGAGCGCGGACGACCGAGAGGATTTCATGTTGGCAAGGCCCAGAATTAAGTCTACAGGAGGCTTAACAGCGTAAGCGGCAAAGTTCGGCAACGCATTCTAATAAATAACCTGGAAACCACGACCGCGAGCACTTCGCGAGGTCACCTTTCATTCGCAGTGTAGCGCAACCATGGGGTCTACGCGCATCGCTCGGCGAGCGGGAAGGAAGCAGGCGAGGAGCGCCACGGCGCAGAGAAGTATCGCCACGCTGGAAAAGGTCATCGCGTCGGTGCTGGTCACGCCCAGGAGCATGCTCCCCAAATAGCGCGTGAGCGCAAATGCAGCCGCCAAGCCCAGCGCCACTCCGATCAACGTCAACCGAAGCCCGTGGCCGATCACCAGCCGCAGAATGTCGTGCTTGTTCGCCCCCAACGCGACGCGGATGCCGATTTCGTGTGTGCGTTGCTTCGTGGTGTACGCAGTAACACCGTAAATTCCTACCGCGGCGAGGACCAGCGCGAGCAACCCGAATGCGCCGACGAAGGTTCCGGCAATACGTTGTGGGAAGCTGGTAATTCGCGCGCTCGATTCGAGCGTGGTCACATTGAACACCACTAGGTCGGCATTCAGCTCATGGATGGTTTTCTCGACCGTCCGGCCGATAGCTAGCGGCTCACCCGTTGTCCGCGCTATGACGATCATTTCGGAACCCCCCGGCTGGTTTAGAAAGCTAATCTGGTAATGCGGCAAATACACGAACGGCGTGGGATTTTCGTTCAGACTGCTCACTTTTGAGTCACGTGCGACACCGACCACGGTGAACCATTCGTGCGTCAAGTCGGAGTTGAGTTGCTTTCCGAGGGCTTCCTGACGCGGCCAGTAGCGATTCGCAAATGTCTCGCTGACGATTGCCACGCGCTGCGAACTCACGGTGTCCTGCGAGGAGAAGTTGCGGCCTTTCACGATCGGAATCTGCACAGTCTGAAGATAGTTCGGCGTGATCATGGCCGTTTGTGTTTCCATTGATTCGTTGGCCTGCGGAACGTAGCCCTCCGGTTTTACGCTTGTGGAGCCGCCGAACCCTAGCGGCACGCGGCTCGTCAGAGCCACTGACTGAATGCCGGGCAGCGTTTCCAGTTTGGCCGTCAGTTGGCGATCAAACTCCGCTCCGCTCGCATTCGAATATCCCGCGGTAAACAGATCGTAGGAAACGGTCAACACGTTATGTGGATTGAATCCCGGATTGATTTGCTGCGCGCTCATGAAGCTGCGGATAAACAATCCGGCGCAGATAAGCAGCAGAAGCGACAGCGAAATTTGTGCCACTACTAGCCCACTCGCGAGTCGCGCCTTCCTGAGTCCGCCCGAGGCGCTCCCCGTATCTTCTTTCAATACCGCCACCGGCGAGTCACCCGAAGCCCGCAGCGCAGGCAAAATTCCGAAAATCACGCCGGTGAGTACTGAAATCGCTAGCGCCGCGAGCAGCACTACGCGGTCCACTGGAACCCCTAAGGAGATCGGAAAATCCGTGGTGGGAATGAATTTCATGAACGTCCCCGCCGTCCAAGTTGTAATCAGCAACGCGATTCCGCCTCCCGCAAGCGCCAGCATCAGACTTTCCACCAGGAGGAGCCGTACCAGCCGCCAGCGGCTGGCGCCCAGCGACATTCGAATGGCGATCTCGCGCCGCCTCCCCACTGAGCGCACCAACATCAAGTTGGCAACGTTCGCGCATGCCAGCAGCAACACCAGGCCGGCAATAATCATCAGCATCGGAAGCAGCAACTTGAGAAAAAAATTCAAGCCAAACGGACTTTTCCACAGCGGATATACCGAGACGCTATCGTGCCCCCTGTGTTCCTCGGGATAATTCTTCACCTCTCGGTCCAGCAGCACCGTCACTTCTTCTTGCGCCTGCGCTAGCTTGACGCCCGGCTTCAACCGCCCGAACGCGAACAGCCAAAAATAGTGGTGGTCATGAATCAGGTCGCTGCGCGCGGCCACTTGGTCCATCATCATGACCGGAACCCAAATCTCTGAGCGCACTCCGGTCTGGCTTCCCTGAAACACCGCCGGCGTTACGCCGATAATCGTGTACGGGTGCTGATTTATTTCGACTGTCTGGCCTACAATGTTCGGATTCGCGCCGAAATGCGTTTGCCATAGGCGGTAACTGATTACCGCCACCGGCGCCCCTCCGGGTCTCTCGTCCTCTTCGGGCAGAAAAGCGCGCCCCAGGACCGGCCGTACGCCAAGTACATCGAAATAATTTGCGGAAGCTACCATGCCCCAGACGCGCTCGGGCTTGCCATTACCGGTCAAGCTCATCGCAGCGATGTTGCAAGCCGCGATGGCGGTGAAACTCTGTTGCCCGTCCCGCATGGCTTCAATATCGGGGTATGTAAACGCGAAGGGATTTTCTCCGGGCTTGCTCAGCGACAGCGCCACAACCTCTTTGGGGCTGGATAGGCCGGGAACCGGGTTCAGTAATGCTGAATTGATCCAACTGAAGATCGTGGTATTGGCGCCAATACCCAGCGCCAGCGTCAGGATGATAATCGCCGCATATCCCGGCCCCTTCGCGATCGTCCGCAGGCTATACCGCACGTCTTGCCAGATCGAGATCAACTGCGCACCTCCAAGCACGTATTACAAGACTGAGAGCATGTTCCCGCCCATCCAGTGGCTTGCTCTGGACGCCCCTTGAAACCTGCTGATGAACCACTTAGCGGATTGACATTTCTCCTAAATGCCCTCAACTGTTCGATTATGGGATGCGCCCTCAGTAAGATCGGACATCCCATTGAACGTGTGTGGCGGCGAATTTCGGCAATAAGACACATCTCCGCCGACGCCCCTAGCCTGACGCTCCCCAAGGTCGTTGTCTTCAGATATCATGGGCTCCCGTGACCTTGACTAGGAAATCCGCCCCGGGTTCGAGCCGCCGCGGAGCACGCGACATCGTGATCTACGGCGTTTGCGGTGGCTTGCTGATTGCAGTGCTCAAACTGACGGAGTACCGTTTTTTGGTTGTCGAGCATTCGGTGGAGATATATGGGGGCTTGATCGCTGCCTTGTTTGCCGGGCTGGGCATTTGGCTTGGACTGACGCTGACGCAAAAGAAGCCGAGGGTGATCGTCAAGGAAATTGAGGTGCCAGCCGCAGGTCCATTCGTCGTGGACCAGACGCGAGTGAGCAAGCTCGGCATTACGCCGCGCGAGCTTGAGATTCTGGCTCTCATCGCTGCGGGGTTGAGCAATCGAGAGATCGCTGCTCGGTTGTTCGTCAGCGAAAATACAGTGAAGACCCATTCCAGCCGGCTCTTCGAGAAGCTCGACGCGAAACGCCGGACGCAAGCGGTCCAATTGGGCAAGGAATTCGGCTTGATACCCTGAACGCCGCCCCAGAGGACGACTCGTGAAACCAACTAGCCCACTCCAAAGCATGATTTTTGGCCTTCCTGGCCAAAATCACCCGAAAGGATGATGACAAAGCCGCAGGAGGGGGCTAGATTGCGCCAGTCGCAATTAGCAATGCGATCCCTGGTCGCGGGGCGGGCGCAATTGGAGGCTGCATCGGCGCACGCCTGGGCCACGCGGTTTGGGTCAAGCTTCAAATATTGGAGGATGCGAAAGTGAAAAAGACAGTCATTACATTTGGGTTGATTTCGGGCGTTATTTCGTCGGGGCTGATGGTTTGTTTCATTCCGTTTTACCACCAGATTGGGAACAACCGGGCGTTGATCCTTGGCTACACGTCCATTGTGTTGTCATTTCTGCTGGTGTATTTCGGCATCCGGTCGTATCGCGATAACGTGGCGGACGGGCAGATCAGCTTTGGGAAGGGGTTTGGTATCGGGATCTGCATCACACTGATTTCGTGCGTCTTCTATGTGGCGACGTGGGAAGTTTTGGAGCGCACGGTTTTTCCTGACTTCATGGATCAGTATTCAGCGACCATGATTGCCAAGGCGCAGGCGTCGGGCGAGAGCGCGCAAGTGGTGCAGGCGAAAATCGAGAAGATTCAGCAGATGAAAGTGACGTACGCGAATCCGTTTTACAATGTGTTGTACACGTTTGTCGAGCCGTTCCCGGTGGGATTGGTGATCACGTTGATTTCGGCAGCGATTCTGAGAAAAAAGGAACGGTCGGAATCGGCGCACACGGCCGTGGTGGCGTGAGGCACTGCTACCCTCGCGGCGTGACGCTTGAAGTATTCATGAATGAGAGCAGTCTCTGCGATTCGGACAATTTGAAATTGAAGATCTGTATTCATATCAACGGACAGAAATCTATTTAAGAGAGGAAAACAAATGGCCAGAATCACAGGAATTGGCGGCGTATTCATCAAAGCGAAAACGGACGAGAAAGCTCTGGGCGAATGGTACAAGAAGAATCTCGGCATCAAGCTTGAGGACTGGGGAGGCTGCGCCCTTGAGTGGACCGAGGACAAAGCAGAAGATAAGGGTGCTACGGCGTGGGCTGTCGCGGAGCCGAAGACGAAATGGTTCAGCCCGAGCGAATCGAGCTTCATGATCAACTATCGAATCGACAATATGGACGAAATGATCGCGCAACTAAAGAAGGGCGGCGTTGCGATCTTGAAGGGTCCCGAATACCACGAGAACGGGAGTTTTGCTTGGGTAATGGACCCCGAAGGAAACAAAGTCGAGTTGTGGGAACCGAAGAACTGGGACGAAAAAAACAAGAAGCCCTAGGTAAGCGAGCCGTCGGCACGACAGCAAGCTCGTTTCTGGCTCGCCAGTCCGAGCCCGGACCAACTAAGCTTCCACCTGAGTCCTGTTAAACCCGTTTAATAAAGGGACGGAGTGGGCCAGGGCTGGATGCCGGCGTGCGACCGATAGCTCCTGGCCGTTATTTCGTCGCCTTAGCCGCAGGTGCGACAGCCGTTTTACGCCCGGCATCCAGATGGTCGTAATTCAGCGCGGCATTCAGCACGAGCATGAAGCTCCCCTGCGTTTCCTGCCGCCACATCGGATTGTTCGAAAAAAGGACTACGTGTCCGCGACCAAGCGGCACGTCCACGATCGCCGGCGCACCCGCCAATTCCGAACCTCCCGCCAACATCCCGCTGATCCACAAATCTTTCTCGTCGGCAAAGCGCAGCACCACGCGCGGATAAAGCGCCGGCGGCGGAAGTTCGCTGCTGTAGAACACGCGTAGTTGCGGATCGACGTAAAGTTCCTTCTCCGCGCGACTGCGATCCGGAGATGGTTCCGGCGCCGTCCAGTTGCGGCCTTGCGGGATGTCCGGATCGGTGCTGGACCCGCGTCCGCTCGGCCGCGCTCCCGCTTCGGGTACGTCCCCGCCCAGCGACACTTTGAAAACCGGCGCTTGATTGAAATACACGCCAACCGATTCGTCATAGCCGTACGCAATCGGGCTTTTGGCGTCCGCAACGTTCGCGCGCAGTATCGATCCATGCGCCTGAAGCTGGTGCGTCTGCGTGATGCTGACCGAATCGGTCAAACCCAGGTCCACCGGCAGATGCGTACTCGACCCAACCGGAATAAAAAGCCCTCCTGCTTCCACGAATGCTTTCAGGTGCGCGACGCCGTCAAACCCCAGCCCTCCGCGAATGTCCGGAGTTTCGTCGATGCCTCCCCAATTCGGAGTAACGTCGGATTTCTGCCACGGAATCGGCCCCGCATCCGTGCCGTCCGGCAGAGTGCGCTTCGGAAAGCCGGCCAGCAATTCACGCAAATCAGCAAAAGTGGGCGGGAAAAGAATCACGTCGAATTTCTCGCGCAAGTTCGGGGTAGTGCGCACCACCGTATCCGAAATATACGTGTACGGCACGCCGCTTTCTTCCAGCCCCAGCCGGAACCATCCTTCATTTTGCGTGCTGGTCCATGTGTGCAGAACCGCGATTCGCGGCACGGCGAGTTCGTGTCGTGCCACCGTGGGCGCTTGCACCGCACTCACTGCCGAAATGCCCAGATCATGCACAGCGTCCTTCAACTGTGTCTCCAGATCCGACGCATTCCCGTCCACCGGAAGGATAAAAGACCCCGCGCCGAACTTTTGGTCTGCCGCGTCAAACGATTCCTCGGCCACAAAAATCTTTGCATCTTTCAGACGAAATCTCAGCGCCGCAAGCCCCGGCTCCGCATTCGCTTGAATGATGTAGCAATTCACCGCGAGCGGTTTGCCCTTGGCAGCGTGCGGAGCCGCGATGCCGGAATTGCCATTGCGCGAGGGCGCATCAACCAGCGTCATCGGCGCCTTCAAAATAGCTTCGTCGGTGATTCGCAAAGTCTTCACGTTGCGCAGCGGCCCCAGCGTCCATCCCGTATCATCGTAAGGACGCGGGTCCGACGTCGAGTAATATTGCGTGTCCAAAAGCATGTCGACGACTCGGCTGTACGGCTGATCCATGCGGATGATGTAACTCCCCGCCGGAACCCTGACCGGTTTTGCTTCTTTTTTCTTGGCCTTGTCGCCCGCGTCGTCTTTTGATTTGTCCGCCGCGTCGTCGGATTTTTCGCTCTTCGAATCGTCCCCAGCTTTCGCGTCTGTCTTCGCGTCGGTCTTTGATTCGCCCTTGGAATCGCTCTCAGCCTTCGGCGGCGCGGCGGGAGGCTTCGCCTCAAACTCCTGATCGAGCCTCTGCACTTCGGCGCCTTGTTTTTGCAGCAAATTTGCAAGCTGCGCGGCGAGCGCGGGACGCCGCCCATCGTTCAGAATGGCCCAGGCCGCCGGACCCTCCGTCGTAGCCTTAGCGACAGACCGCTTGCTCTTCAGATAAAAATTGCTCAGAAACTCCTGCGGATGCTGCGCCATGTAATCGAGCGCAAGAAGTACTCCGCTTTCCTCCAGGTTCGTGTTGTTGCGCAGAGACCACTTCACTTTCGGAAGCGGCGGATTCGGCCGGTACCACGCGCGCGATGTTTGCGACTCGTTCAACGTGCGCGTCTCGGTCTCCGGATACAAATTGCCAAACGTCTCGTAGAAGCGTCCGATCGAATTGTGCCCGTTCGCCACGTAAAACATATAATTCGGCGCCCAGCCATCATAAAAACCGTGCGTCCACACTCCGACGACGCCCCGCTCCGTAAGTTGTTCCACCTCGTAGTACGCCATCTTCTGCCATTCGCTCACTACGATGGGGTCCAGCCACGCGTTATACGGCCCTGTTCCGGTCGAGATGTACAGGTAAGGAATGGATTCGTGCAGATCGTGCAGCACCTGTGGATGCCACTCGAGAAAATTCTTCATCATCACTTGCGACAGCTTCAGCCCCATCGCGATCGAGTCGCGATTGTTGTCGTGCTGCACGTAATGCCCCCAATAAACCAGATCGGGCTGCGGCTTGTCGGGATACGCCTTCCGGTAGTTGGCCCAGTCCACCATGCGATCGTGGCCGTCCACTTCCACCACCGGCGTGATCAAAAAAACCGTATTCTTGCGAATGCTTTGAATCATCGGCGTGTCTTCCACCGCCAACCGGTACGCCAGCTCCATCAGCATCTCCGGCGAACCTGATTCCGGCGAGTGAATCGACCCGGAAGCCCAGTAAATCGGTTTGCCGGAAGAAATAAGTTGCTGAGCTTCGGCGTCGGTAATTTTGCGCGGGTCTGACAGCTTGGCCGTGATTTCCCGCAAATGGTCCAGTTGCGATATGTTTGCTTCGTCGCTCACCGCGACCAGCAGGAAGTCGCGCCCTTCTTCGGATTTGCCCACGCGGAAAACCTTCACGCGCGGCGAAGCTTTGGCCAGCTCGTCATAGTAGTTGTAAATGTCCTTCGAGTAGGTAAGCACGTCCGACGCGCCCACAATGTGCCCCAGGATTTTCTCCGGCGTCGGAACTGTCGCGGATGCCGGAAGATGATCCACGAGGTCGGTGATGAAGAAGGGCTCGGTCGTGTACTCTCGAATCTTCTTCGTGTACTCCTCATCATTCACCGAGCCGGTTTGCGCGTTCACAGAACTGGTTTGCGCGTTCGGGGAACCCGTTTGCGCGTTCACGGAAGTTGCCGCGAGGCCTAAAAACAAAACCACGCCGACAGCAATTCGATACCTTGGACGCGAACTCCCACCTATCGCGACGATCGCACTCCGAAACCCGGGTCCATTCATATTGGCCCCCCAATCACGGTTACCCAAATCATCGTTCTCCTACCCCTTTTTCTGCGTTGCCAGAACACCGGGAGCGATCCGATGGTCTTCCACTCGTGCTGGCGCGCGGAATCCTCGCATTTTACGGCCTCATTTTGCAACACACTTTCTCGACCAGTCGCAATAACTGGAGTGAGTGAGTAGATTTCGGGAATTCCCGCCGATTAGGCCAGAAAATCTCGGTTTCGTCGAGAATGTCAGGAACTGAGAGAAATCCCAGGACGGGCTGGCGGAGGGGGTGGGATTCGAACCCACGAGACCCTTTCGGGCCTAACGGTTTTCAAGACCGCCGGAGTCAACCGCTTTCCTACCCCTCCTGCAGGCTGAGTTTACTTGCAAGCGGTACAGTTTTCGAGCGGTTTCGTGTAAATTGATTTTAGCTCAGTTCGTTGATTCAGAGTGCTGTGCTTCTTTTCAGGACCCACTTCACCGAAAATCGATGCCTGCCGGAACGACTTCTACGACCCGCAACGCCGATTTCCTCCGAAGCCAGTCGAGCGAAGCTTCCAGCATTTTTCGCTATTTGAGCTACAAACACCTGGTGCCGGCATTGTTACTTGGCCTCATTCTGCGGCTGTTTTTCATCATCCATTTCCCCTTCTACGCGGGCGATACAAAATTCTACGAAGAACTCGCGCGTAATTGGCTGGATCACGGGGTCTACGGACTTTTTGTTCACGGGCAACTCATTTCGGTGGATATGCGCATGCCGGGATACCCCGCGTTTATCGCCGGCATTTATGCAGCACTCGGGCGATCGAGTAGAACGGTCATGCTTTTTCAAACGGTGATTGATCTGATAACTTGTGTCTTGACCGCCATAATCGCCGCGAGCATCGCTCCCATTCGAAGTAAGTCCCGCGTCGCGGCTATCGCTTTGTGGATAGCAGCACTTTGCCCGTTCACGGCGAATTACAATGCCGTAGTTCTAACCGAAGTACTCGCGACTTTCCTCACAACGTTGGTAGTGCTGACTTTTGTGGCGGCTCTCGATCGTGCATCTACAGACTCGTCCAGTGAACCCCCCGGCAGCACGACGTTACTCTCCGAAACCGCGTGGTGGCTTCTAACAGGATTGCTCATCGGCATCGGCACCTTAGTGCGTCCGGAAACTCCGCTTTTATTGCTCGCGGCTGGACTCGTGCTCTCGGTTTACTGGAGGCGCCGCAAGAACTGGTCGAAACTATTTTTGGCTGTAGCCTGGATGTCGGCTGGTTTGATCCTTACTTTAGCGCCTTGGGCGGCGCGCAATGCCAGAACAATGGGCCGCATAGAATTTCTCGCTCCGCGTTACGCGGAAACCTATGGCGATTTCATACCTCGCGGCTTCTATGCCTGGACCGGAACGTGGATGGTTCGATTCAGCGAAGCTTACCTTGTCACTTGGAAGCTCGGGAAAGAACCCCTTCGGGTCGAGGAATTGCCTGCAACCGCGTTCGATTCAAACACCGAACGCTCTCGAGTCGAATCGCTGTTCGACCAATACAACAGTAATTTGCTGATGACACCCGCTCTCGATCGCGGTTTCCTCATTCTCGCGCGCGAGCGAACCCATCGTCGGCCAATCCGCACGTATATCGAGATTCCCTTAGCCCGCACGTGGACGATGTGGTTTACGCCGCGCATCGCCTTGCTCCCCTATTCGGGGAACTTATGGCCGCCTGCGGAAAAATGGCGAAGTAATCGAATGGATTTCGGCGTCACCTTGGGATTCGGAGTGTTGAACTTTGTTTACGCCGCTATGGCGCTGGTAGGTGCATGGCGCTTTCGCAGACACCCGGCGGTCGCGTTCCTGATTACGCTGGTTCTCGTGCGCACGGCCGTTCTCACGCAGCTGCAAACAGTCGAGCCTCGCTATGTGATCGTTTGTTACCCGATAATAATTGCTCTTGGCGCGCTCGCATGGTCGTTTCCTCTACCGGAAGACTCGTTGGGCGCTGAATCCGGGACATAAGTCACCCGAGATGAGGTTGCGCCTTGATGCGACGCCCCGTTCGCTCCCGAGGCGGTTGTGATACGATTCATACGGGAAACGGGATCTGCGCCCGCGAAATCCCTGCCTGGGCAGAGGGAGTGCAGGTGATGCGAAATTCTATTTTTGTCGCGACGATATTTTTAATCGCACTAACCGGGTTCGGCGTTGGCTTTGTGCATGCACAAAACGCTACCGCGCAATCTGGACAACCTAACGCTGCAGACAAAGAAAAGGAGGCCGCTGTTCCCGCATACCATACCGGCCGTCCCACCGGACGTCTGCCCGAGACACTCGACCCATCGCAGTTCACTGATGTACAGACTCAGAATGTTTATGCGCTGGCCGCCAAGATTAAACCCATCCTTTATCAACAGCCTTGCTATTGCCACTGTGACAAAGAAGTCGGGCACACCAGTCTGTTGAGTTGCTACACTGACCGGCATGCGTCTGTCTGCGCCTTGTGCCAAAAAGAAGCTGTCCTCGCGTATACGGAATCTCAAAAGGGAAAAACGGCTGCGCAGATTCGCAAGGAAATCATTGATGGGAAGTGGAAAGACGTGGATATGTCCAAATACGAAACGCCTGCGGCAGCGACCCAATAGCCAACGGTCGGCATCCCCGTGATTGTTTAGCCTCTCAAAATCGAATATCACACACCATTGCCTACTGTAGTCTCGGATAGCGGCGGAACTAGTGAACGGGATGGGAAGACGGGCCGGTTGGCCAATCCTGGGGAGCGAAATCCACGCCCCAGAAATGCGGGCTCGGCGAAAGAAATTCCACGCCCACGCGGGTCCCTTTTTCGGAAGTGTCGCCGAGATAAACCACTCGGCATTCTTGCTCTTCCTCTGTCACGGGATTAATCAAGACCAAGTCTGCGCCAAGTGAGAGTTCCTCTTGAAGATAGAGCAGCCCTCCGTGGGCGTTGATCACTATCGTTTGGCTATTCTCTCGAAATTTACGGCCGTGGATGCTCTTTCCCGACGCTCGCACCGGTATGCGAGTGAAAACGCGCGAACTGCGGCGCTGTTTGCTGCTGCTTTCCTGGTTGACTTGTGCTTCGCTCATGTCTGTCAAGTATCGTGCATGGCCCAACACCAGGAGTCAACAACGCACGCCTTTCAAAGTGCCTAAAAACACAGTCGAGCTAAAAACCTTGCTAAAATTGCTCAACCTTCCATAGAATTACGCGTTCCTACCGTAGAATGTGGCTGGTTGTGGTGCCCGCGCGTCTTGCGGAGTCAGGAGCCCAGCATGGATTTGATTGACTACATTGAGTCACGGCGCGAAGAAAATCTAAACGAGTTGAAAGAATTTCTCCGGATTCCCAGCGTCAGTACGAAAAGTGAACACAAGCCTGACATCGAGCGTGCTGCTCGTTGGGTCGCCGAGAAGTTGCGAGCTGCAGGGCTGGAAAACGTTGAAGTCACGCCTACCAAGGTGCATCCCCTCGTATACGGCGAATCACTGCATGCTCCCGGCAAGCCCACTATTCTTTTTTATGGACATTATGATGTGCAGCCGGCCGAGCCTTTGGAACTGTGGACCACTCCGGCGTTCGAACCGACCGTCCGAGGCGGGAACCTTTATGGCCGCGGCACTGCGGACGACAAGGGCCAGGTTCACATCCACTTGAAAGCCTTGCAGGCCCTCAAGAACACAACTGGAAAACTTCCGCTGAATGTAAAAGTGATGATCGAAGGTGAGGAAGAAATCGGCAGCGTGAGCCTGTGGGACTTTGTGCAGAAAAATCGCGAACGGCTGAAAGCCGATGCTTTGGTAGTGTCGGATACTTCTATGCTCGCTAAAGGCGTCCCGTCGATCACGTATGGCTTGCGAGGCCTGAATTACTATGAGGTGGAACTCACTGGCCCGGCGCAGGATTTGCATTCCGGAGTCTTTGGCGGAGCGGTGCCGAATCCGATCACGATCCTTGCTGAAATGATTGCGAAATTGCACGACAAGAATTTCCGTGTGACCGTTCCCGGCTTCTATGACCGCGTGGCGACACTCTCTCCCAAGGAGCGCAAAGCTCTCAATTCCTTGCCCTGGAAAGAGAAGGACTTTCGTAAGACCGTCGGCGCTCCAGGATTATGCGGCGAGAAGGGGTACACCATCGTCGAACAACTCTGGATCCGGCCAACACTCGAGCTGAACGGAATTTGGGGCGGTTACACGGGTGAAGGCGCTAAGACAGTGATTCCGTCCAAAGTGTGGGCAAAACTTTCCACGCGCCTGGTGCCGAATCAAGATCCTGCAAAAATCGCGAAACAAGTTGAAAAACATGTTCGAAAATTGCTGCCGAAAACCGTTACCTGCAAGTTTGAAGTTCTCAGCACGGGCAAGCCGTGGGTAGCGCCGTATTCACATCCCATTTTCCAGAAAGCGATCCATGCGCTGGAGACCGGCTTTGGCAAGAAAGCCGTGTTCATTCGCGAAGGCGGGTCAATCCCGTTCGTGACCCAAATGCACGACACCTTTAAAGTTCCATGTGTCCTTCTGGGTTTTGGATTGCCGGACGAAAATGCCCATGCGCCGGACGAACACATCGCGCTGGAGAATTATTTTGGCGGAATTAAAGCCGTCGCACTTTTTTACGAGCAACTCGCGTCGTAATAAAATTCTCATCTCGGTTAAGCTAGCCGAGGAAAGGGCCGTTTTTCGGCCTTTTTCCAAGGATTTCCTTGCGTTCCGCCTATAGTGACGCTATAGTCCGCAAGGCATCCGGACCCCGGGGCCAAAAAAGAAATTACAAACGAAGAGGAGAAAGTAACTCGATGGCAAATCCGCTGAGCAAGTCTAAGATTATTGCGCACATGGCCGAAAAGGTCAGCACTCCTGAAAAGCCGGTGTCCAAGAAGCAAGTTGCATCTTTCTTTGATGAATTTTTCAAGCTGGCCATAAAAGAGACGAAGGGCGCGGGAAAATTCGTAATCCCAGGCCTTGGTCGTTCCGTGAAGGCACATCGTAAGGCGCGTATGGGCCGCAACCCGGCTACGGGCGAGGCCATCAAGATCAAGGCCAAGACCGTCGTACGTTTGCGCGCTTCAAAAGCCTTTAAAGACGCCGTACTCAAGTAGCAAATTCGGCGCAGAGATTCGCGGCTAAACCCCCAGGCATCGCCGTCCCGTAACATGCGACGGAGGTTTGGGGGTTTTGTCTTTTCATCGGCGTGTTAATCCTTAATCGGTGGCAGCGGTGCAATCCAGGCCGGCCATCCCGAATCCTCTCTCCCGCTAGGCGGGTAACCGTGGTCGATGGCGGACGTAGCTGGCGCCACCATCGCGGATAGTTGCCGAATGCTTGAACACTCGGGACTTTTAACTGATCTCTACGAATTGACCATGGCTGCGGGATATCTGCAGACCCGCTTCGATGCCAGCGCTGCCTTCGAACTCTTCGTCCGCCATCTCCCCCCCAAGCGCAACTATCTGGTCGCCGCTGGCCTCGAACAGGCGCTGGAGTTTTTAGAACATGTTCATTTTACAAAGGACGAAATTTCGTTTCTCCGCCGGCACCCAGTATTCTGCAATATCCGCGATGAGTTCTTCGATTACCTAGAAAACTTCCATTTCACAGGCGACGTCTGGGCCATGCCTGAAGGATCGCTCGTTTTCCCCGGGGAACCCATGCTGCGCGTCGTCGCGCCGATTATCGAAGGCCAGATTATGGAAACCTATCTCCTCGCGACGTTGAGCTACCAGACCATGATCGCGAGCAAAGCGGCGCGTGTGGTTACCGCAGCGCAGGGCCGCCAGATTGTGGAATTTGGCGCCAGGCGCGCGCACGGTAGCGAGGCCAGCCTTCTCGCAGCTCGCGCAGCCGCCATCGGTGGGTGTGAGGGAACCTCAAACGTTCTCGCCGGACAACAATTCGGAATGGACACCTATGGAACACAGGCGCATTCCTGGGTGATGGCTCACGAAAACGAAACAGCAGCGTTTCGCCACTTCCTGGATGCTTTCCCTGCACATTCCGTCTTGTTACTCGACACCTACGATGTACGCGACGCTTTGAAGACAATCATTAAGATGGGACGTAAGCCCGCCGGTGTGCGCCTGGATAGCGGCGACCTGGCTAAAGATAGCCGCTGGGTCCGGCGGGAACTGGATCGCGCGGGATGGACTGACGTCAAAATATTCGCCTCCGGTGATCTCGACGAATACAGAATTTCGAAACTCCTAACCGAAGGTGCTGCGATCGATGCCTTCGGCGTCGGCACCGCTCTCGCTACACCGGGCGATGCTCCGCACTTGAATTTGATCTACAAACTCGTAGAAGTCGATCGCGCTGGAAAAATTCGGGAAGCTGCAAAATTAAGCGCAGCTAAAGTGACTTACCCGGGGCGTAAACAAGTTTTCCGCTATTCAAATGGCAAAGGCCAGTACCTAAGCGATAAAATTGCGTTGGAAGGCGAACCCGCAAATGGCGGCGAGCCCATGCTGGTAGAAGTAATGCGCGGAGGGCAACGGGTCACGCCGGCAGAATCGATCAGTGTGTTGCGAGGCCGTTGCATAAACTGCTTGAGTCGGCTTCCCCAACGATTTTTACAGAACAATCGAGCCGCGGTCTATTCCGTTCGCTACAGCCAGCGGCTAAAAAAAATGCTGGAAGAGGTCCGACGGCGCGTTCGCCGTGCAGCGCGAAAATAAATCTTAGTGCCGGCGGGAATAATTAAGTCGATGCATAAGAACAAAGTCGTCTTTTGGGGAGTGGACGTACAAGAAGATTTCATGCTGCCCGGGGGAAAGCTCTACGTTTCCGGCGCGGAAAAAAGCAT
>Ga0209330_1000315_pt1 | contig 22345 bp, 17 predicted proteins | sample JacPinW_OM2H0_O3_FD_187969 | JGI IMG/M metagenome (GOLD analysis project Ga0209330, IMG submission 187969) | Forest soil microbial communities from Algoma, Ontario, Canada - Jack Pine, Ontario site 1_JW_OM2H0_O3 (SPAdes) (version 2) | ecosystem: Environmental > Terrestrial > Soil > Boreal...
CGAGCGGTTCGCCGTCCGGTTCGGCCTCTGGGCCGGACGCTGCAAAGGGCGGGGACAAGCCGACTCCGGAGAAGCCTGCGGATTCAAGTGGAAAGCAACCACCGCCGGCGGGGCAAACTGGTTCGGACCAGGGATCAAAACCGTCATCGGCGGGTGACACGGCTGCGGGCCAATCCTCAGGCGACTACTATCGTCCTCAACTGCGGCGGGGTAAGCCGACGGAGGCTGCGCCTCCGGACGACGACATGAAGGCTGCACCGCGGCAAAAGGGCGGCGACGCGGGGTCGGTGGCGAGGTCAACTGCTGCCAACGCAGGCCCCGTGCAGATGGTGGCCGCTATTTCCGATGCGGCGGGACCTGAACCGCAATCCTACAAGTTCTTCTGGAAGAATGGCGAAGAGGAAGAACGGCGCAATCAGATGTTGGCGGCGGCGGCGGATGAGGTGAGGGCTTACGCCACAGCGCTGGCCAAAAATAAAATCGTGGCTCGGCCGATTGTTCCGAAGGCAACTGCCGCTGGCCATAAGGCGCCGGCAAAGCAGGCGCAGCCAGTGTTTGAGAATGTTCAATTTCGTGGGTTCGATGTCTGGCTGACCAACCAGCCGGTGATGATTTTGAGCGCGGAAGCCCATATTCCCCCGGCGCCGGGAGCGGCCGGCGAAGCGACCGATTCGTATAGCGTTACGCTGGTCGCGCGAACTGATATCTATGGCAACCTGCGCAAACTGTATTCCGGCGTGACCGACAAATTTCATCTGGATGTAACACCCCGAATGGAATTGATCGATGTGGTGGATGCGGATGGAGACCGGCGTGGGGAACTGCTATTTCGCGAGACAACCGATGCGGGGAGCGGGTACGTAATTTATCGAGCGACGGCCGATAAGTTGTGGAAGATGTTCGATAGCTTGAATGCGGAGTAGAGGGGCGAGTCTTAGCTCTCGTTCCAAATAGTGCGGCACGGATTTCCAGGACTTACAGATCCTTGCGATTCAGGGTGCTTAGGTTTCGATCCCAGGTGACAGACGCGGCCTTCGAGTTCATTTCTTCCTCACGACTCGGACGAGAACCAACAGGATCAGGCCAATCGTGACCACCGCCAGTAGTTCTCTTCCGAGCATGTGAAAAATATACTCTCGACTTCTTCAAGTGCATAATCATCACCTTGACCACGATTATGGAGGGAAAACGCGCTGGACACGAAAGCGCCGGTGGATTTTGCCGAAGTGCGAAACAACATTGCAGCGCTGGTTACGAAATTCTGCGAACGATATTAGTCAGTCGATTCATTGAAGTGGCCAGAGTGGGCAACTGGCTCCGGCAAAGTATTTGTTCGAAGCGGCGGGGTTGTACCCGCGGACAGCAGAGATTTTGGCAAAGCCGGAAATTTGCTGGCTTACACGTTGCTGAAGCGAATGGGTTGCCGACGGATCCACTAAATTGCGAGAAAGGTCCAGTGGTTTCGAGTGACAAGCGTAGCGAAACCAGCAACGCGCGAGGCAAGCGAGGCTGGAGCAGACTCGGCTGGCGAAGAAGGAAGGGAATCAACAGCTGGACCAGTGCCAGAGTGAAAACGAAGGCTCGCCTCCGAGACCGCTAAAACGCGGAGGATACCGTAGAATGAACCGAGGCCACGACACCGAAGCAGCGGGTGCGAGCCCCGGGGCTCTCGATTTCGCCGCGGTTGGAAACGAATGGGGCGAGGCCTGGGCGCAGCGCTTGCTGCGGCACATCCGGGCAAAGAAACTTCCAGGAAAAGTCCAGCGGGTAGAAAGGTTTGGGTAACACGACTTAAGATGGGGATCGACGTTACGTGGGTGACGGACCGGATTGGAGTGGGCGGGGGAATCTGGACGCCGGAGAATATGGGGGCGGCATCGCGCGCCGGGATCACGCACATTATCGACATGCAGATTGAGTTTGACGATACGCAGTTGGCGAAGCCTTATGGCATCGCGGTGTGTTGGAATCCGGTGGACGATGATTTCGAGCCGAAGCCCCCTCAAGTGTTCGCTCGGGGAGTGGAGTTTGCGCTGAGAGCCTTAAGAGAGGACGGCACGAAGTTATTCGTGCATTGCGCGGCGGGGGTGCACCGGGCTCCGATGATGACGCTGGCTTTATTGGGCGTGATGGGATTGACGGTCGAGGACGCTATGGAGTTGATTGAGGGGCGCCGGCCGGTGGCAGACTTTGCCGAGGTTTATGTTCGAAGCGTGGAAGCATTCTTGCGGGGACAAGTTTGAGCCTTTAGCTTTCGGGGCGTCGGGCTTTCCCGCAGGTCCAGGGGTCCGAGCGGGGGACGAGAAACACGAAGCCATAGAAATGCTTTGCCGGGACTAAGTGAACTGAAAGCCTGCCTAGCGCTGCTTGTCAAATCAACAGGCGGGGCAGATCCGAACCTCACAGCGCTCAACGATCGGTCGAAACCCGCGCCAGCGATACACTCCTCAGCCTCTGGGCTGACGAAGGCTAGCCAACTTCTTCGCTCCAATTCTCAAGCGTCTTCTTCACCAACGCCATATATTGGTCGGCGACGGCACCGTCGATCAGGCGGTGGTCGTAGCCGAGCGTGAGGTGTACGACCGAGCGGATGGCAATCGAGTCGTTGCCCTCTTTATCGCTGACTACCAGCGGCTGCTTGGTGATGCCGCCGACGCCCAGGATGGCTGAGTTGGGCTGATTGATGATCGGAAGGCCGAAGACCGCACCGAACTGGCCGGGATTGGTAACCGTGAAGGTTGAGCCTTCGACGTCTTCGGGCTTGAGCTTTTTGCTGCGGGCGCGCTCCCCAAGGTCGGTAATCCCGCGTTGCAGGCCAAGGAAGTTTAGGTCTCCGGCATTCTTCAGGACGGGGACGATGAGACCCCAGTCGAGGGCAACGGCGATCCCTACATTGATGTGGCGATGGTAGCGGATGCTGTCGCCTTCGAGTGAAGCGTTGACGATGGGCCATTGCTGCAGCGCGATGATGGCGGCGCGCACGAAGAACGGCATGAAGGTAAGGCGGACGCCGTGGCGCTGCTCGAAAGCATTCTTGTGCTTGGCGCGCAGACTGACGATACGGGTGAAATCCACCTCATACATGCAGTGCACATGTGCGCTGGTACGGCGCGACTCGATCATGCGCTGGGCGATGATTTTGCGCATGTTAGTCAGCGGGACGAGGTCGCCAGGATAGGCGGGAGCCGGCCGTGACGCTGGCCGCGGCTCCGAAGATGCGGCTGCTGGCTGCGGAGGCGGCGCTGACGGAGCGGCAGGTGCTGACGCCGGTGCGCGCTCGACGAACGCCATGATGTCCTGCTTGGTGATGCGTCCGCCGAGTCCGGTGCCGGAAACTTGGGAGAGATTGACACCGTGCTCGCGGGCGATCTTGCGGACCAGTGGGGACGAGCGGGCTTCCTCTTCTCCTTCGGCGGGTGATTCCTGAGCGGGTGGAGCGCTGGCCGTCTCTGTGGGCGGGGCAGCGGCCGGCTTCTTCTCTTCCTTCTTTTCTGCCGGCGGCGGTGCGGGGGCGGCGGGAGCGGCTTTCGCTGGCGCTGGCGCGGCAGCGGCTTCCCCATCTACCGCGATAGTGCCGACGACCGTGTTAACGCCAACCGTTGTTCCCTCTGAGACTTTGATCTCCTGCAGAACGCCCGACGCGGGGGCGGGAATCTCCGCGTCAACTTTGTCGGTGGAGATTTCGAACAGTGGTTCGTCGCGCTGTATCTTGTCGCCAGGTTTCTTCAGCCATTTGGTAATAGTGCCCTCGACGATGGACTCGCCCATTTGGGGCATGATGATGTCAGTCGGCATGATTTCCTTCCACGCGGCTCATGGTTTGAGAATGGGCCATACGCAAACTAATTATTATAACGTTTGCGACGCACCAACGCGCGCAGGGTGAGCGACTGTCCTGTGTTGTTCGGCGACACTGGACTTGTTCATCACAAAAGCGGCCTGCTGGTTCTACTCTTGCGGTTTTAGCTTTTTCTCTTCTTCGCCGATTGGGGCAGCCACGCCGAAGGTGGTCTTCCAGTAATCCTGAACGGCGGTCGGCAGCTTCTCCATGTGTGAGAGGAGGCTGGTGATCTTCCACATATCCTGCTCGCTGAGAGTTTTTTCCCAGGAGGGCATGCCCGTGTAACGGATGCCGGTGCGGATGGTGTAGAAGAGGTGCCATTCGGGATCGTCGGGGGGATCGGAGACCAGATTGGGGGCGGGCGGGTAAAAGGAGTTGGCAAGAGAAGCGGGCTTGCGGTCGAGGTCGCCGTGGCAGAGGGCGCAGTTCATACTGTAAAGCTTCATGCCATCTTCGAGATTCTGATCGTTAGGCGGGATAGGATTGGTGAGACGGGGAGCATGTTTCTCCATAGACGCGTCGACGGCGCTGTTCGCCAAGCGGTGTTCCCACCGAGGCGGAGGGACGTTGGCGGGGGTGGGGAAAAACCCCAGCATGGCAAAACCAAGCGCGCAAAGAATGAGTACGAGTAGGGTGATGATTACGCCGAGAATAAACTTGCCCATGGTCCCCTCCGGCAATCGACTATTGTGGCAGAAGTTAGAGGCTGGGCGCCAGTATTGCCGACGGACGCCACGCCCCGCTTAACGGACAGCTGCGGCGAAGAGTCAACACGTTCAACCGTTCAACAGCTTCAGTCAAGATGTCAAGTATGTGAACTGCGTCCCCAATGGCGCACCCAAGGCTCCCACGTGCTCTCCGGCCACTCTCGTGAGACCACATTCCACGGCACCCAACTTCGGCGCGAGCGGAGCAATCCGAGCGTGATGGGCGCGTTTCAGGTTATATCAAATTCGCACGCTTCTATTTATAATCGTGTTCGCGCGAATTAGGTTTATCCCGTCGGTCCTCCTAAATTGGTTCTTAATTTCTCACTCAGCTCTTTCACGCCGGTGCTGTGGCCCACGTGCAGACTGGGGCGTGGCATACGTGGCACATATTGGCGGCTCTATCGCTTTATCTTCGGAGCTACCACTGCGCATTCGTTCGAGGAATCGCGTGAGCTAATCACTCTTCTGTCCGAAAGTCCGGCGGGCATCGACCAGTTGCAAGTTGGGTTCGAATCGCACTCTCTCCGCCAAGTTATTGAAAATAAATAAGTTGCTTAGGATCATGACCCACTCTCAGGGCGCTGTTTTCGTCTTTGGAATGAGGGACATGCAGTTGTGAAAGGCCCAGCTGCGTGCCGTTAAGCGTAAAACCGACTGAGTTAGGAATCAGTTTTTTGCTCTGCGAGGTAGGAATTTTGCAGACCCAGGTCGGTGCGTCCGCTTCTAAGGGTAGGTTCAGTTTTACCGCGCCATCATGCGAACTGACAAAGGTTGCAAGGTTGCGAAGTCGTTTCCTTGTTCGGTCTCCACCGATCGATGCGCTCTTCAATGTGAGCATCAAGGGGGTCCTTTTTACCTTACGCGGGTCCCGGACCCTATCGCACGGCGCAAGCGATGGCGGGCATGTTTGCTCTTACTTGTGGAATACTCCTGCATTTCGGTCGCTTCACAACTTCGTATGTGATGGAAGGAATCTTTGCAGCTGCCGTGCTGGCACTAGTCTTTGGAGGCTTTGCCTTGGTTCTTTCGTATTTCACCTGTTGAACGGAAAGGGAGCCTTCACGTGCCAAACGCTGCCCTGGACGAAGCAAGCCGAGCAATGTAGGTTGGAGAAGCCGCTGACAGGTCAATAAGCGCTATCGCTGTTTACGGCAGTTACACAAATTGTCAGGGTATAGCATCACCGCTATCGTGAAGCAGAATCACATCGCTGGTAGTGTCATGGCGCAGTACCGCCAGCTGTTTGCCATCCTTTGACCATTGAAAATCGAGAATGGTCTTCGATTTGAAGTTGGTCAACTGCCTTGCGGGTAACCCATCGAGTGGAAGCGTCCATATATTGCTAACGCCTTGCACCTGCCGGACAAACGCCAGAGCTTTGCCATCTGGAGTGAAGCCGAAGTTCCCGCGGCTGGTCGGCCCCGGGGAATAAAAAACCACGGTGAATTGAGGATCAAGGGTTATCCATCGAGTGGGCACTGCAGGTGAGTAGAGATCCATCAACTGGATGCGGTCCGTATACGCTTTGGTCTCGGGGGAAATCACATACCAGAACATCGCCAGGGTCTTCCCGTCCGGCGAGAGTGCCGCTCCCTTAAGAGCGGCGTTTGCGAGTTCCGTGCCGGGAACGCTTGACGAATTGCCGCCCGACACCGGAACACGCAGAAGTCCCCCGCTCTTGGCGTAATCCGTGTAATACAGGGACAGACGATCCGGCGTACAGAACCAGAAGATCATTCCCGTGCTGCCCGGGGTCAGCCTTGAAGCTCCCGAGCCATCACTTTTGACCCGCCAGATTTTGAATAGGCCCTGTTTTTCGTCGTAGCTGACTCCCGTCATCACAATCGAAGTGCCCGCATCGCAAGAGGTAATATCCTTAAAGTAGGCTCCTGGCTCGTTCATCACGCTTTGCGCGCCGCCTCCGTCTGGACGCATCAGTAACAAGCGAGAGACCTCTCCTACTATAAGGCGACCGTCCGGCAACCAATCCATTCCCGTCAGCGTTTCCTGGGATGAAATCCCGGGTATCGAAACAGCCTCTCCAGCGCCGTTTCCGGGTAATACGTCAATCTGATATTTCATCTGCAGTTGCAGGGTAGCAAGCGTCGAACCGTCAGCCGAAATTTTGAGCGCGGGATGCTGGCTGGCATCTTTGGTGATGGGACGAAACCTTCCATCCGGATAGGAGAACGCTCCGATCTGATACGCTGCGATTTGTCCCTTACCCAACTGGATGTAAACTGCGAAAATCGTTCTGCCATCCGGAGCCCACGCTACATCAAACGGCAGCCTGTCCTTGGCTCGCGCAAACGCCTCCGACCGATTTGTATTCACGTTGAACATGTCGATCGCTGAAAAGAAATCGCCCGTGTAACCAAACGTAGAAATTGCGATGCGCATGCCGTCCGGCGACCACGCCAGGCTTATGGGCGCATCTGCTAACGCCGATATCAGCAAGGTCTTCTCATTGCCGCCTTCGGCGAGCGCTTCCTGCAAGCGCCACTTCCCAACTTCCGGATCATTCATGCGGGCGAAAGCAACGTGAGTTCCGTCTGGAGAAAATGTCGGATTGCTGTCAATGTCTCTTACGATCAGCTCGGGCGCACCTCCCAGCACCGGGGCCCGATAAAGATCGAAGACTGTAGACGATGCGCTTTGGGACTCTCTGAAGTAGATGTAGTTTCCGTCTCGCGAAAATCCAGGACTCGCAAAATCACGCCCCGTTGCAGAGATAACCTCCGTGTCGCTTGCCGTCAGAATATTGCGGAGGCGAAGACTGTGTTGCCCGTTTTCTCTCTGAATATTGAGCAGGAACTTTCCGTCAGGAGAAATCCCAGTTCCCACCGTGATTCCATTGTTGGTCGCCTGAGAAATTGCGAAATTCTGAAACTGAAAATGTGACCGGCTGTGAAGGTACGCATATAGGCCATACGCCGCCCCAGCCGCGAGCAACAGGATAAGCAAGCTCACTGCCGCCACGCTGAACCGGTGTTCGCGCGCGATCGCGGCCACGCTCGACGACCTCGATCCGGTTCCGGCGCTGCCAGATGGAGTATCGCGTGGTGCGTAGTTGCTCTGTCTTGAAGCAATGCCGCCGGTTTCGCCCGCAGTGGCAGAGCCAACATCGCGCTTCAACCGCTGCAAATCTGCGCGAACATCAGCCGCCTGCTGATAGCGCAATATGCGCTCTTTCTCAAGCGCCTTCTGAATGACTTCTTCCAGACGCGCCGGCAGTGACAGGTTCAATTTCGTCGGAGACACAGGAGCCTGGTGGAGGATCGCGTCGAACACAGCGGCCGAAGTTTCTCCGTCGAATGGAATCCGGCCGGTCGCCATCTCGTAGAGGACCGCGCCAAAAGAAAAAATATCGGTGCGCGCATCAATGTCCTTGCCCAAAGCCTGCTCCGGAGACATATACGCCACCGTGCCCAAAGCGGATCCCGGGCTCGTCAGGTGTTCTTTCGCGTGAACTGTCGCCAACGTTTCCTCTGACTCCGGCTTGTCGGCGAGTTTTGCCAGCCCGAAGTCTAGAATTTTCGCTGTGCCCCGGCTGGTAACGAAAATATTCGCGGGCTTGATGTCGCGATGCAAGATTCCTTTGTTGTGGGCGGCGTCCAGCCCGTCTGCGATTTCGATTCCCAACGACAACAGTGTTCGCAGTTCGAGAGCGCGTCCCCCGATGACATGTTTCAGGGTCGCGCCCTCCAGAAACTCCATGACGATGAAAGCGTGGCCCTGCTCCTGCCCGACGTCATAAATCGTGCAGATGTTGGGGTGATTCAGCGCTGAAGCCGCCTGGGCCTCTCGTTGAAAGCGCACCAACGCGTGCGCGTCGCCGGCCAGTTCCTCAGGCAGGAACTTCAAAGCCACGAAGCGGTGCAGTCGCATGTCTTCGGCCTTGTAGACAACACCCATCCCCCCGCCGCCGAGTTTGTCAACGATGCGATAGTGCGAGATGGTCTGGCCGATCATGGGCAGAAATCTTATGGCCGGAGTTGGGGCAAGTCAATGAAAGAGCGGAGGATAGGTCCAAATGGCTGTTTTTCGCCAATTACCGCAGCGTCGGCGCATAATGGCGCATAATACGGTTTGCTGAACGGTTGCCATGCCCACACCTCCCAGCTACGGAACTGCATCAGCGATGACCTGCCTGCTCTACATCGTAGTAAATCTCGGTCACTTTCTGCGACCGGTCAACTGCGGGGATTGCTTCTTCCCCTATGGTGTGCCGTTTACGTTCTATCAGGAAGGCGGCTAACGCTGGCGGAGCGGGATCGTATGGCGTGGATGAGCGACAGATGTGGCCTGGCACTGTTGATCGCTCGAGTTTGGCATTCTTTAGCCACTCGCAGCAATTAGCGGCTGGCGTAACATCCATATTTCACTCGTTGACCCCGAGACCGGCCGGCTTACTCGTATTAGTGTTTTGCTTTCAGGCGAGGCGCTCACTCGGCGGTAGCCGCGCCAGCACAAAGTTCCATTTTCTTCAGACGAATTGGTAGCGCTTCGGACTAGCTCCACGGACGTTTTTCCCTTTCCGGTTCAAGATCGCTTCACTTTCCCAATGCAAGCAATCATCGCCGCTACTCGAGTCTACTCTCGTGTGCGGCTGCTGCCGGGGGTGCAAAATGAATGGAGTCTCCCTGAGACTATAATGACGCGCAACGCGATGGGGCTCACGTCTGGGACCAAACTCGGGCCGTATGAAATCCAAAGTCCGCTGGGCGCAGGCGGGATGGGAGAAGTCTATCGCGCTCGCGATACGCGCCTCGAACGCGCCGTCGCGATCAAAATTCTTCCCGCGCATCTCTCCGCTAGCCCCGAAGCGAAGCAGCGCTTCGATCGCGAAGCTCGCGCCATCTCGTCTCTGAACCATCCCAACATCTGTACCCTCTACGACGTTGGCCATCAGGACGGCATGGACTACATCGTCATGGAATTTCTGGAGGGGGAGACGCTGGCCTCGCGCCTGATGAAAGGCCCACTGCCGCCGGAGCAAGTGTTGAAGTACGGAATCGAAATTTGCGAAGGCTTGGAGAAGGCTCACAAAACGGGTGTCATCCACCGCGACCTGAAGCCCGGCAATATCATGCTGACCAGGACCGGCGCGAAGCTCATGGACTTCGGCCTGGCCAAAGCCGTGACAGGTCCGCCACCCGCCTCGGGGTTGACTGCGACTCTGGACGGATCGTTCGGGGGAGCTCGCGCCACACAGGAACCGCTCACTGCCCGCGGTACGCTGGTTGGAACCTTCCAATACATGTCCCCCGAACAAGTCGAAGGCAAAGAAGCCGACGCCCTCTCCGACATTTTCTCCCTTGGCGCTGTGTTGTACGAGATGGCATCGGGAAAGCGCGCGTTCGAGGGCAAGACGACAGCGAGTGTGATCGCAGCCGTACTGGAACGCGATCCGGCGCCAATTAGCGTGGTACAGCCCATGTCACCGGTGGCGCTAGACCGGTTGGTCAAGACCTGTCTAGCGAAGGATCCTGACGAACGCCTTCAGACCGTGCACGACGTCAAACTACAGTTGAAGTGGATCGCGGAAGGAGCGAGTTCCTTCGCCACTCCGGCCGCAACCATTAAGACTCCCGCGGCCGCGCTGCGACTCCACGAGCGCGCGCTGGCCGCCGCCGCACTCATATTCGCGATCGCCGCATTGGCTCTCGGATTCGCCTATTTCCACCGGCCTGTAAACGATGTACGCTCCCTTCGCTCCAGCATTTTGCCCCCGGAGAACACAACGTTCGTCGGTGGTGTCGCAGCCTCGGGCCACGCGTTTTCTCCGGACGGCACTCGCCTGGCTTTTTCCGTTCAGTCGGTCGAGGGCAAGAGTGGCCTGTGGGTGCGCCCTCTGAATTCTCTCTCAGCACTGCAACTTGCGGGTGGCGAGAACGGCGCTCTCCCCTTCTGGTCGCCGGACGGCCAGTGGATCGGTTTCTTCGCCGAAGGGAAACTCAAGAAGATACCCGCCTCCGGAGGGACGGCGCAGGTGATCTGTGATGCGCCCATCGGCCGAGGCGGCACCTGGAGTGCGCAAGGCGTAATCGTGTTTGCGCCAACGATTGGCGGCCCTCTGTATCGGGTTTCCGCGAACGGAGGCGTTCCAACGCCAGCGACGCAAATGGATGCTTCGACTGGCGAGACCACCCATCGCTGGCCCGATTTTCTTCCCGACGGAGTGCACTTCCTGTATCTGGGCCGCCAATCTTCGTCCAACCAGCCATCGGCCGTCTATGTCGGTTCGCTAGACTCCCTCTCGCACAAGAAGATTCTCGATGCTCTCAGCGAGGCACAGTATGCCGCCCCCGGATACTTGGTCTATGGACGGAATAACACATTGTTCGCCCAGCGATTTGATGTCAACAGCTTGATCCTGGTAGGGGAGGCGGAGCCAATCGCGGGAGACGTGAGCGTGCAGATTAATATGCTGCGTACCGGTTTCGCTGTTTCCCAGACTGGCCAGCTCGTCTACGCCAGTTCTGGTAGCGCCTCGGACATCCAACTGATCGTGACTGATCGTTCCGGCAAGCAACTCTCGACGCTGGAGGACACGGGGAACTATCTTGTCTTCCGGCTTTCTCCCGATGGACAGAAGCTTGCCGTCGCAGAAACCGACCTGCTCAATGGTGGAACGACGACCTGGATCTTCGATCTGCGCACTCATGTCCGCTCTCGCTTTACTTTTGGTAACGGAATGAACAGCACTCCTGCCTGGTCTACGGACGGGTCGCAGGTTGCGTTCAGCTCCAGTCGCCGCGGCCCCTTCAACGTTTATGTCAAACCCATAAGCGGTGCCGCCGAAGAAAGGGCGCTGCATGTGACTCCCGAGGACGAGCGCCCGCAGTCGTGGTCCCCAGACGGGCGATTTCTCATCCTGGAAACCCGCGCTCAGTCTCGCCAAAACAGTCCGGAAATTTCCGTGCTTCCCCTGACCGGCGATAGCAAGCCATTTTCATTCCTGAACGCGTCCTACGCGAATTCCGGCGGACAGCTTTCTCGTGACGGACGATGGCTGGCTTATGTTTCCAACGAGTCCGGCCGACCCGAGGTTTACGTATCTCCTTTTCCTCACGCCAAGGGGAAGTGGCAAGTTTCTTCTGAGGGCGCCACCACGCCACGTTGGCGGCGCGACGGCCGTGAACTCTTCTTCTGCCGGACGGATGGGATTCTAATGGCGGCCGACGTCTCTCCTGGTAAGGATTCTTTCTTGGTTGGATCCGTCAAGCCGCTTTCGGCTAGGCGTGTATTTCAGACCTTCTACTCCGCGACCTATGACGTTTTCCCCGACGGCCAACGTTTCATTATGGCCGCCGTCAAACCGGAAGCCATCCACGCACCATTGACGCTGGTGACAAACTGGACGGCGGAGCTAAGAAAATAAAGCGCTAGACCGCACCAGCTGTCGTATACCGAATCTTATCGCATACCAACCAAAAGGACGACGCGGGAGAACACTTATGATAGCAGGCTGAAGATAGCTGTTCACCCTATCCTGATATAGCGGCAAGCCGGACATAGCAAGTAGGACTACTCGCCGCGAAGATGGCTCAAAAGGATAACATCGCGCTTTGATTGCCCGCGAGTCATTAACAGATGCTCGTGGTCAGCTGTCCACCTGAAATCGAATATTTCGCCGGAATTGAAGTGAGTGAGCTGCTTCGGTTTCAAGGCGCTCAATGGCTGCTCCCAAATATTGGACGCACCGTTACTCGTGAGTACGTAGTGCAACGCCTTTCCGTCCGGCGACCACCGGAGAGTCCCCAGGAAGCCAGGAACCTGGAATTTGTTGATGACGTTGCCTCCGCCAGACGGAAGCACCGCCAGCTCCACAAGGGGAGGAGAGTACTGCTGATACGGATAGGCGAGGTACTTCCCATCGGGCGAAACGACAATGTTCCCAAACAATGAGTCACCTGGAATGTCGGCGATTTCCGAAACCGATCCGTCTCGAAGGGAGATTTTCCGAATTTTTTGAGGATGAACAGCGTTCAGGTAAAAGGCAGACAGTCCGTCCGGCGAACAGGCAGGAAACAAAACGTCTCCACTCGTTAACGCCGTTTCGTTCGTTCCGTCGGGCGCCACTCTGGTCAAGACTTTCTCGCCATTTGTACTCGTCACAGCCAGCAGAAAACGCCCGCATGGCTCAATCCATTCCGGATTATTTAAGGATCTGACAGGTACTCTGTTAGTGCCATCCTTATTCATGATCCAAGCGCCCCCGCCAGTGGCTATCAAACGTCCGTCCGAAAGCTCACCCACCTGGTGCAACGTCGGCTCTCCGGACGTGACCTGGGAAGGGTGAGAGAGATCCGTTGCTCCAGCAATCCACAAATTCGATACCGCTCCATTTGCGATTACCGCGAGTCGCTTGCCGTCTGGGGTCAAATCAACTGCCGAGTCGTAATCAGTCAGATCATTGGTGACGCGGTGTGCTTCGCCTGACGAAGTGGAAACTGTCCAAAGCTGTCCCCGATGCGAGTGGAGATCGTTCACGCCGACAATGAGCTCCCGCCCGCCACGGATCCATACTGGGCGTCCAATCGCGCCCTCAGAACTATACAGTTCAGTCTGCGTTGCCTTCGACAGCGAAATGAGATACAGAGCGAAACGACGAGGTTGCCCGGTCAGATGCGCGGAAACGGCTATGGTGTCATTCTTGGGGGACCAGGTGGGCCCGCTGTCAAAAACCTCGTTTCCTGCAACTGTGGCCAGCAGGTGATCACCACTTCCATTAACATTTGCGACACGTACTTCGGAGATTCTGCGACGCGGATATCCGCGGGTGTACACGAGCTGTTTGCCATCCGGCGAGAAGCTGACCGCGGTGTCTGCATCCCGAATCAATTGTTCGACACTTCCACCCTCCGCGGGAATTCGGCACAAGTAGCCGAAGACCGGATTGCTCTTCTCCGAGCGGACGAAATACAGAAAATGTCCATCAGGAGAGAATTCCATGCCACTAAAGTTCACGGTGTCTGCCGTGAGAAGTTGCGTTTCGTTTCCAGAATTTATTCGCTTGACCCATAGGCTCTGTTCTAAACCCTCATCCCTGGCATAGGCCAAACTCAGTCCATCAGGAGATATCGCCATCTGACGAACCTTTCCATTGTTTGTTAACTCCGTGACTTCCATGTTCTGGAGATCGAAGACAGGCGGGCTGGCGAATCTCCAGTATCTAACAAGAACTACTGCGGCAGTTCCAAAGAGAACAGCAATCAATAAGTACAAGTATTTCCGGATGCGGACCCTTTGAATGATTGTGTGGAAATCAGACTCGGAGTGACCGTCGCCGAATTCTTTCTTGCCCGTTGCAGTCGGGGAAATTGGTTCCCCGGCTGGCGGCTCCTCGGGTCGAAAGCCGTTGCCCGAGACCGGAGCGATAAAGCGGTATCCACGGCGAGGTATCGTTTCGATGAAAACAGGTTTATCTGGTGAATCTCCGAGTGCGTAGCGCAACTTCTTGACAACGGTGTTTAGGCCCTTGTCAAAGTCAACGTTAGTCCCCTTAGGCCATAGTCGTCTCTGCAAATCCTCCCGTACCAGGATTTGTCCTGGGTGTTCGAGGAGGAGAAGAAGAAGTTGAAGAGGCTTCTCTTGCAGGTGAAGAAGCGAGCCTCGCTTAAAAAGCTCGCCAGACTCGCGGTCCACTTCGAACGGACCGAAGGAGAGTCTACCTTGCCGCTGACCTGCAACTGCCACGCCCCACGCCCCCATGCGCCTTTCGGCAAAGTCTAGCACGCCTTTGGAACGTTCGGAGGCGAGTTCACCATTTCAGGTAACCCGAACGATCTGCACCACTTTCCGGTTCATACAAGGTTCACCACAAGTTGGCTTGACGAACCTTTTCGTGCTGATCAATCCTCCGCAGCAAGCAGTCCCTTACGTCCGCTGCCTGAGGGCGAATGCATGATCGCTGGCAACTGAAGAAGAGGAGATTTATATGAGAACACGATCCAAACGACGCGCCTATACTCTCGTTGCGCTACTTGCAATAGGCCTTCCTCTGCAATCGTCAGCGCAGAATCACCAGCGCTATAGGATGTTTGATCTTGGCCCTGGGAGTGGCATTGGTGCTGGAATCGCCGTAGCAAACAACCATGGCGAGTTAGCGGAAGGCGCACTTACCTCCATTCCGAACCCGTACGTGCTCAATCCTAACCCACTTTTCGGCCCTGCGGAATTCACACAGCATGGATTCCTGTGGCGAAATGGAAAACTCAAGGACTTGGGCACTCTCCCTGGGGGTTTTAATAGTGCCGCAGGCGTTGTGAATGAGTCCGGAACGATTGTCGGCCTCTCTGAGAATGGAGTCATCGATCCGCTGACCGGCTTTCCCGAGGCATTTGGTGTCGTGTGGCGCCATGGAAGTATTCACGATCTCGGCGCTCTTGGAGGAAATCAAAGTTTCGCGGTTGCCATCAACAATCATGACCAGGTAACGGGTATCGCGGAGAATGGCGTCCCCGATCCGTTCAGCCTGCTCGGCGGAACCGAAGCACATGCCTTCTTATGGGAAGGCGGCGTGATGCGTGATTTGGGCACTCTAGGTGGACCCGACAGCTGGGGTTTCTACGTGAATGAGAGGGGACAAGTTGCCGGCTTCTCCTACACCTCCGACCTTAGCGCTCGTCCCTTCCTTTGGAATAAAGGGAAAATGTTGGATCTGGGCAGCTTCGGAGGAACGTTTGGCTTTGCAAACGCATTGAATAATCGCGGACAGGTTGCAGGCTTCATGAATCTGCCCGGAGACATGAACGCGCACCCGTTCCTGTGGGATCGCGGAACGCTGGTCGATTTAGGCACCCTTGGCGGTCAAAACGCCGAAGCCGGCGCGATGAATGACGCGGGCGAGATCACAGGAGAAGCCGACACTTTCATTCCTTGCACGCGGAATTGCGACCATCCCCAGGTGTACCGACCGTTCCTATGGCGTCACGGAGTGATGAAGGATCTTGGTGTAGTCCGCGGTGATCAATGTGGAAACGCCTACTCGATCAACAACCGAACCCAGGTTGTCGGCGCCAACGGCCACTGTCACGGCTATGTGGACGCCTTTCTGTGGGACACAGGCACCATCTATAACTTGAACGATCTGATCGCAGGCCCTGCTCCACTCCATTTGGTCGTCGCGCTTTTCATCACTGACGATGGGCTGATCGCGGGTACTGGCGTGCCACCGGGCGTATCTGTATACGACGACGAGACGCTAGGCCACGTTTTTGTTCTGGTCCCCTGCGGAAATCGTTGCGAAGAAGACGACGCAGAAACCAGGGCTGCAAAGTTATTGGTCCGGGAAGAGTGGTTGGGTACAACCGCGACCAATGCTGGTGCAAGGCAGGAACTAGGAGTACCAGCCCGTATCCGTCAGCATTTCGCACATAGACGCGCCCGATAAAATAAAAAGGCGCTCTCTATCATTCAGGAATTGGAACTTAAACTCGACGCGGGTTCTGGTCCGTGATCCGTTCGTGATCCGTTAGCACTGCTTATTACTGTCTTCCATCGCTCTACGGTGCCCGCCGTGGGCTCATGGTCTTGAAACTAGGTTTTCGAGTAAATTCGAATGCTACTCTCTTTTCCAACCAACAAAGGTCAGCGCAAAAACCGACCGCGGAAACTCACTTCAGTTCCGTATTGTCAAATAGACTCATCGCGCTAACAGCACAGCTGGTGATTCAGCGCACGCAAGAAATCGGCGTCAGGATTTGGGGCAGGTGGGAAAGACCTCACCGCCACCTGCGTGCCAAGGGGGACTAGCGACCGACAGTTACCCCGGTGGGGGGGATCGCGTCATGCGCGCGCCTGGTCGATCATCGAATCCCAGATACCCTTGGATTTCAGAATGAGTTCAACGGTTTCGCGGATTGCACCGCGCCCGGCCAGTGCTTTCGTTGTGTAGTGCGCTGTCTCTTTGACCTCTGGAACTGCATCGCCCACCGCCACAGCGAGGCCAGCGCGGCGCATAACGGGAAGATCCGGAAGATCATCGCCTACATAGGCGACAACAGAATCGGATACAGCTGCCTTGCGAAGGATTTCTTCGTAGGCGGGCATTTTCAGTGCTTGTTTCATATAAATGAACTCCATGTTCATTTCGTGGGCGCGCCGAAGCAGTGCCGAGCTCTGACGTCCGGTAATGCAGCCAGTGCGAAGGCCGGCAGTGTGAGCGAGAGTGAGGCCCTGACCATCGTGCGCATCAAAGCTCTTGATTTCGAGGGCGACTTCTTCGGTTTGGGAGAGCAAGATGACGCCACCATCTGTCATCGTGCCGTCTACGTCCATGAGGAGCAGTTCGATTTGCGCCGCGCGCTTCTTTAGAGCACGAGAGATTTTCGGAAAACTCGCCACGAAGCCTCCACCTCAGCACTCATCCTCCAGTCGACTTCACGAGGTCAATTGGGTGACGAAGCAAGTTGGACCAGTGTACGTTAGACTCACTTCTTCTCTAGCGAAATTCCAAGTTTTTGGCAAATTGATGTAATCTTCCGATCCCCGAAGGCATGAAGCGGGGGATCGGTTCCCATTGCGCATCCGTGGCTCATCTATTCCGAGATTCTTCCGGCAATTGGAATCGATCTCGAAGGCTAAAGCCTTCCTCTGACGCTATGAGGACGCCGTGGGCAACCAGTTGTTGCTCTATTTTCGCCACATTGCTCTTGCTGAGTCCGGCAAATTCGGCCGGTTTGCGTGGCTTCCCGCATCTTTCGCAGTGGCGAAAGCGAACAGGAGTTGCGAGACAGCCGGACTGATGCGTCGTTCTTACGTCCCGGATGCGTTTTGTTTCGTCCCGGCGACTGTGCGCTCGTAGTTGCGGCTGAGAACTAGGTCCGGTTGCCCGACTGGCCATCCCCGATTGAATCAACCGTTCGGCAGGAGGGGCCGGGAATGTAGCGCGCAAATAAAAGAGGAGGTTCGCGACGTTCGGTCGCATAGAGCTTTGCCTGAGTAGATCAATATGCCTTCAACTTGCGGGCTTCGCGGACTACGTCGCTTACCTTGGGCAGGGAATGTTCTTCCTGCGGCGGAGAGAACGGGACGGCGGAGTCGAGGCCTGCGATGCGGACTATGGGACCGTCGAGATCGTCGAAGGCTTCTTCGTTGATGATGGCGGCAATTTCGCCGGCCAGGCCTCCGGTGCGAGAATGCTCGTGCAGGATAATGACTTTGTTGGTTTTCTTCACGGTCTGCGCAATGGCTTGGCGATCCAGCGGCGAGACGGTGCGCAGGTCGAGGACCTCGATGTCGATTCCGTCATTATTAAGAACCTCGGCAGCTTCTAACGCTGTGTGCACCATCGCCGCATAAGTAATGATGCTGAGGTCGCGACCTTCGCGGACGATGTTCGCTTTGCCGATGGGGACCACGTAATCTTCCGCGGGGACTTCACCCTTGATGCGCCGATAAAGATATTTGTGCTCGAAAAAAATGCACGGGTTGTTGTCGCGGATGGCGGCTTTGATCAGGCCTTTGGCGTCGTAGGGCGTGGCCGGGCAGATTACTTTCAGCCCGGGATTGTGGACGAACCACATCTCGGGATTCTGCGAGTGGAAGGGGCCGCCGTGGACGTATCCGCCGCTGGGGCCGCGCAGGACGAGCGGAGCGGGTGCGCCCCAGAGGTAGTGAGTCTTCGCGACCATGTTGCTGATCTGGTTGAAGGCGCAGCCGATGAAGTCCATGAACTGAAATTCGGCGACCGGGCGCATGCCGGTGAGCGACGCTCCGAAGGCCGCGCCCACGATGGCGGACTCGGCAATCGGTGTGTCGATGACGCGCTCGGGGCCGAAGCGGTCGATGAAACCGTCGGTGACTTTGAATGCGCCGCCGTAGATTCCGATATCTTCACCGAGGCAGAAGACAGAAGGGTCGCGGTCCATTTCTTCCCAGATTCCCTGACGGATGGCTTCGAGGTAGGTGAGCTGCATAGGATTATTCCAAATTATCTTGCCACGGATTTACACGGATAAAGCTTGTCCTGATCTGCCGAAGGCAGCCTATGAGATCAACCATGTCCGTTAGCGATGCGCGTCGCAACTTCAGCAAACTGCTCGACCGTGTCGCACGCGGCGAGCGGATTGTCGTTACTCGGTACAGCAAGCCTTTTGTCGCCGTGATACTCATTTCGGACTTCCAGTTGCTGACGCTAACCAAAGCGAAAACGCCAGAAGAACTTCGAGATAGGGATGTATTCATCTTCACTTCAAATGAACTGCTGCTTCGGTCGCTTTAAAACCGCCGGTTCCCTTCTTCACCTTCGGCATCCCATACTTCGGTTTGATTTCATGACACCCGTCTTCGCAGTAAACGCCGCCCTCAGCAGATTCCGGCGTCGGCATCGGGGAGTTCACCGCGATCTCACGCTCGGCTTCGATCACCCGCTCAACTTCTGAAATCAACTCAGCATTTTCTTTCGCGGTCAGCCACTTCTTTTCTTTCACCAGATAATTCTCAAAGCGCGCTATCGGATCGCGCTTTTTCCAGAAGTCGAACATCGGCTTCGGCACATACGCCGCGGCGTCGTGGATGGCGTGGCCCTTCATGCGCATCATTTTGGCTTCGATCAGGGTGGGGCCCTCGCCGCGATGGGCGCGTTCGACGGCGTCGTGGGCGGCGTCATAGACCTGGCAGGCGTCGGTGCCGTCGACGATCACTCCGGGGATGCCGTATCCGATGGCGCGTTCAGCCAAATCTTTCACCCGGTATTGCATTTCCGACGGCGTGGAGTAGGCCCAAAGATTGCTCTCGACGAAGAGTACGAGGCCGAGATTCTGCACGGCGGCGAAGTTAATGCCTTCGTAGGTCACGCCGGTGGATTGCCCCCCGTCGCCGATCCAGGTGAGCGTTGCGATATTACGTCCCTGCAGGCGTGCGCCCAGCGCGACCCCGGAGAGCACTGGGATGAGATCGCCAAGCATGGAAATGGGCGAGACCATGTTGCGCTCTTCGATGTCGCCGAAGTGCGAGGTGCCGTCGCGGCCTTTGGTCGGGGAATCGGCTTTCGCCATGTATTGCATCATGGTGTCCGAGGCGCCGAAACCTCGAACCAGCAACGCTCCCTGGTTGCGGATCATGGGCGCGAACCAGTCGTCCTTATCGAGCGCGTATGCCGAGGCGCAGGAGCAGGCTTCCTGGCCGAGTCCGAAATAGACTCCGCCGACGACTTTGCCTTGCTTGTAAAGATTCTCCAACGCCACTTCCATCTTGCGGTTGAGCAGCATGTAGCGGTAGATCTCGATGCACTGCTGTTTGTTGAGATATTTCGAGTCGCGGATCGGAGGGACGGGTGCGTCGAGATTTCCAGTAACGTCGTAGCGGACGTGCTCGGCGCCGTCTTTATCTTTTTCCACGAGCCGCTTCACCGCAAGATCGGGATGCTCCAAGCGGAAGTCCGGGATGGAGTAGGTGCGAACGGCGGTGTTCTGAGGTCCAGTGTGGCTGGGCTTCGACTGAGACGCTCCATTGCGCGAGCGATTCCCATTCGAACTCGGCTTGGAGATGGATTGCTTTTTCTTGATTGCCATGGCGAAACGCACTGAGGCGCTCCTTGATGGTATCGCGAGAGCGGGGAAGAGAGCTAGGGAGTCAGTGAGCGCACGCTTAGAACGTTTAACGGTCACACGGCTGCTTCGCTCGCACTTTCCCTGACCTAACCCGAGCTGTCGCAATCTCGACGCTAATAGAACCAGGTTTACCAATCCAGCGCGAAAAGCCTGGGCATTGATGCCGGGGATGGACAGCGCGATGACGTGAATACTCGATGCCTTCAGGACATCGCAAAAATTGAATCTCCAAAAATTGACTTGAAGCCAGAGTCGAGTTGAGTTGGGCTTGCGGGATGTGGCGAATATAAAGCGAAGAAAAGCGGGTGCAAGTTGGTCTGCAAGCTTATCGGTTTGAATTGAGCACCAGACCGAAAACAGCGGCATCAAATGCTGGGTTTCGCCGGTTCGTGTCGTTTTGTCCGTTTTGTCTTCCATCGTGCACTGGCCTTGCAGAAAGGAGTTGTTTGAACTCAGCGGGGCCCATGCCAGCTACGAGGATCTGTGTGCTGTGCTGGTGGACTGGAAGCAGGACAAAGAGAAAGAGACGGACTGGCGGAATGAGGCACCGTCGCAGGCTCTGCAGCAGTCCTTGAAAAACCTCGAGGCCGCGCCGATTGCAGAGCCGGGGTTCAAGAAGAAGGAAAAGCGCCGATCTGGTGGCAGCAACCAATGTCGGAAGGGGACTAGCCCGGATCGCCCGTGAAGTGAACGATGCCGTCAGTCGTCAGCAGCAGGAACCCACCTCGGTCGCGGCCTAGCCGCGACGCCTGGAATCCCCCTCCTTCAGGTACCTTCAGGTGGGGATGGACGTCAAAGAACCATGGTTTTCAGAGCCAGGGCGTTTGTGGCGGCGTAGCCAGCCTGGTCGTTATCGAAATAAAGATAGATGGCTTTGAGTCTTGCCGCCCATTTTTCGATCTGGCGGGCCCAAACGCTCAGTTTTTCCTCGCTGTAGCTGCCTTGATATTTGCCAGGATCAGGACCGTGGAGCCGAACGTAGGCGAAGTCTGCGGTGACGTTGAGCGGAGAGTGGTATCCAGCTAATTCATAGATGCAGAAAGCGGCGTTGAACTTTCTCAGAATCGACTCCACTTCGAGGTTCATCCAGGAGAGCTCGCGAAATTCGAAAGCGAAGCGCAGATCCCTCGGCAGAATTTCCAGGAGATTTGTCAGTCGCTCAGTGTTTACCCGCCAGTGTGGCGGGAGTTGAAACAAAACCGGACCCAGCTTCGGCCCGAGGTGGGCGGCTCGCGGGAGCAGATTGTCCACGGCATTCTCAGGATCTTTCAGCTTCTTATTGTGGGTGATGAAGCGGCTGGCTTTAACAGCAAAGATGAAGTTGGAGGGTGTGGCTTCGCGCCAGTCGTCGAAGGCGCTCGCATCTGGCAGCCGATAGAAACTGTTGTTCAGTTCGACGGTATCGAACTGCTGCCCGTAGAACTCCAGCATCTTCGCCGAGGGCAGCTTCGCGGGATAGAAGGGTCCTTTCCAGTGTTTGTAATGGAAGCCAGAAGTGCCGATGCGGATGTCGCAGGTCATGCCCAGGAATGGATGGCGGTGCGGGGAGTAGCGTTGTCACGCTTGGGAAAGTCTTCGTCGCTCCGGGGAAGTTCAGGCTCAAAAATCAGGCTTGGAATTCGGAGGCTTCGGGAAATCGAAGATTACACTTGGCAAGAGCCAGGCCCAGAAGTTCTTCAATCTTAGACTCTTCGCAGTTGCGCGACATGGCGAGTTCGCTGACCAGCAAGTAGCGGGCGCGTTCGAGCATCTTCTTTTCGCGGAAGGAGAGAGGCTTCGCTTGATGGAGGGCGATCAGGCTCTTGAGGACTCCGGCAACCTCGAACAGAGAACCGGTCCGCATGCGGTCGGAATTCTCCTTGAAGCGGTCCTTCCAGTCGGCCGTGCCGAGGTCGTCGGCGACGGAAAGGAAGTCGAGAATCTTCTGTACCTCGCCGTTGCGAACCACGCGCCGTATGCCCACGCTGCCCACATTGTTGCAGGGCACCATCACCTTGAGGCTGCTGGCCTTGATGTTAAGCAGGTAGAACTTTTCCACAGTGGCGCCGATTGAGCGACTGCTGATTTGTTCGATGATCCCTACGCCGTGGTTTGGATACACAACCTTGTCGCCGATGTGAAAGTTCAAATCACCGTTCATAAAAGGCACCCAGGCAGGACAAGGGTCGAGTGAGGGAGAGCGTTGTCTTTACTATAAACATACTATCCCGAATTGGGACGGAAAGCAATGTGGG